>Ga0209507_1000596_pt1 | contig 37672 bp, 34 predicted proteins | sample AD_UKC028_MetaG_FD_184414 | JGI IMG/M metagenome (GOLD analysis project Ga0209507, IMG submission 184414) | Active sludge microbial communities of municipal wastewater-treating anaerobic digesters from USA - AD_UKC028_MetaG (SPAdes) (version 2) | ecosystem: Engineered > Bioreactor > Anaerobic >...
CAACAATTCACTCCAGCGGAGGCTCGCTGTGCTCGCACCCGCTGAGTTCAAATGGTACACACCAAATGAATATGCATAACATCCGTACATCTGTTATTGTATTTCTGGCCACCTTCGCAATGCTCCTGTCATGCGAAGTTTTCCCCGCTGCGCTCCCGATAACCGTTCTTCAGGTCGGCCCAAAGGCCCTTAAAGTCGAACTCGCCAGGACCCAGCAACAGAGGGAGGCGGGCCTCATGCACCGGCGCGGGCTCGGGGAAGACGAAGGGATGCTCTTCCTTTACAAGGAGCCGCAGCAGATGATGATGTATATGAAAGACACGCACATCCCGCTGTCGATCGCTTTCATAGACAGCGCGGGCGTGATCCTCGAGATCCGCGATATGGAGCCGATGGACGAGACGCCGGTAATGTCGGCATCCCGCAAAGTCCGCTTCGCGCTCGAAGTAAACCGCGGCTGGTTCGCGAAGAACGGCATAGTCCCAGGCGCGACGGTCAAGGCCGGAAAAAGCGATTTATTGTCCTTGTTTTAAGCCCCCCGAATTGGTATAATTTTCCCATGTTAGAAGACCTGAAAAAGAAGATAGAAGAAGCCAAAACCACGCTCGCCAACCTGCGGAGGTATCTTTGACCTTGATACCGCCGGGACGAAGATAAAAGAATACGAAGAGCGGATGGCCGCCCCGGGTTTCTGGGACGACCAGCAGAAGGCCAACAAGACCATCCAGGAGATGAAATCCCTCAAGGCGAAGCTTGAGCCGTGGGAGGCATCCGCCAGGGAGCTTGATGACCTCGCCGGGCTTGCGGGCATAACGGAATCGTCCGACAGCGCCTCGATATCCCAGCTTTTGAGTGACCTCGAAAACCTCGCGAAGAAGATTGCCGGCATCGAGTTCACCGCCTTATTTTCGGGCGAGCACGACAGGTCCGCGGCGATCCTCTCGATAAACGCGGGCGCCGGAGGCACCGAGTCGTGCGATTGGGCCGCGATGCTCTTCCGCATGTATGTCCGCTACGCGCAGAACAGGGGCTTCAAAGTTGAAGTCCTTGACTATCTCGAGGGCGAGGAGGCGGGCGCGAAGAACGTCACGATGCTCGTGAAGGGGGATTACGCGTTCGGCTACCTGAAGTCCGAGCGCGGCGTCCACCGGCTCGTCAGGATATCGCCGTTCGATTCGAACAAGAGGCGCCACACGTCTTTCGCGTCGGTGGACGTGATCCCCGAGGTCGAGGACGATATAGACATACAGGTCGAAGAGAAAGATCTGCGCATAGACGTTTACCGCGCGTCGGGCCCGGGAGGCCAGGGCGTCAACACGACCGACTCCGCCGTCAGGATAACGCATATCCCGACGGGGCTCGTCGTGCAGTGCCAGAACGAGCGCTCCCAGCTGAAGAACAAGCACTCGGCGATAAAGGTCCTGAAGGCGCGGCTGTTCGAGAAGAAGCAGCAGGAGCAGGAAGAGAAACTTAAGTCGATGTATTCGGAGAAGCAGAAGATAGAGTGGGGCAGCCAGATACGCTCTTATGTGCTGCACCCGTATATGATGGTCAAGGACCACAGGACGGAATTCGAGACCGGAAAGGCAAACCAGGTGCTCGACGGCGAGCTCGGTGAATTGATTGAAGCGTACGTGAAATGGTCAGCGGATAAGGATAAAAAATGATAGGTAATATTTTTTCGGCGGTTGTAGGAACGCATAACGACAGGGAGATCAAGCGGCTGAGGCCGAAGGTCGCGCTGGTAAACTCGTTCGAGGAGAAGGTCTCCAAATTATCGGACGCGCAGCTGCGCGCGAAGACGGATGAATACCGCGCGCGGCTCAGGGATAAGTTCAAGGGCCAGAACCTCGCCTCGATGGGTAAGGACGAGAGGCGCAAGCTCGAGATGGACGCTCTCGAGGAGATACTGCCGGAGGCGTTCGCCGTCGTGCGCGAGGCGAGCAGGAGGACGACGGGCATGCGCCATTTCGACGTGCAGCTTATGGGCGGAATGGTGCTGCACGAGGGCAAGATCGCTGAGATGACGACCGGCGAAGGAAAGACGCTCGTCGCTACGCTGCCGGCATACCTTAACGCGCTTACGGGCCTCGGCGTGCACATAGTGACGGTCAACGATTACCTCGCGAAACGCGACAGGTACTGGATGGGCCCGATATTCGAGTTCCTCGGGCTGACCGTCGGCATGATACAGCACGACATGAACGACAGGGACCGCCAGGCCGCCTACCGCAGCGACATAACATACGGCACGAACAACGAATTCGGTTTCGATTACCTGCGCGATAATATGAAGTACCGGCTCGAGGACATGGTCCAGCGCAACCTGCATTATTCCGTCGTCGATGAAGTCGACTCGATACTCGTCGACGAGGCGAGGACGCCGCTGATCATATCCGGCCCGGCTGAGGAATCCACCGAGAAATATTACAGGGCCGCCGATATCGTCAGGGGCCTGCAGAAGGGCGAGAAGGACCAGGAGACGAAAGAAGAGACCGGCGATTACATTGTCGACGAGAAGAGCCACGCGGTCTACCTTACTGAGCAGGGCGAAGCGAAGGTCGTCAAGGCGTGGGGCATCAAGGACATGCATTCGATGGAATTCGCCGAGGAGAGGCACTGCGTCGAGAAGGCGCTGCTCGCGAAGGAACTCTACAAGCTCGACGTCGAGTATGTCATCAAGGACGGCGGGGTCATAATAGTCGACGAGTTCACCGGGCGCCTGATGCCGGGGCGCAGGTGGTCCGACGGCCTGCACCAGGCGGTCGAGGCGAAAGAGGGCGTGAAGATCGAGCGCGAGAACCAGACGCTCGCGACCATCACGTTCCAGAACTATTTCAGGATGTTCGACAAGCTCGCCGGCATGACCGGCACCGCCGCGACCGAGGCGAACGAGTTCAGCCAGATATACAAGCTCGACGTTATAGTCGTCCCGACGAACAAGCCGCTTATCAGGACGAATTTCCCCGATTCGATATACAAGACCGAGAAGGAGAAGTTCGAGGCGGCCGCGAACGAGATAGCGGAGCTTTACAAGAAAGGCCAGCCGGTGCTCGTCGGCACGATATCGATAGAGAAGTCCGAACGCCTTAGCCATATGTTGCAGCGCCGCGGGATACCGCATCAGGTCCTGAACGCGAAATACCACGAGATGGAAGCGAGCATCATCGCGCAGGCGGGCCGTTACCAGGCCGTCACGATCGCCACGAACATGGCGGGCCGCGGCACCGATATCCTTCTCGGCGGCAACCCCGAATATATGGCGCTGGACTATTTTAAGCAGAAGGGCATCGAGCCGAAGGACATAGACCCGAAAGAGAAGGCCGAGATGCTCCTGAAGTTCAAGTCGAAGGTCGAGGACGAGCACAACCGTGTAGTTTCACTGGGCGGCCTTCACGTGCTCGGAACCGAGCGCCATGAGGCGCGCCGCATAGACAACCAGCTGCGCGGGCGCTGCGGCCGCCAGGGAGACCCGGGTTCGTCGAGGTTCTACCTCTCGCTCGAGGACGACCTCATGAGGATATTCGGCTCCGACAGGATCAAGTTCATAATGGAAAAGCTCGGGATGGAAGAGGGCCAGCCGATAGAGCACCCGATAGTCTCGAAATCGATAGAGACCGCCCAGAAACGCGTCGAAGCGCACAACTTCGAGATCAGGAAACAGCTCCTCGAATACGATAACGTAATGAACAAGCAGAGGGAGGTCATCTACGCCGAGAGGCGCTCGGTCCTCGAAGGCAGGGACCTGCGCGAATACGTCGCTGCGGCGGTGGAGAACGGCCTCGACGGCGCGATGGGCCGTTTCATGGAAGAAAAACTCCATCCCGACGAATGGGATTTCAAAGGCCTCGACGAATGGTTCCGCGGGAAGCTCGGCATAGCGTTACCGGCCGGGCGCGATGAGCTGTTCAAGGGCTCGCGCGAACAGGTAAGGGAGGCGCTGCTCGGGATAATAAACAAGCATTACGAGAAGAGGGAGTTCGTTCTCGGCGCCGACGTCGCCCGCCGTATAGAAAAGACGATACTGCTCGATATGATAGATTCGAAATGGAAGGAACACCTCTACGCGATGGATGGGCTCAAGGAAGGCATAGGCCTGCGCGCGTACGGGCAGGTGGACCCGCTCATAGAATACAAGAACGAAGGTTTCGCTATGTTCGAGCAGATGATGAACAGCATACAGGATGACGCGCTCGAGCTGATCTTCAGGGTACAGGTCGTCAGCCAGGAGAAACCCAAGGGCGTCTTCGACTCCGTGCCGCAGCAGATGATACACCGCGACATGGGTTCGCTCGCGTCGAGGATCGCCTCCCGTCCCGAGGACGGGCACGGGGCTCCGCCTGAAGCGTCTCCACAAGATGTCAGGCAGGTTCCCATAGAAAGAGATGCTCCCAAGGTCGGCAGGAACGACCCCTGCCCGTGCGGGAGCGGAAAGAAATATAAAAAATGCTGCGGCGCTTAGTATATCTTCCGCTGTTGTCGGCGTTACTGCTGACGCTTTCGTATCCGGCGTTCAGCATGTCATATGTCGCGTGGTTCGCGCTCGTGCCGATGCTGATAGCGATACGCGGCGAACGCCCGCTGCAGGCCTTCTTCACCGGGTACATAACGGGCCTACTTTTCTTTGCCGGCACGCTCTACTGGCTCGGGTATGTCGCGATAATAGGCATCATCATCCTGACGCTTTACCTCGCGATATTCTTCGGGCTCTTCGCGTTAGGCGCGGAGTTGCTGTCGATGCAGTTCCGGAAGCCGCGCCTGAGGTTCGCCCTGCTTGTCAGCTGCCTCTGGGTCGCGATCGAGTTCCTCAGGAGCAATATCTTCACGGGTTTCGGATGGGCATTGCTCGGCCATACGCAGTGGGAGACGCTGCCGATGATACAGATCGCGGACACTTTCGGCGCGTATGGCGTCTCTTTCCTCGTCGTATTTACGAACGTCATAATATCGTCGAAGATAAAGAAGAAGATAAAAGGGCAAAAGACCGAGGAGAGGTATCTCGCGCTGCTGGTGATCATAATGATAGCGGTGATGATATACGGCTACTATGTCCAGGACATCCGTAATACGGGCGAACCTGTGAAGATCTCGGTCATACAGGGGAATATCCCGCAATCGGAGAAATGGGATGAGAGGTTCGCCGGCGGCATACTTGATAAATATATCGCGTTAACGAAAGAAGCGGCAAAGGAGAAACCCGACCTCATCGTCTGGCCCGAGACATCCGTTCCGGGTTTCCTCGAGACGCAGAAAGAACTGCGCGACAGGATAACGGCGCTCGCGAAAGAGACGGGCTCCTATATCCTGGTCGGCACCCAGACCGAGAAGGTGCCCGAGGGCGTGCGTTATTACAACAGCGCGGTGCTGATATCGAATACGGGCGAACTGGTCCAACGCTACGACAAGGTCCATCTCGTGCCGTTCGGGGAATATGTTCCGCTCGGCAACTCGTACCTCTCGTTCATAAAGAAGCGTTACGACATGGGCGAGGATTATTCGCCGGGCAAGGATTACACATTATTCGAGATACCGACCCAGAAGAGGGGCCTCGTGAAATTCGCCGTGCTGATATGCTTCGAGGACGTCTTCCCGGAGATCTCGAGGATATTCGCGAGGCGGGGCGCCGAGTTCCTCGTCGTCATAACGAACGACGCGTGGTATATGGATTCGGGCGCGCCGTACCAGCATACCCAGTCGTCGGTATTCCGCGCGGCCGAGAACCGGCTCAATGTCGTAAGAGCCGCAAATACCGGTTATTCGTGCTTCATTGACCGCAGCGGCAGGATCACCCAGAGCGTGCAGGACACTTCCGGAAAGAAGATGTTTACGGAGGGGTTCGCGACAGCGAATATAATACCGGCAAGGGGCCAAACGCTGTATATGAAGTACGGAGACCTGTTCGCCTGGATATGCGCCGGGGCTTTTTTGTTTGACTTAACCCTTTATTCAATCTATAATTATATCAATTTAAGGCGGAAAAATTGGAAGAAATAAACGATCTTATCAAGCAAAGGTTAATAAAACTCGATAATTTGCGGGCTGCCGGCATCGATCCCTACGGGGGGAGATTTACCAAGTCCATAAATATCAACGAGTTATTGCAAAACTTTGATGACGCCGCGGCAAAAGAGCTGAAGGTAGCCATTGCCGGAAGGGTCATGGCCGTCCGTTCCCACGGCAAGTCATGCTTCATAGACGTCAAGGATGCCACGGGAAAGATACAGAATTACATCAAGGCCGCCGAGCTCCCGGAAAAAGCCGGGATAGCGTTCGGGAATATCGACATAGGCGATATAGTCGGCATACACGGCAAGGCCTTCAAGACGAGGACCGGGGAACCGACCGTCCACGCGGAAGATTTCACGATGCTCTCGAAATCGATAAAGCCGCTGCCCGAGAAATGGCACGGCCTCAAGGATATCGAGATAAGGTACCGCCAGAGGTATGTCGACCTGATCGTCAACGAGGATGTCAAGAAGGTCTTCGAGCTGCGCATAAAGATGATCGCGCGCATAAGGTCTTTCCTCGACGCGAAGGGGTTCATGGAAGTCGAGACGCCTATGATGCAGGCGATGCCCGGAGGTGCCACAGCGAAACCGTTCAAGACGCACCACGAAGCGCTCGGCATCGACCTCTACATGAGGATAGCGCCCGAGCTCTACCTGAAACGGCTGCTCGTCGGCGGGTTCGAGAAGGTCTACGAGATAAACAGGAACTTCAGGAACGAGGGGATATCGCCGCGGCATAATCCCGAATTCACTATGATAGAGGTCTACCAGGCGTACGGCAACTGCGAGGACATGATAAACCTGACCGAGGAGCTGATAACCGACGCGGCGAAGCACCTCTTCGGCGGTTACGTCGTCAAGCGCGGGGACGCGGGCGAGGCGGTCGACCTTACGCCTCCGTGGGACAGGATACCTTTCCGCGAGGCGATACTGAAATATTCGGGCATCGACTACAAGAAGGAGAAAGATCTCAAGAAGGTCGCGAAGGACATGGGCCTCGACATCAGGGAAGCGAAGATCGACGAGGAGTTCGCGAACAAGATATTCGAGAAGACGGTCGAGCCGAAGCTCATGAAGCCGACTTTTATAATAGATTACCCGGCCGCGCTCTGCCCTTTGTCGAAGAAGAAACCGGGCGAGCCGGAACTGACCGAGAGGTTCGAGCTTTTCATCAACGGGCAGGAGCTCGCAAACGCCTATTCAGAGCTGAACGACCCGATTGAGCAGAAGGCCCGGTTCGAGGAGCAGGCGGCAGCTGCTGTCGCAGGATCGAAAGCCATAGACGATGATTTCGTGCGCGCGCTCGAATACGGAATGCCTCCGGCGGGCGGACTCGGCATCGGAATAGACAGGCTCGCGATGCTATTGGCGGGCTGCGATTCGATCAAAGACGTAATACTCTTCCCGCAGCTGAAACCGGAACAACAGTAACCAAGATATCTTCGAAATATGCGCTATGAACTGTTGATCGCCTCGAGGTATATCACCGCGAAGCGAAAAGAGAAATTCATATCCATCATAAGCCTTATATCCGTCTTAGGGGTCGGGGTCGGGGTCTGCGCGCTTATAGTCGTCATCGGGGTCATGTCCGGGTTCGATAACGAGCTGCGCGAAAAGGTCATCGGCGCGAACTCGCACCTCGTCGTAGAGCAGGAAGGCGGCATGGATGACCCCGAAGGGGTCATCCAAAAGATAAAGGCCGCGAGCCCGGAGATAATCTCCGCGGCGCCTTTCCTGGACGGGCAGGCGTTCGCGAAGGTCGGCGGAAGCATGCAGGGAGTCGTAGTCAGGGGTATCGTGCCCGAAGAGGAATCGAAGGTCTCGAAGGTCGGGGATTATATGAGGTCCGGTTCGATCCTCGGCGCCGCCAACGGCGGGATGCTCATAGGTTCCGAATTCGCCTCGAGGTTCGGCTTGAAGATAGGCGACAGCGTATCGATAATTTCTCCTGCCGAGGGGACCGATAAGGATTTCAGGATAGCGGGGATCTTCAACTCCGGTTATTATGAATATGATTCGGGGCTTCTGTTCGTCGGCCTGAAGGACGCGCAGGCGTTGTTCGGCGCGGGCGAAAAAATAGGCGGCATCGGGATACGCATTGGCGACGCATTCAGGGCGCAATCGCTGCGGGCGGAATTGCAGAAGCAGTTGAGGTTCCCCTATTACGTCAAGAGCTGGATAGACCTGAACAAGAGCCTGTTCGCGGCGCTGAAGCTCGAGAAGGTCACGATGTTCTGGATACTCGCGCTGATAGTCGCCGTGGCATGCCTGAATATAGCGAGCACGCTGATAATGGTTGTCATGGAAAAGACGAGGGATATCGGCATACTGAAATCGATCGGCTCGACGAACGCTTCGGTGATGGCCATATTCACGCTGCAGGGTTTCATTATAGGGCTCATAGGCACCGCGCTCGGCGTGGCCGGAGGCCTCGGCCTCGGATACCTGCTCGAGAAATACCAGTTCATAAAATTACCGAAGGACACGTATTACATTGACAGGTTCCCGGTGGACATCCAGGCAGGGGATGTGGCCGCGATAGTGGTCGCGGCATTGGCGGTAAGCTTGCTGGCCTGCGTCTACCCGGCGTGGCAGGCCTCGAAGCTCAACACCGTGGACGCTTTGAGGTATGAATGATATGATAGAAGCGAAAGGCCTTCGTAAGGTATACCGCAACGGGACGAGGCAGCTCGAGGTCCTGAAAGGCGTAGACATTAAGGCCGGCAAAGGAGAAGTACTCGCGTTGCTCGGGCCTTCGGGCGCGGGCAAGAGCACGTTGCTGCACCTGCTCGGAGGGCTCGATGCTCCGACGGACGGAGAGGTCAGGTTCGGCGGCAAGGATATATTTTCGCTTTCCGACAGCGAGCGCGCGAAGATTAGGAACGAAAAGATCGGTTTCATATTCCAGTTCTACCACCTGCTGCCGGAATTCGACGCCGTCGAGAATGTTATGCTGCCAGCGCTCATAGCGGGAAAAGCCCGCGGCAAAGCCCGCAGCGCGGCAGAGGAACTTATCGCCGCCGTCGGGCTCGCAGACCGCATGCGCCACAAGCCCGGGCAGCTCTCCGGGGGCGAACAGCAGAGGGTCGCGATAGCGCGCGCGCTGACCAACGAGCCGGAGCTGTTGCTGTGCGATGAACCGACAGGCAACCTCGATTCCGATACGGGCAGGAACATAATTGAGTTGTTGTGGGAATTGAATAAAAAGCGTAAAATGACAATGATAATAGTGACACACGACGCCGGCATAGCAGAAGAGGCCCGCAGGGTCGTGCGCATAAAGGACGGAGTAATAGTATAATAATCAAGGAGACAATGATCATGACGCTGAAGATCTACATCGACGGGAGGTTCCACAATAGGGAGGACGCGAAGGTCTCGGTCTTCGACCACGGCCTGCTATACGGCGACGGCGTCTTCGAAGGCATACGCACGTACGACGGGCTCATATTCAAATGCAAGGAGCACATCGACAGGCTCTACCAGTCCGCCCACGCGTTAATGCTCGAGATCCCGATGTCCAAGGAGGAAATGGTCGAGGCGGTCAAGAAGACGCTTAAAGAGAACGAGATGAAGGATGCGTATATACGATTGATCGTCACGCGCGGCATGGGCGACCTCGGGCTCGACCCGAGGAAGTGCTCGAAACCGACGATCATCATCATAACCGACAAGATCAAGCTCTATCCGCAGGAGTTTTACGACAAGGGACTCGAGATCGTGACGATATCGACGCAGAGGAATATCCATGAATCGGTCAACCCGCAGATAAAATCGCTGAACTACCTTAACAATATACTCGCGAAGGTCGAGGCGATAAACGCGGGAGTCGAAGAGGCCGTCATGCTCAATTCCGAGGGTTATGTCGCGGAATGCACCGGAGACAACATATTTACCGTCAAGAACGGCTCGCTCTTCACGCCGCCGATACACAGCGGCGTCCTGCGCGGGATCACGCGAGGCGCGGTCATCGATATCGCGCACCTGAAGGAGATCCCGATCCATGAGGAGGTCCTTACAAGGTACGACCTCTTCAACGCGGACGAGATGTTCCTAACGGGGACCGCTGCCGAGATAATCCCGGTCGTCAGGATGGACAGGCGCAAGATCGGCGACGGCAAGGTCGGCAAGATGACGTTGAATCTGATAAGCGAATTCCATAAACTTACGAAGGTCGACGGCGTGAGGTTCTGATGCTTTGCCAGGCCTGCGGCAAGAATGATGCTACAGTAGAGTTCACGGAGATCGTGAACGATGAGGTCAAGCAGCTCCATCTCTGCGATGCCTGCGCGAAGAAGAAGGGCATCGAGATGGAACAGCATTTCAGCATAGCCGATTTCCTGGCCGGATTAAGCGAGCCCGGGACAGGCGTGATGAAATGCGACAAGTGCGGCATGACGTTCGACGAATTCCAGAAGATAGGCAGGTTCGGGTGCGCCGATTGTTACCTCGCTTTCAGGGAGAACCTCCGCCCGCTGCTCAAGCGCATACACGGCTCGACGAAGCATACGGGAAAATCCGCCAAGGGCAGGGGTGCGGACGGCCCGGATAAAAGGGCGGAAATATCAGTCCTGAAGCAACGGTTGCAGCTTGCCGTGGATAGTGAGGAGTTTGAGGAGGCCGCGAAGCTGCGCGACCGGATACGGGACCTCGAGAACAAGCCCGGAGAGAAGAAATGACCCTGGGCGAGCTCTGGACGGGCGCGGGGGAATGGCTTAGGGGTTCCGGGCCGAGCTCGGATATCGTGATGTCCTCGCGCATACGCCTCGCGCGCAACCTGAGAAAATACCCGTTCCCTCACTGGGCGGACGCGGAACAACTCGAAGCGGTCATATCGGATTTCGAGTCCGCCTACGGACGCATAGATTTTTTTAAGGACGCGCTGTTCCTTCGGATGGGCGAGCTCGACAGCCTTGAAAAGCAGATGCTCATAGAGAGGCACCTGGTCAGCAGGGAGCACGCGCTTCGGCCCGAACATAAGGCGGTCCTTATAAGCGACCGCGAAGTCATAAGCGTCATGGTCAACGAGGAAGACCACCTTCGCGTGCAGGTCCTGCAGTCCGGATTCAACCTGCAGGATACATGGAAGCTCGCCGACAGGATGGACGGAGAATTCGGGCAGTTCCTCGATTTCGCGTATTCCCCGGAGGTCGGTTACCTGACCTGCTGCCCGACGAACATCGGCACGGGGCTGCGCGCGTCGTGCATGGTGCACCTTCCCGCGCTCGTGATGACGAAGCAGGCGGGGAGGATAATCCAGGCGATAGGCAAGCTCGGCATGACCACTCGCGGGCTATTCGGCGAAGGGACCGAGTCGTACGGAAATTTTTTCCAGATATCGAACCAAGTGACGCTTGGGAATTCCGAGGAAGAGATGGTCGATAACCTCGGAAGGATAATAAAACAGATAATCGAGCAGGAGAACGCGGCGCGCGCCGCGATATACGCGAACCAGCGGTTGCTGCTCGAGGACAGGATAACGCGCTCGCTCGAAGAGCTCAAGAGCGCGAAACTCATCAGCACCGAGGAAGCGCTGAATTTCCTCTCGACGATACGCCTCGGCGCCGACCTCGGCATCATAAAAGGCGTCGCCCGCGACATGCTCAACGGGCTTTTTATACAGATACAGCCCGCGCACCTGCAGAAGAAGGAAGGGAAGCAGCTGTCCGCGGAGGAGAGGGACGCCGTCAGGGCGGAATTTATTTCCGAAAAGTTCAATTTAAGCGATAAATCTTAAGGAGGCAGGGCCCGATGAACATGTTCTCGAGGTTCACCGAAAGGGCGAGGAAAGTAATAATACTCGCGAAGGAAGAAGCCAAGAGGTTCAACCACGATTATATAGGCACCGAGCATGTGCTGCTCGGACTCATAAAAGAGGGCGAGGGGGTCGCCGCAGCGGTCCTGCAGAACCTCGGCCTTAGTTTGGAAGCGATACGCCTCGAGGTAGAGAAGATTGTGCAGCCCGGCCCGCCGACCGTAGTGTCCGGCGACATACCTTTCACGCCGAAAGCGAAGAAGGTCATCGAGCTCGCTACCGACGAGGCGCGCAACCTCGGCCATAATTATATCGGCACCGAACACCTGCTTCTCGGCCTCATACGCGAAGGCGAAGGAGTGGCAAGCCAGGTGCTCACGAACCTCGGCCTCGACCTGAACAAGGTCCGCCAGGAGGTCATGTCGCTTCTCGGCTCCGCGACGCCGGGCTTCACTCAACAGCAGGCGCAGGCGAAGACGAAGACGCCGTCCTTAGACGCGTTCGGCCGCGACCTTACTTCGCTCGCGCGAGAGGGGAAGCTCGACCCCGTCATAGGCCGGAAGGACGAGATAGAGCGCGTGATACAGATATTGTCCAGAAGGACGAAGAACAATCCCGTGCTCCTCGGCGAAGCGGGCGTAGGCAAAACCGCCATTGTCGAAGGGCTCGCGCAAAAAGTCATTAAAGGCGACATCCCTGAGATATTGCGCGACAAAAGGGTCGTGATACTCGACCTCGCGCTGATGGTCGCCGGCACGAAATACAGGGGCCAGTTCGAGGAGCGCATCAAGGCGGTCATGGACGAGATCAAGCGTTCCGAGAACATAATTATTTTCATCGACGAGCTCCATACGCTCGTAGGGGCCGGCGGCGCGGAAGGAGCGATCGACGCGTCGAACATACTCAAGCCCGCGCTCTCCCGCGGCGAGATTCAGTGCATAGGCGCCACCACGCTCGACGAATACAGGAAGCATATCGAGAAGGACGCCGCGCTCGAACGCAGGTTCCAGACGATAATGGTCGAACCGCCGAGCGTCGAGGAGACGATAGAGATATTGAAGGGCCTGCGCGACAAGTACGAGGCGCACCATAAGGTCAAGTTCACCGACGAATCGCTTATCGCGGCGGCAAAACTCTCCGACCAGTACATATCGGGAAGGTACCTGCCGGACAAGGCGATAGACCTTATCGATGAGGCCGGTTCCCGCGCGCGCCTCAACGTGATGACCACTCCTCCCGACATAAAAGAAGTCGAGAAGCAGATGGACCATGTCAGGAAAGAGAAAGAGGCCGCGGTCAAGGGCCAGGATTTCGAGAAGGCCGCCGGGCTGCGCGACCAGGAGAGGGAATTGAAGGGCCAGCTCGAGAAGGTCCGCAAGGAATGGTCGAAGCAGAAGGCGGAGGCGTATCCGCGCGTAACCGATGAGGATATCGCCGAGATCGTCGCGAAATGGACCGGCATACCGATAGTGAAGCTCGAGGAGAAGGAGAGCGAGAAGCTTTTGAAGATGGAAGAGCAGCTGCATGGGCGCGTCGTGGGCCAGGACGAAGCGATAGGGGCCATCGCGAACGCGGTCAGGCGCTCGCGCGCCGGCCTTAAGGACCCGAAGAGGCCTACGGGCTCGTTCATATTCCTCGGCCCGACGGGTGTCGGCAAGACGCTGCTTGCGAAAGCGCTTGCGGAGCTGATCTTCGGCGACGAGGACGCGATAATACAGATCGACATGTCGGAGTATATGGAAAAGTTCAACGTCTCGCGCCTCGTCGGCGCGCCGCCGGGCTACGTCGGATACGAAGAAGGCGGGCAGTTGACCGAGAAGGTCCGCCGCCGCCCGTATTCGGTGGTGCTCCTCGACGAGATAGAGAAGGCGCATCCCGACGTATTCAACGTGCTGCTGCAGGTCCTCGAGGAAGGCCGACTGACCGACTCGTTCGGCCGCAGGGTCGATTTCAAGAATACCGTCCTGATCATGACCTCGAACATAGGCGCCGAGACGTTCAGGAAGCAGGGGTCACTGGGCTTCAAGTCGGACAAGGAAGAGATGACATACCAGACGATGAAGACGAAACTCCTCGATGAGGTCAGGAAGACGTTCAAGCCCGAGTTCATAAACAGGGTCGACGATATAATCGTTTTCAGGCCGCTGACCAAGGAGGACCTTTACAAGATAGTCGACCTTGAGGTTGCCGAGGTTAAGAACCGCCTGAAGGAACAGCACGAAATAATCATAGACCTGAACAAAGAAGCGACGGATTTCCTGATAGAAAAGGGTTTTGACCCGGTGTACGGCGCCCGGCCCATAAAGAGGACGATACAGCGCTTCCTCGAAGACCCTCTTGCCGAGGAGATCATCTCGGGAAGGATAAAGAAGGGCGGGACCGTGAAAGTCGGCGCGAAAGTCGACCATCTGGTATTTGAATAAGGTAGGAACGGAGAGGATTTGAGAAGGCACAGGCCGAACACGGCCGTCATCATCGCGGGATCACTGATCCTTGCGGCCCTTTTGTTCCTGGACCTGCACGGCAGGGTGTTCTTTTCGGATTTTAAGACGTCCGCGCTCGAAATGATCAGGGACAAGATCGGGCTCGAAGGGGAGATAGGGGGGCTCGAAGGCGGGGTCTTCCGCGGTATAGTGCTGAAAGACGTGAAAGTATTTTTGCCGGCTTCCGAGGAACCGGGATCGCGAAGGGAGCTCTTCTTCTGTGCCGAGGCGATTGAGCTCGATTACCGGCTCTGGGACGCCGCGCTGGGCAAGTTTGATTCGCTCGACAGGATCACCGTGGTCTCTCCCGGGGTATTCTTCCCGGACAAGGACATAAAATACCTCATACCTAAGATCTTCGAGCAGTCCTGGGAAGGGGCTGTGATATCGGTCCGGGACGGGACGTTCTATAACCCCCGGAAGGTGCGGGTAATATCCGCGGTCACCGGGAATTTCAAGATCAGCGAAAGCGGTATAGAGTCGAACAGCGTCAACGCCGATATCTTCGGCCAGCAATTCTCGGGACGCGGCAGGATAAAGTTCCCGGTGGACCGTTCGGCTGTCATGCTCGAAGGCACTATCAGGGGCCGCGGCTACACGTTGAGGGCGCAGCTCGAAGGCATGATGGACAAGATATTCGTCCACGGGTCCTTTAACGCGCTCGATAAGCTGAACACGAATTTCGCCGGGAATATCGAGACGTCCGGAGGCGCGGTCGTTTTCAACAATTTCAGGTTCGGGCAGGATACGATGCTTAACGGCCTGTTGCAGGCGGCCGGCAAAGGGTTTAATTTCGACCTTTTCCCCGAGGACATCAAGGGGAACGCGACCGCGATGGGTGAGGTCAGCAGGCTGGGGATATCGGGCGACTTCTCGAAGCTGCCGGATTTCTCCCTCGAGGTCAACGCGAACCACCTGAAAGCGTTCGGACTTGACCTGATGTCTAATTACGTGATAAACGGAAAAGTTAATTACGGGGCGGACGGCAGCCCCGTATCGGTCAGCGGGGATTTCTGCACGTCGGGTTCGATAATAAATTACGACCCCGTCAGGGAAGTCAGGGGCGCGTTCGAGATCAGGGACGGCCGCCTGAAGCTGACAGGCGTAAATTACGGCGATGTCATGATAATGAACGCCTCGGTCTTGCTGGCGGGCCGGAACGATATGGATGTCCACATGAAGTTCAAGGGCGCGCAACTTGGCGGGCTCATGGACCTCATGACCGACAAGGGCCTGCTTTCGGGGACGGTCACAGGCGACCTTCATATACGCGGCGAACTCGGCAGGGATGCCGACATAGACGCCCAGCTCGAGTTCTTTAACGGGAACATAAGCGTGATCGGCTATAATTCGGCGAAGGTCAACATCAGGGGAAGAGGATCAAAACTTGAATTTATCGATTCAAAAGTTTATACTGATGGGGAGGCGTTGGAGCTGGAGGGGAGCATAAATACGGCGGATATCGGCACGCCGCGCGTATTCAATAATATTGAGATAAAGTCAGGCCAGTCAGTGGTCTGGGAGGGCGCGACCGTTACGAAGACGCCGATCGGGGATGAATACGTCACGGGCGCCAACCTCAACGAGCAGTTCAGGGTTAATTTCAAGACGTATGAAGCGCAGAAAGAGCAGTACAGGCCCGGTACCGACGAGATGGAGCTCGAGTATAAGCTTGGCGCGCCGGCGAACCTGAAGGTCAGGATGAAGGAAGACGACGAATTCGTCGGCGTTGAACACAAAGTGAGGTTCTGAAGGTATGAGCGGTTGGATCACCCAGCTTGGCGAGCGGTTCATGAGCTTCCTGCATTATGCCGGGGGCATCACGGTCCTTGCGGTCAGGACGGTCTTCTGGACATTCGTGCCTCCGTTCAAGCGCAAGCCGGTATTGGAGCAGATGGTCAAGGTCGGCATAGACAGCCTGCCGATAGTTTTCCTGACATGCCTCTTCACCGGCATGGTGCTCGCGCTGCAGAGCGCGTACCAGATGCAGAAGATGGAGGCGAAACTTTATATCGCGAGCCTCGTCGCGCTGTCGCTGACAAGGGAACTCGGGCCGGTGCTTACCGCGCTCGTCGTCGCCGGAAGGGTCGGCGCGTCGATAGCCGCCGAGCTCGGCACGATGAAGGTGACCGAGCAGATAGACGCGCTCGAGACGCTCGCTACGAACCCGGTAAAATATCTCGTAGTGCCGAGGTTCATAGCGCTCTTTTTCATGCTGCCTCTCCTGACGATCTACGGCGATATCGTAGGCATACTGGGCGGGTATATGATAGGCGTATGGCGGCTAAACATCCTGAGCAACCTCTATTGGGACATGACCTGGAACCCGCTGAAGGTAAAGGATATCGTTACAGGGCTCATAAAATCGTTCGCTTTCGCGATCGTCATATGCATAGTAGCGTGTTATGAGGGAATGAGGGTCGAGGGCGGCGCCGAGGGTGTCGGCGCGGCCACGACAAAGGCGGTCGTCATATCGTTCATACTTATAATAGCGGCCGACTGCCTGTTCACGGCGTTATTCTATTTTGGGTTCTCATTCTGACATGATAGAACTGATCAACCTATGCAAGGCATTCGACGACAACGTCGTCCTCGATAACGTGAACCTCACGATCGAAGACGGCGAGACGATAGTCATAATCGGGCGTTCGGGGACGGGCAAGAGCGTAATGCTCAAGCATATAATCGGCCTCATGAAGCCCGACTCCGGCCAGGTCATCATAGACGGGCAGGATGTCACGCGCCTCGGCGGCAAGGAGCTCAACGAACTGCGGCTCAAGTTCGGCATGCTCTTCCAGGGCGCCGCGCTCTTCGATTCGCTGAGCGTGAGGGATAACGTCGCGTTTAACCTGATCGAGCACAGGAAGATGGACGACGCTTCGATAGACAAGCGCGTAGCGGAATGCCTCGAGCTTGTTGGGCTCAAGGGTATAGAGGGCCTCAAGCCCTCCGAACTCTCCGGAGGCATGCGCAAGCGCGTCGGGCTTGCGCGAGCAATATGCATGGACCCGAAGATAATACTCTACGATGAGCCGACGACCGGCGTGGACCCGATAATGGCTGACGCGGTCAACGACCTCATAAAGGGCCTGCAGTCAAAACTGAAGACGACGGCCATCGCGGTGACGCATGACATGACCTCGGCATACAAGATAGCCGACAGGATCGCGATGCTATACAAGGGCAAGATAGTCGAGTCGGGCACGCCCGAGCAGATAAAGAACACTTCTAACCCTATAGTAAAACAGTTCATAACCGGGGCCGCAAAGGGCCCGATAACAGAGGACTCATGATAGTATATTCCAGGAGGAGAGCATGAAGAGGAGGATGGACCTCGAATTCAAAGTCGGTATTTTCGTGGCGATAGGCATAGCCATCGGCATATCCATGATATTCATGGCCCAGGAGATAAAATACTCCCAGCAGAGGTACACGATAAAGGTCCGTTTCGATTTTGCCAACGGAATCGAGATCTCCGCTCCGGTAAGGGTCGCGGGCGTGCAGCTCGGCGAGGTCAAGAATATCGAGATCGTCAGGGACGAGCAGGCCAAGAAGACCGCAGTCGACCTCTATGTACTCCTCGATAAGAAAGCGAAGGTCGAGAAGGACGCGGAGGCCTTCATCAACACATTGGGCCTCATAGGCGAAAAATACGTCGAGATCATACCGGGGACCCCCGGGAGCGAGGTGATCAGGCCGGGCGGGATGCTTGCCGGCAGGGAATCGGTCCCGATGGAGAAGCTTACACAGAAGGGTTATGAGATAGCCAACGGCCTCGGAGATACGATAAAGCACCTGAACACCCTCGTCGGGGACCCGGAGACTCAGGCGGCGTTCAAGGCGACGATGCTCGACATAAGGAAGTTCATGGCTTCCGCGAACGTCGTCATGGATAAGGTAAAATCGGGGGAAGGCACCGTCGGGAAGTTATTCATGGACGACGGCCTCTATAACGAATTGGATGCGTTCGTGAAAGACCTCAAGGCGCATCCGTGGAAACTCCTCCAGAAACCAAGAGGAGAGAAGAAATGACGTTTACGATAATCAGGTGTTTTTTTGTATTACTCTGCGGGTTGATGGGCTACCAGCTCGGAGATACCCTCCGGATAGGCGCCCTCTCGCAGACGATAGGCGTGGTTGTAGGCGTTGTCATAGCCGGTATCATCATAGCGCTGGAATATTCGACGAAGAGGGTATCGGTCAAGGGGCTCTCGTCCGCGGTCTTCGGTATAGTATTCGGCATCCTGTTCGCCTGGCTCATCATAGGCGTATTCAAGCTGATACCTCTGGATGCCGACATCAAGGCGGAGTTCAACGGCTTTATTATACTGGTATTCGCGTACCTCGGGATGATAATGGCGGTAAGGGGCAAGGACGAGTTCAATATCATAATACCCTATATCAAGCTGAAGAGGGAGGGCCAGCGCGAGGAGATAGCGCTGCTCGACACATCGGTGATAATAGACGGCAGGATCGCCGATATCTGCCATACCAAGTTTATACAGGGCATACTTATCATACCGCGGTTCGTGCTGAAAGAGCTGCAGCAGATAGCCGATTCGGCGGACCCGATAAAGCGAAATCGCGGAAGGCGCGGGCTCGATATGCTCAACAAGATACGCAAGTCTGGCGCGGTCGAGGTCAAGATACACGAGGACGATTTCCCGGACATCACGGAAGTCGACGCGAAACTCATAAAACTCGCGAAGATGCTGTCGGCGAAGGTCTTCACGAACGACTACAACCTTAACAAGATAGCGGAGCTGCAGGGCGTCGCGGTCCTGAACATAAACGAGCTGGCAAACGCGCTTAAGCCGGTCGTGATACCGGGCGAGCTTATGGAAGTCAAGATCGTCAAGGAAGGCAAGGAGTACAACCAGGCGGTCGCGTACCTCGATGACGGCACGATGGTCGTGATCGATAACGCAAAACAGCTCATCGGGCATACGGCAAAGGTGCTTGTGACGTCGGTGCTGCAGACGGCCGCAGGCAGGATGATATTCGCGAAGGTAGAAGCGCAGAAATAGGAGAAAAAAGATGAAGGTGGCCGCGATAGTTGCCGCCGCCGGAAAAGGCGAGCGGATGAAGGCAAAGGCGCATAAGGCCTTTGTTGCGCTGGGCAAGGAGCCCATACTCGCACATACGCTGAAAGCGCTCGAAGCTTCCGGCATCGTGAGCGAGATAATCATCGTTGTCCACCAGGCGGACCTTCCGAAGGCGCGCCTGCTCGCCAAGAAAGGCAAGTTCACGAAGATAAAGGATATAGTCGCCGGCGGGAAGCGCCGAATGGACTCGGTCAGGAGCGGGCTCGCTTCGGTCAGCGAGGACTCGGAGTACGTGATAGTCCACGACGGCTGCAGGCCTTTTGTAAGCAACAAATTGATATCGTCTGTCGTCGACGCGGCCGATACGTTCGGCGCCGCTATACCCGGGTTGCCCGTGAAGCCGACCATAAAACAGGTAGAGAAAGGGAATTTCGTCGCGGCGACGCTCGACAGGGCGACGCTCGTCGAGGTCCAGACCCCGCAGGCGTTCCGCAAGGACATCCTGCTAAGGGCTTACGACAAGGCCTTCCTGCCCGACGCGCCCGTAGACGCGGCGACGGACGACGCGGTCCTCGCCGAGCGCATCGGCATAAAGGTCAAGGTCGTTGACGGGTCGCAGGACAACATTAAGATAACCACCCAGGAAGACCTGAAGCACGCGAAGATACTGGCAGGTGTAAAATGAGGGCAGGGCTCGGTTACGACATACACAGGCTCGTTGAGGGGCGCAAGCTCTTCCTCGGCGGGGTCGAGATACCGTATATTAAGGGTCTTGAGGGATATTCCGACGCGGACGTCCTCCTGCACGCGATATGCGACGCGATATTGGGCGCTATGGGAAAGGACGATATAGGCATCCATTTCCCGAACAACGACCCGCAGTACAAGGGGATAAGCAGTTTGGAGCTGCTGCACAGGGTCGCGGAACTCGCCGCAAAGGAGAAGTTCAGGATCGTAAACGTCGATTCAACGCTTATAATGGAAGAGCCGAAGATCGTGCCTTTCAAGGCGAAGATGAGGAAGACGATCGCTTCGGTCCTCGGCATAGAAGAGCTCAGAGTGAACGTCAAGGCGACCACGCAGGAAGGCGTGGGCGCAATCGGCCGCGGCGAAGCGATAGCGGCTTACGCGATAGCTTCCGTCGAGGAGACAGGATAAAATGCAGATATTCATAATAATAGCGCTCTCGCTTACCATAATAGCTCTAGTAAAGATGCTCGTGATCTCGCTGGTGTTCAGGTCCGAGATAAACGCGATATTCGAACGCGACCCGGCCGCGAAGAGCGGTTTCGAGGTGATACTCCTTTATTCGGGGTTGCACGCGATCATATATTACCGCCTGGCGCACGCTCTCTATTCCGCGAAGGTGCCGATGCTGCCGAGGATCCTCTCGCAGTTCGCGAGGTTCGCCACCGGCATCGAGATACATCCGGGAGCGACGATAGGCAAAGGGCTTTTCATCGACCACGGGATGGGCGTCGTTATAGGCGAGACATCAGTCATCGGCGATAACGTCACGCTCTTCCAGGGGGTAACGCTCGGCGGGACCGGCAAGGAAAAAGGGAAACGCCACCCGACTCTCGGCAATAACGTTGTCGTCGGCGCGGGCGCGAAGGTGCTCGGGAACATAAAGATAGGCGACGGCGTGATGATAGGCGCGAACGCGGTCGTGATCAAGGATGCCCCGGCGGATTCTACGGTAGTCGGCGTGCCCGGAAGGGTCGTGAAGAAGGAAGGAAAGGATATCCCCGGCATACGGCTCGACCATTCGAACCTGCCCGACCCGCTGACGCAATCGCTCGACCACCTCCAGGACGAGATCAACCATATAGAGGGAGAACTGAAGAAGCACCGCCAGGATCTTCGAAAATAGCATGCCCATCTCCATTTATAATACCCTCACAAGGAAGGCCGAAGAGTTCAAGCCCATAAAAGAAGGCGAAGCCCGCATGTACGTCTGCGGAGTGACCGTCTACGACGAGTGCCATCTCGGGCACGCGCGCAGCGCGTTCATCTTCGATTTCATAAGGAGATACCTCTCCTACCGCGGGTATAAGGTCACGTTCGTGAAGAACATAACCGACGTCGACGACAAGATAATCAACAAGGCCCGCGATGAGGCTGCCGACAAAAGATCCCCGCTCTTCGGCAGGGACCTTAATACCGCCTCGAGGGAGATCGCCGAACGCTATACGAAGAGTTTTTACGGCGACATGGAAGCGCTCGGCATCGCGCGCGCCGATATTGAGCCGAAGGCGACCGAGCATATAAAGGACATAATAGGGATCATAAGCGCTCTCATCGAAAAGGGCTACGCCTACGCGTCGGGCGGCGACGTATATTTCGACGTGCGAAAGTTTACCGGTTACGGCAAGCTTTCACACCAGGACAAGGACCAGATGCTGGAGGGGACAAGGGTCGATAAGAGCGAGAAGAAGCGGGACTCGCTAGATTTCGCGCTGTGGAAATCCGCGAAGGAGAACGAGCCCGAATGGGATTCACCGTGGGGCAAGGGCCGGCCGGGCTGGCATATAGAGTGCTCCGCGATGTCGACGAAGTACCTCGGCGAGAATTTCGATATCCACGGCGGCGGGCGCGACCTCATATTCCCGCACCACGAGAACGAAGTTGCCCAGTCGGAATGCGCGACGGGCAGACCGTTCGCGAATTACTGGATACATAACGGCCTGCTCACGATAAACGGCGAAAAGATGTCCAAATCGCTCGGCAATTACGTCTCGATCAAGGGCGTCCTCGAGCGCTACCCGGCCGATGTGCTAAAGGTATTCTTCCTCGGGGCGCATTATTCGCATCCGATAGATTTCACATGGGAGAAGATGGATGCGGCGAAGAGCGGGTACGAGAGATTTGTGGTGCTTTTGGACAAGATACGCAGGAAAACCGGCGGGGAGCCCGGCATCCGGCCCGCGAAAGACAAAGATATAGAGGCCGCTTCGCAGAGGTTCATCGAGGCGATGGACGGGGACTTCAATACGCCGTCCGCGCTCGGCGCCCTATTCGACCTCGTCAACGCCGCGAACAAAATTGTTGATAGAAATGGCGATATTTCTGTGCTAAAATATACCGAAAATACCCTGCTGGAACTTGGCGGGGTGCTCGGGCTCAGCTTCGCGGCTGCCGCAGGCGGCCTTTCTGATGCCGGCATACAAGGGCTCGTCGACGCCCGCATAGAGGCGAAGAAGAGGAAGGATTTCGCCGAGGCGGACAGGATAAGAAAAGAGCTCGGCGCGAAGGGCATCATACTCGAAGACGACAAAGACAAGACCTACTGGAGACGGAAAGTTTAAATGCGAATAAAAGCCAGGACAAAAGAGACCATAGCGGCGTACGGGTTCCTCGCGCCGAACCTCATCGGCTTCATGGTATTCACTTTCATCCCTGTCTTTATCTCCCTTATACTGAGTTTTTTCAAGTGGGACATCCTTACCACCCCACAATTCATCGGCTTCGAGAATTTTTCGCAGCTGCTCGGTTTCCATAAGGACGCCGCGACGAATAGTATAGTCGCGAACGACCCGAAGTTCTGGCAGTACCTCTGGAACACGGTCTTCCTGATGTTCTCGATACCGGTATGCATGATGGCCTCGCTCGGGCTCGCGATAGCGCTGAACCGCAAGGTCCGCGGCGAATCGATGTTCAGGACGATATTCTTCCTCCCGTCGATATGCCCCGGCGTGGCCATATCGATACTCTGGCTCTGGATATTCAATCCCGAATACGGCATGCTTAATAACATAATTTACTGGGGCGGTAAACTGCTCGGGTTCAGTTTACAGGGGCCGTTGTGGCTTAATTCGCCGGGTTGGGCGAAGCCGGCGCTTATGCTTATGAATTTCTGGATAGCGATAGGCGGCATGAACATGATACTCTACCTCGCGGCGCTGCAGGGCATACCGAGGGACTTCTACGAGGCGGCCGAGATCGACGGCGCGAACGGATGGCAGAAGTTCTGGGCGATCACATGGCCGCAGATAAGCCCGACGACGTTCTTCATAGCCATCATGAGCATCATCGGCGGTTTCCAGGGCGGTTTCATGCAGGCGTATATAATGACGGGCGGCGGCCCCGGCGGCGCTACCACAACGATAGAATATTATATTTTCAACAATCTCTATACATGGCAGAACGTCGGCTACGCGGCCGCGATCGCGTGGTTCCTCTTCATGGTCATATTCGTCGTCTCGCTTGTCAACTGGAGATTCGGCGGTAAACTGGTCCACTATTAAAGGGCGGCAGATGGATAACAAAAGGCGGTACGAGGACAAGGTCCACTTAAGCGAAGCGGCGCAGAGGGAGAAGGCGCTGCAGGCCTTCGCGTATACGGTGCTCGCCATCGGCGCGCTCTCGATGATAATGCCGTTCCTCTGGATGATAACGACCTCGCTGAAGACTCTCGACGCGATATATATCCGCCCGAAGAACTGGATACAGATGTTCATCCCTACGATGTTCATCTGGGACAATTACGTATCGGCATTCAAGGTCGTGCCGTTCGCGAAGTTCTACATGAACTCGATAATAGTCGGCGTCGCGGTCACGGTGGGGCAGGTCTTCACGAGCTCGCTCGCGGCATACGCTTTCTCGCGCCTCGAGTTCAGGGGCAGGGACAAGCTCTTCTTTGCGTACCTCGCGACGATGATGATACCCGGCTCGGTCACGATGATACCGGTTTATGTCTTAATGAGGCTCTTCGGGTGGGTTGACACGTTCAAGGCGCTCATAATCCCCGCGATATTCTCGGCGTACGGGACCTTCATGCTGAGGCAGTTCTTCATGACGCTTCCGAAAGACCTCGAGGACGCCGCGAAGATAGACGGATGCGGATTCTTCCGTATCTATACGACGATAATACTGCCGCTTTCGAAACCGGCCCTCGCGACACTTACGGTATTCACGTTCATGGGCAACTGGGGCAACTTCATGTGGCCGCTGCTCGTCACGAATTCGATGCATATGAGGACCCTGCCGATAGGGCTCGAATCGTTCAAGACGCAATACTCCACCGACTGGCACTACCTTATGGCCGGCTCGGTGATGGCGATGCTCCCGATCGTCATTATATTCATCTTCACACAGCGTTACTTCGTGGAATCCATAAAGCTTACCGGCGTAAAGGGATAACAGATGCAGCACGGGAAATTCATCACAATCGAAGGACCCGAGGGTTCGGGGAAGTCGACGCACTCGCGCCTGCTCTGCGCTTACCTGCGCAGGAAGGGCCGCCGCATCGTTCATACGCGCGAACCCGGCGGCACGAAGATATCCGAATCTATACGCGATGTCCTGCTCAGCAGGAAGAACAAGGGCATGGCCGACGCGTGCGAACTGCTGCTCTTCATGGCGGCGCGCGCGCAGATAGTCAACGAGGTCATAAAACCCGCGCTTAAGAAAGGGTATATAGTCGTCTGCGACAGGTTCCACGACGCGACCGTCGCCTACCAGGGTTACGGCGCGGGGATGGACCTCAGGGTGATAGAATCCCTGCGCAAGCTCGCGACGGGCGGTCTTAAGCCGGACCTGACCGTGCTGCTCGACGTCGAGAGCCGCGCCGGGCTCAAGCGGGGCGGCGCGCATGACAGGATGGAAAGAAAATCCCTCGATTTCCACAGGAGGGTTAGGGACGGCTACCTGAAGCTCGCGAAGAAGGAACCCCGCAGGATAAAAGTCATAAATACCACATGCTCGCCCATAAAAGAGGTACAGGGTTCGCTAAGGAAAGCGGTGGAGGATGCCGTTTAACAGCGTAATAGGACAGGAACTCGCCGTAGACCTTCTCAAGAGGTCGATAAGCGACGGCCGCCTCGCGCATGCTTACCTTTTTATCGGCCCCGAAGGCACGGGCAAGTCGCTCCTGGCCCGGATATTTGCGCAGGCCCTGAACTGCGAAAATAAAGGCGCCGACCCGTGCGGCGAATGCGTATCATGCAGGAAGATAGAAGGCGGGATACATCCGGATGTCGTGGCGGTGGTGCCGGAAGGCAAGTCGGTTCAGATAGGCATCGAGCCGGTCCGCAGGATGGAGGCATCCATGTCTCTGAAGCCGTACGAAGGCAGGACGAAGGTATTCATCGTCGACGGCGCGGACAGGATGACCGAAGAAGCGGCGAACTCGCTGCTTAAGACGCTCGAGGAGCCGCCGAAGGACACCGTGATGGTCCTGTTGGCGTCTAACATGTTCAAATTGCAGCCGACGATAGTGTCGCGCTGCCAGAAGGTGCTGTTCCACCCGCTCGGGGAGCGATCGATAATGAAGGAGCTCATCGAGCGTTACGGCCTGGACGAAAAGAGGGCGTTATGCGTTTCCAGGTTCTCGGAAGGCCGGCTCGGCAAGGCGGTGGAAGTCCTCGAGGGCGAACTACTGGAGGGAAGGGACAGGATAGTCGGCGATTTCTTATCGCCGAAACAGCCCGGCTACGAGGATACGTGGCTCTACGGCGAGCCGAGGGAGAAGGTCAACGAGGCGCTCAACGCCTTAGCGGTATATTACAGGGACCTGCTGGTCTTCAAGCTTTCGAAGGACCAGGGGCTGCTGGTAAACCTCGACAGGGCAGCCGACATCGCGCGCGACGCGGAAAAGTTCACGGCGGATAAGCTCGAGGGCATACTTGACGCGATCGCCGCGGCGCAGGACGAGATAAAAAGGAACTCGAATATCAAGATCTCGCTCTCCTGCATGCGGCTTAACATAACCTAAGGGGGATAGAATTGTTTGAAGTCATACAGATACGGTTAAGGGAAGGCGGCAAGACCCAGTATTTCGAGCTGGGCAACACGAAGCCGAAGATAGGCGACAACGTCATAGTCGAGGCGGACAGGGGGCTCGACTACGGCGAAGCGATCTCCGCCGTCGAATCAGTCCCCAAACTGACGGGGGAGGAACCCGTACGCAAGATACTCAGGATAGCCACCGCCGCGGACCTCGACCAGATAAAGAAGAACCGCGAGAAGACGAGGGAGGCGTTCACTACCTGCCAGAAGAAGATACTCGAGCACGGCCTGAAGATGAAGCTCATCGAGGCGGAATATTCGTTCGACAGGTCGAAACTGCTGTTTTATTTCACAGCCGACGGACGCGTCGATTTCAGGGAGTTGGTCAAGGATCTCGCGCGCATCTTTAAAGCGCGCATAGAGCTCAAGCAGATAGGCGTCCGCGACGAAGCGCGCCTGCTGGGCGGGTTCGGACCGTGCGGAAAGGCGCTCTGCTGCGCGACGTTCCTGAAGGATTTCGAGCCGGTCACGATAAAGATGGCGAAGGAGCAGAACCTGCCGCTTAACCCGGCGAAGATATCGGGCGTCTGCGGACGTCTGATGTGCTGCCTCGGCTACGAGCACAAACTCTACGTCGAGCTGTTGAGGGGCCTGCCGAAAGAGGGCGACAGGATAAACGCCGAGGGCGCCTCGGGCAAGGTCGTTTCGGTAAACGCGCTGAAGCGCGCCGTGACACTCGATTGCGGGGAAGGCAAGTTCGTCGAGATACCGTGCGGATGCCCGCAGGCATGTAAACTGCACATACGGAAAAAATGAGCAAATTCTACCTGACGACGTCCATATATTACGTTAACGCGAAACCGCACGTGGGCCATTGCTACGAGTCCACCGTCGCGGACGCGCTCGCGCGCTACCACCGCCTGAAAGGCGAGGACGTCTATTTCCTGACCGGCACCGACGAGCACGGACAGAAGGTCGCGAAAGCGGCCGCCGAGGCCGGCGTCTCGACACAGCAATTCGTCGACTCCGTCGTGCAGCCGTCCATCGAGCTCTGGAAGACGATATCGATATCTTACGACGATTTCATCCGGACGACGCAGGAGCGCCACATAAAGGTCGTGCAGGCGGTCTTCTCGAAACTGCGCGAGAAGGGCGAACTATTCGAGTCCGAGTATAAGGGATGGTACTGCTCGGCCTGCGAGGCATTCTGGCCGGAGAGCCAGCTCGAGGATGGCAACTGCCCCGACTGCAAACGCCCCGTCGAACAGATAACGGAGACGAACTGGTTCTTCAGGATGTCGAAATACCGCGACTGGCTTGTCGGGTATATCAGGGAGCACAAGGATTTCATAAGGCCGGAGTCGAGGAAGAACGAGATACTGAGCTTCCTCGAACAGCCGCTGCAGGACCTCTGCATCTCGCGCCCGAAGAGCCGCCTCGAGTGGGGCGTCGAGATACCGTTCGCGAAAGACCACGTCTCGTACGTATGGTTCGACGCGCTGCTGAATTATATCTCGGCGCTCGGATACGCGGGCGACGAGGAGAAGTTCAGGAAATACTGGCCCGCCGACGTGCAGATAGTCGGAAAGGACATAATACGTTTCCATACGGTCTTCTGGCCGATAATACTTCACACGCTCGGCATAGAGCCGCCCAAGACGGTCTTCGCGCACGGCCACTGGCTCGACGCGAAGGGCAGGAAGATGTCGAAGTCGCTCGGCAACGTCGTCGATCCCGTCGAGATGATAAACAAATACGGCCCGGACCCGCTCAGGTATTTTTTGCTCAGCGAGATACCATACGGGCATGACGGGCTCTTCTCAGAACAGGCGCTCGTCAGCCGGCTGAACACGGACCTCGCAAACGATATCGGCAACCTGCTGAACAGGACGCTGACGATGATAGAGAAATATTACGGAGGCATAGTGCCGGCCCCGGCAGGGACGTCGCTGCGCTCCGAGGACCCCGCGGACGCCGAATTAAAGGCGCTCGCCGCCGCGCTCGCCCCGAGGATGGACGCGGCGATGGCGAACCTCGATTTCCCGAGCGCGTTGGCGGCCATCTGGGAGCTGATAAACAAGGCGAATAAGTATATCGAAGTGCAGGCGCCGTGGTCGCTGGACAAGCAGGGGAAGAAGGACAGGTTGTCCGACGTGATGTATAACCTCGCGGAAGTCCTGCGCATCGTCGCGGTCGCCGTTTCGCCGTTCATACCGGCATCATCGCAGAAGATGTGGGAACAGGCGGGGATGACAGGGACGCTTTCCGGCGCGCGCATAGCGGATATCGAAAAGTGGGGCCTCATGGCGCCGGGCACGCAGGTAAAGAAAGGCGCCCCGTTGTTCCCGCGCATAGACACTAAGGCAAAATGACCAAGCTTGTCGATACGCACTGCCACCTGGATTTTCCCGAGTTCGACGCCGACAGGGACGATGTAATAAAAAGGGCCAGGGAAGCGGGAATAGAGAATATCATAAATGTCGCGAGCAGCCTCGAGGGTTCCAGGAGGTCCGTCGCGATTGCCGGCAAATATGACTGCGTCTACGCCTCGGTAGGCATACATCCGCATGACGCGAAAGAACTCTCCCCCGAAGCATACTCCGAGATAAAAGCGCTCTCCTCGCGCGAAAAGGTTGTCGCTATCGGCGAGGTCGGGCTCGACTATTACAGGAACCTCTCGCCGGCGGACATCCAGCAGAAGGCCTTCCGGGGATTCCTCTCTCTCGCGAAGGAGACCGGCCTGCCGCTCATTATCCATTGCCGGGAGGCGCGCGAAGACCTGCTGAAGATAATGAGGGATGAGGCGGGGATCCCCGCGGCGATAAGAGGCGTAGTGCATTGTTTTCCCGCAGACGCGGAACTTCTCGACGGGGTGCTGGACCTCGGAATGTATGTCTCGTTCACCTGCAACATAACTTTCAAAACCTCCTCGGCTCTGAGGAGCCTCGTCGAGGACCTCGTCCCGATGGACAGGATACTCGTCGAGACCGACGCGCCCTACCTCGCGCCGGAAGGCATGCGCGGAAAGCGCAACGAGCCCGCGTTCATGCTGAAGGCCGTCGAGGAGATCGCCAGGTTAAAGGGGCTTAAGCCGGAGGACGTCGCGCGGGTCACGACGCTTAACTGCGCGCGGCTCTTCGGAGTAGGCAGCGGCGCCCGCGCCTCGGCTATCGTATATCCTATCAGGAATTCGTTATATATAAACCTGACGAACAGGTGTTCGAGCAGCTGCGCGTTCTGCGTTACGAAGTCCACGGACTTTGTTATGGGGCATAACCTGAAACTTTCCGGGGAACCCTCCGCCAGGGAGGTGGTCGACGCTGTCGGCGACCCGAAGCTGTATGACGAGGTGGTTTTCTGCGGGTACGGCGAGCCCACTTTGCGGCTCGACTGCCTGCTCGAAGTGGCAAGGGAACTGAAAAAGAAGGGCGCCGTCATACGCCTGACCACGAACGGCCACGGGAACATGATAAACAAGAGGCCTATCGTGAACGAGCTCGTCGGACTTATAGACCGCGTCAGCGTGAGCCTGAACGCGCCCGACGAGGATACTTATAACAGGATATGCAAGCCCGCGTTCGGGCCGGGCACATATGCGGAGGTCAAGAAGTTTATCGCGGAATGCAGGGACAAGCTCCCGCGGGTAGAGGTCACCTGCGTCGATTACGAAGGCGTGGACATGAAAAAATGCGAAAAGACCGCGATAGAAGAGCTGAAAGTAGGTTTCAGGCCAAGGAGGCATAATGTTGTCGGCTGAAGCGGTCAAAGGGTTCGTCAGGCGGAACAGGGCATACCTTCTCATGCTTGCCGTGATAGTGGCATTCGAGGCGTTCTTCGCCTTCGGCCCGCCCAAAGAGGAAAAGGAGATCAAGGAAGACAGGAAGGCGTATCGCATGCTGACCGCCGAGGAGATATCGGCGCAGGAGACGAGGATAAAAGAGCTGCTGTCGACGAACAGGCCGCTCGCCTTCGCGCTTTCCGCAAGCACGTTCGCGTGCTCGGCCGCGCTGATGTTCGGGCTCGTGCTGCTGGTTAAGCGCCTTACGCGAAAGCTGAACGGTTTCGCCATAATGCCCGCGATCGGCTCGACGCCAGACGTGAAATGGGGCATCATAGACATATTCCGGATAGCCGTCGTCTTTTATTTCCTCGGATATATCCTCCAGGGGGCGGAGATGGCCGCCGCATCATTGGCCGGCATCAAAGACCCGGACGAAAAGCTGTTTATGGTCCTGAACGCGACGCTGATGGACATCATCGGGGTGCTGATAGTACTGTATTTCGTCTTCCGCAAATACAACGGCGCCGCCGCGGACCTCGGCTTGGACGCCAAAAATATCGTGAGGGATATCAAGATAGGGCTTGGAGGGTACCTGATGCTCCTCCCGGTCCTTGTGGTCATAATGGTATTCGTGCTGCTCGGGCTCAGGGTAATGGATTACGAGCCGCCGGAGACGAGGGCGCTGGAGATATTATACGAGACGAACCGCCCGAAATTGCTTTTCGTGCTGACCGGGCTCGTGACGGTCCTCGGGCCGGTGATGGAAGAGATGTTCTTCAGGGGGTTCGCTTATCCGGCGGTTAAGAGGAGGATAGGCGCGCGCAACGCCATAATAGCCGTTTCGCTCGTCTTTTCGCTGCTCCACCTTAACATCGTATCTTTCTTCCCTATATTGGCGCTCGGCGTACTGCTCGCGTACCTTTACGAGAGGACGGGCTCGATAATCCCGTGCATCGCGGTGCATGTTGTCCATAACACGGCCGTAGTGTTTTTTGTGTTCCTTTATAAGTTGATCGCGCTTCCGAGGTAGTCCGGCATGCCTTCAAAGGTATCCATAACAAGGGCTTCTTCCTATGACAGCGCCGAAGTATACGCCGCGGTCAGGGAAGCTGTCGAGCTGCTCGGGGGCATGGCGGCTTTTATCAGGAAGGGCGAGAGGATACTGCTTAAGCCGAACCTGCTTTCTGCCAGGCCGCCCGAATCGGGCGTGTGTACGCATCCGGAGGTGGTGCGGGCTGTGGCGCGGCTGGCAAAAGAGGCAGGCGCGGTACTCTATCTCGGCGATTCCCCCGGCGGGCTCGGTTACAAGAATGCCGGCTCCACTTACGAGGCCTCGGGCATGACGAAGGTCTGCGCTGAGGAAGGCATCAAGCTCGTGGATTTCGACGCCGCGCGCAACATCAACGGCATGCCGATATCGTCCTGGGCCAAGGACGTCGACGGGATAATCACCATCCCGAAGATGAAGACCCACGACCTCATGACGCTGACGGGCGCCGTGAAGAACTCATACGGCCTCGCCGTCGGGCATTTCAAGGCCGACTGCCACCTGAAGGCGCCGATGCCTGCGGATTTCGCGGTCCGGGCGGTTGACGTCTTTGAGACGGCGGTGCCGCGGCTCGCGGTCATGGACGGGATAATCGCGATGGAAGGCGACGGCCCCGCCGCGGGCACACTTCGCAACGCCGGGCTGGTGATAGCTGGGAGTGATTGCGTCGCGTGCGACGCGGTATTCGCGCGTATTGCGGGGCTCGACCCGCTGAAACTGCCGATCATAGCGGAAGCGTACAGGCGGAAACTCGGCGAGGCGGACCTTTCCAATATCGAGGCCCTCGGCGCGCGCATCGAGGACGTAAGGATGCGCGATTTCAAACTGCCGCGGACATCCGTTGTCATGAAGGTGCCGAAGCCCCTGCTGAAGTTCCTGACAAAAGCGATAAGGTTTTTACCGCAGATAAATGATAGAATATGCAGGAAATGCCGAATATGCGAAAAGAGCTGTCCGGCGAAATGCATAACGATAGCGGATGAGGGCTCGAGGATAGATTACCGCAAATGCATCAAGTGTTTCTGCTGCCACGAGCTGTGCCCCTACGACGCGATATCGGTAAGGCGCAGTTTGCTGGCTAAAATCATAAGGTAGATAAATGGCCATACAGACGATCAAATGGAGCGGGGACTCTATAAAGATAATCGACCAGACGCTGCTGCCCGGGAAACTCGTATACCTGAAGTTCCGCGACGTGAAGAAATTCTGGCACGCGATAAAGAAGCTGCAGGTGCGCGGCGCCCCGGCGCTCGGAGTAGCGGCGGCATACGGCGCCTACCTCGGCATCAGGGGCTCGCGCGCGAAGGATTACGCGGGATTCATTCGCGACCTCGATAAGGCGATAAAGTTCGTAGGGTCCGCGCGCCCGACGGCCGTGAACCTTTTCTGGGGACTCGACAGGATGAAGGCCGCGGCCGTCCGTAACAGGAACAAGCCCGTCGCTTCGATAAAAAAAGCGCTGCTTGCCGAAGCGCACAAGATATACGAAGAGGACAGGGCGATATGCAGGAAGATGGCCGGCCACGGCGCGCGGCTGATAAAGAACGGCGATGTCGTATTGACGCACTGCAACGCGGGCGCCTTAGCGACGGCCGATTACGGCACGGCGCTCGGCGTGCTCTACCGCGCGAAAGAGGACGGAAAGAAGTTCAGGGTCTATGCCGACGAGACGCGGCCGCTGCTGCAGGGCGCGCGGCTGACGACGTGGGAACTTATGCACGAGGGCATAGACGTAACGCTCATATGCGATAACATGGCCGCGCACGTGATGTCCCTCGGGAAGGTCACGAAGGTCATCGTCGGCGCCGACAGGATAACCCGAAACGGCGACGCGGCGAACAAGATAGGCACATACGGCGTCGCGGTCCTCGCGAAGCACCATAAGATACCTTTTTACGTCGTGGCACCGGTATCTACGATAGATTTCAATATGCCGCACGGAAAACACATCCCGATAGAGCAGAGGCGCGGCGAGGAGATCACCGCGATACAGGGCAGGATACTCGCCCCGAAGGGGGTTAAGACGTATTGCCCGGCGTTCGACGTGACACCGGCGGAATTGATAACCGCGATAGTGACCGAGAAGGGGGTGTTCAAGCCCGATGATATTAAAAAAATTAGGTGAGACGGGGCTTATCGAGCGCCTCGCGAGGAATTTCGCTTCCGCGGGGCACGCTAAGGATATAGTCAAAGGCATCGGCGACGACTGCGCGGTAATACGCGCATCGAAGAAGAAATACCTGCTGGTGACCATAGATATGCTGCTCGAGGACGTTGATTTCAGGGTAAAAGGCGCGGAGCCGTACCAGATAGGGTGGAAATCCCTCGCCTGCGGCCTCAGCGATATCGCCGCGATGGGCGGGAAGGCGAAATACGCGGTCGTGTCCCTCGGGCTTCCGAAGAAATTGCCGGTCGAGTTCATAGACGAGCTCTACAGCGGCATAAAGACCCTCGCCAGGAAATTCCACGTAGATATAGTCGGCGGCGACACGAACTCTTCCGCGAAACTTATCGTGGACGTCGCGGTGCTCGGTTATGTCGAGCCGGAGAACCTTAAGCTCAGGAGCGGCGCTAAGCCGGGCGATATTATCTGCGTGACCGGCGCGCTCGGCGGCTCGTATAAGAGCGGGCGGCACATGCTGTTCGTCCCGCGGCTCAGGGAATCGCGCTGCCTCGTCACCGGGTTTAAGGTGAACTCCATGATAGACATCTCCGACGGGCTTTCGACGGACCTCGGCCATATCGCGAAAGCCAGCGGCGTAGGCGCGTGCATATACGAGGACCTCATTCCCATATCGAAGGACGCGAAGGGCGTGAAAGCCGCGCTGAACGAGGGAGAGGATTTCGAGCTTCTCTTTACAATGCCGCTTAATGAAGCGCGCCGCCTCGCGAAACACACGTTCGAGGCCGGCGGCGTGAAGATAACGCAGATAGGCGAGATACTCGACAAGAAAGTGGGCGTCAAAATAATAGGCAGGGACGGCAGGGCAACCGAGCTGGAAGCGAAGGGATTTTCGCATTTCTGATGGTCATCACTACAAATAGCGAGAGAGAAACGATCATGGTAGGCGAGCAGATAGCCAGGCACCTTAAGCCCGGCGACATAGTCGCCCTATCGGGTGATCTTGGCGCGGGGAAGACCACGCTCGTAAAGGGCATAGCAAAGGGCCTTGGCGTGAAGAACTACCGTTACGTGAACAGCCCGTCGTTCACGATCGTGAAGGAGTATAAGGGCAAGGTGCCGCTCTTCCATTTCGACGTGTACCGCCTGGACAACCTGAAGGACATAGAGGATATAGGATACGAGGACTATCTCGCGCGCGACGGCGTCGTCGTGATCGAATGGTCGAACAAGATGACGCGCATTTTGCCGAAAAAACACCTCGACGTATCTCTTAAAATATCGGGGCGGTCGAAGAGGAAGATGGATATCAAATGACGAAGATACTCGCGCTGGATACCTCGTCCAAATACATATCGGCCGCGATAGCGGACGGCAGCGGGAAGATCATCGCCTCCGCGCATAAAGAGGCCGACCAGATGCAGTGCGAGCGCCTCCTGCCCGAGATAGACAAGTTACTGAAGAAGGCGAAACTACAGATAGCTGATATCGGGATCATCATCTTCTCGAAAGGCCCCGGCTCACTGACATCGCTGCGCATCGGCGCCGCCGCCGTCAAGGGCCTCGCGTTCACGCGCAAGATAAAGATCGTCGGAGTGCCTACGCTGGATGTGATAGCAAGGTGTCTCCCGATCATTCCGTCCCTGGCAGTCCCTATGGTCGACGCGCGAAGGGGGAATGTCTATTGTTCTATATATTCGCGCAGGGGGGGCAAGCTGTCGAGAAAGATGAAGTATTCGGTGATCCCCGTCGCAGAGTTGCTTAAGAGCGTCAAAGGCGATACAATATTTACGGGCGACGGGCTCGCGGCTTACGGGCAGTATATCAGGGATAACTTCAAATTTAAGGCGGAGTTCGCGCCGGAAAGATACTGGTATCCCAGTGCCGAAGTCGTCCTGGAGCTCGGACTCGGGCTTATAAAGAAGAAAAAATTCGAAGACACGGACAAGTTCACCCCGTTGTATGTTTATCCGAAGGATGTGCAGGTAAGATGAAGAGCGGCGCGCTCAGGCACGGCACAAGCAGGCCGACATGGACGGAGATTGACCTCGACGCGATAGCTTATAATTACCGCATCATCAAATCGCGCCTGTTAAAAAAGACGAGTGTGCTTGCCGTCGTAAAGGCGAACGCCTACGGCTACGGCATGATAGAAGTCGCGCGCCGGCTCGAGAAAGAGAAGGCCGCGTATCTCGGCGTCGCCTGCGTCGACGAGGGCCTGGCCCTGCGCAAGGCGAGGATAAAGACGCCGATACTCGTGCTGAGCTCAGTCCTGCCGAAGGAAGCAGAGGCCGCCGTCTATTATGACCTGACGCTCACGGTCTGCGACATGTCTCTCGCTGCGGCGATAGATAAGGCCGCGCGCAAGTACAGGAAGAGGGCGATCGTGCATGTCAAGGTCGATACCGGGATGGGCCGTCTCGGAGTATGGCACGACGAGGCCGATAACCTCATCGAAGGCCTGCTCGGATTCGACAACATTTCCATTGAGGGGATATTCACGCATTTCGCGAGCGCCGACGAGGAAGACGTCCATTATACCGCGACGCAGATAGAGAATTTCAAGCGGCTCGCGACGGAGATGGAGATAAGAGGCCTCGAGATACAGTACGTCCACGCGGCGAACTCCGCGGGCGCGATGCTCTATAAGGATTCGCATTTCAACATGGTGCGGCCGGGGCTCATGCTCTACGGGCTTTACCCGAACAGGAAGATCTCGAAATCCGTAAAACTCAAGCCCGCCCTCTCGCTGAAGACATCGATAATATACCTCAAGAAGACCCCTCCGGGCAGGTTCATCAGCTACGGAAGGACCCACATGACGCAGAAAGAGACGGTCGTCGCGACGCTGCCGGTAGGTTACGCCGACGGGCTCAACCGCCACCTCTCTAACCGGGCGGATATGATAGTCCGCGGGAAACGCGCCCCCATAATCGGGCGCATCTGCATGGACCACACGATGATAGACGTGACACACGTCGCAGGAGTGAAAGTGGGGGACGTAGTCACGATCATCGGCAAGCAGGGAAAGCAGCAGATCACCGTCGAGGAGACGGCGGACCTGCTCGACACGATACCCTACGAAGTCGTCTGCTGGATCTCCGCGCGCGTGCCGAGGGTATACGAGTAAAGCTTATCGAGCGGGCTCTTCGGCGCGTTAGACATATCCCGTATCACGTGGGTATAGATCATCGTCGTTTCCACGTGCTCATGCCCGAGAAGCTGCTGCACTTCCCTGATATTTACCCCGTCCAATAACAAATGCGTGGCGAAGCTGTGCCTTAGTGTGTGTACGGTGGCGTGCTTGGTTATTCCCGCCTTCTTGACGGCCTCGGCCATCGCGTCCTGGATGGTTTTCGGGCTCATGAAGTAACGCCTTACTTTTCCGTCAAGGCGCCCCGGGGAGAGCTTTGCCGACGGGAACGCGAACTGCCAGCCGAATTCCTTAACGGCCTTTGGGTATTTTCGCGCGAGAGCGCCGGGCAATTCGGCTTCACCGTACCCGGCGGAAAGGTCCTTCTCATGGAGCTTCTTTACTTCCTTGATATGCGCCATCAGCCGCGATTTTAGTGATTGCGGCAATACGGTGCTCCTGTCCTTATCTCCCTTGCCGCTTCTTATGAATATTATCCCCGAATTGATATCGATATCCTTTACTCTCAGGGACGTAAGCTCCGAGATGCGCATCCCCGTGCCGTATAGGAGCTGGAGCATGAGCTTATCCCTGCCCTCGACGCAGTTGAATACCTCGCGCACCTCGTTCTCCGTCAGGACGACAGGCAGTTTCGGGCCGCGCTTCGCGCGCACGGAGCCGGTAATATTATCAAGCCCGATCATCAGCACATCCCTGAAAAGGAAGAGGAGGGCGTTGAATGCCTGGTTTTGCGACGAGGAAGAGACCTTCTTTTTGATCGCGAGATAGCTCAAATAATCGCGGACATCCTCGCTTGAAAGGCCGGTTCCGGCGATATCCTTCTTCTTGACGCCGGTAGTGTATTCGTAAAAACTTTTCGCCCAGTTGATATACGTCCGCTCGGTCTTATACGAGTAATGCCTGAGCCTGATGGCTTTACTCATCGCGTCCATGACCAAGGCCGGTCCTGATCTGCCGTTTACATCCGGGAGCGATGTGTCCGCGATCGTTTTCGCGGCGTCTTTATCGAATGACTCAAAATAAAGTTTTAGTGCGGTTTCGGCCTGGTTCTTTTGCCAGTTCTCGACGCCGGGAGAAGAGGACAATTGCTCCAAAAACAGCCGCCTGTTCTCATGAAAATCGTCGCAAGGGCTGTTATTCGAGAACCTTATGAAATTATCGACCCAACGCGCATAGAAAGGGGCGTGCTTCTTGTCGGCAAACCCGCGTGAGACAAGGAATCCCTGGAAATCAGGCAGGATATCTTCGAACATTTTCTCCCCAAAAGTACAAAAACCCACAAATTACGAATTCGCACTTCCTGCTATTATAGACAAATCACGAATCCTGTCAACAATAATTGTGTTGAAAACCCTTTTTCGTATGCTATACTTAAAAGCAAGGTAGTGGAAAGTGTCGGGAAAAACGAATTCGTATATTATATGTTATATGGGGATAAAATATGAAAAACAATAATGAAGAAACAATAATTCAAATATTAATGCTATCGTTGGCCCTTTTGATAGGCGAGATTATATACAGCATAACAAAACACCCAATCGATTCGA
>Ga0209507_1000598_pt1 | contig 37476 bp, 65 predicted proteins | sample AD_UKC028_MetaG_FD_184414 | JGI IMG/M metagenome (GOLD analysis project Ga0209507, IMG submission 184414) | Active sludge microbial communities of municipal wastewater-treating anaerobic digesters from USA - AD_UKC028_MetaG (SPAdes) (version 2) | ecosystem: Engineered > Bioreactor > Anaerobic >...
TCATCACAAAGTTCAAACAACAAGGCCTCGTACTCATTGATAAGCGCTTTGACCTTTTTACCTTCTCTTTGTAAGGCATAAAGTTTGGACAGCTCATTGATTATTTCCTGCTTACTCATTCCTTTCATTTCGTACCTCCTGTTATCTCCTTATCTATTTTTGTATGTTTTTACACTCTACAATAGGTTCTAACGGGTTTTTATACCAAAAAAGTATATTCCCTTATCTAAAAAATAAAATGCCTTAGAACCTATTCTACGGTTAAAAACGGGTAAGTCCTCCCGAAGTACCTTCTGGTGCCTGTAAGTGAAGATATTTGTCTAAAAACCTAAGTAAAGCAGTAATAACTATTGCCCAAGTCGCATCTATAACACTAAAGTAAGCTAATATCGCTGGAATTACTGCAAGGACCAGCAGTCGTAAAGGCTCTTTTGCCGCTTCCCATAATTTTTTCCAATCAAACATTTAAATCACCACCTCTCTTGAATATTTTATCAAACAGTGCTGACCATAATTCTTTAGCTGTAAAGTCTTTTAAAGGGTCTTGGGACATTAATTTGGATTCTAAGTCTTTAATACGGGCATTTAGCTTCGGAACATTGACCTCATACTCTTCACAGCACTTTAGCAAACTACTCTTTTCTCTGCTAACTTCTACAAACTGTTCTTGTAGTTGCTTGATTTCAAAGGCTTGGTCAGTTTTGGCTTTGTTAAGGGATTCTATCTCTTTGTTTAAAAGTGCAATACTCTTAGCTTGGCTTTGAGTTACCTTTCTCAAATTCCTTGCTTCCTTTTTGTATTTTTCTTTTTCTGCTCTTTCGTACAACATTTCTTCTTCATAGTTTTCTAATCCTATCCAATGAGTTTGGTCAACTGTTCCTGAAAATCCGTTATCTCTTTTTCTTGGGAATCGGTAATACCCCCAATGTAAATGCGGTCCTGTAGAGTTTCCCGAATTACCTGATAAACCTACTAAGTCGCCTTGTTTTACCGTACTTCCTACCTTACAAGGTGATTGAGAATTAAAATGTCCTAATATAGAACCCTCTTTATCATTTTCTATTTTTACATACCAACCATATCCAGTAGCATCTAATATATTTTCTACTATCTTCCCATCGTGAGGAGCTGTAATTCTTGTACCAATAGGGCAACCAAAGTCTTGTCCGTTATGTCCCATTAAACCGAACTTTGTATAAGATGCTCTATAACGAGGGTCATTCCAATCCTGCGTCATAGGATATTCTTTTTCAAATGGTTTTTTTAGTGTCATTAATACCTTTCTTTAATCAACTATTAAAAATACTCCCGTCATTACTTTAACTGTAACAACTTTAATAGGGTTTACTTTGTAGGAATAATCAATTTCAAGTCTATATTCACCAGACGGTAAAGAATGCGGTATATCTATTCCTATATTAATTATTCTGCAACCCTCGGGATTTAGAACATAAATATCAGGCATAGAATAAACTACACCATCAACAAACCTACGACTTATCTGAACTTGTCCTTCGCCTTTTTTACAATAGTCTAATTCGTAAATAAAAGTACTCCCCCGTCTAACTTCTCTTGTCATAACAGATAAATTATTTACTTTCAAAGGTTTATAAGGATATGCGTACCAAAAAGTAATTAAAACTATTAATAAGATAGCTGAAGCAAGTATCAACCCACTTATCATATACATAATTTTGTGTTTCATTTTAAAATCAGTGCTATTAAAGCACCTACTACGCTTGTTAAAATTATACTAACCATTCCGTAAACAAGGTTACGAATAGGTTTGAATTCAGTTTGACTAACATACTCAGCTTCCATTCTTCCTTTTATTTCTTTAACATCGTCTTTGATTGATTTCACATCTTCTTGCATAAGTGCAATATTCACTTGGTCTTTAGTGTATTTAGCAGTTGAAGTCATTACATTAAAGGATTCGTTGGCATCGGGGCTTCACTTGCAGATATAGCTTTTAATCGTTCTCTTAAAGCCCTTATTATCATTTTTGCCTCAGGATTTCCTTGTTGCGAAGTTGGTACTTGAGGTAAAGCCTCTGTTGGCATTGGTGAAGAACCTGATGACATTTGACCCGATGCTTCAGGTGGTAATGGACTTGCGGTAGGACTTCCTAAACTTTGTTGATTAAGGGCGGGTACTTTATCACCCATTCCCCTTCTTGCTAAAGCTTCTTGAATAGCGGACATTGCTTCTGTATTTATATTTCCTGGTTGTCTTGGTTCCATATAGTTATTATATCACTCGTTAAAATCCGAATCCTATTCCTTTCATTAAAAATGTTTTGAAAAGCCACCTACCTGCAGTTTTAGGTAATTGAAATGTTAAAGCAAGTAGTTGTCTATATTTATATGCTTCTGGGGCAACTGTCTTTAGTTGCTCTATCCCACCTTTCCATAATTGATAAAATATTTTGGATTTAGTAGAAGAAGCTATGTCCCCACCCTTAGTAAATGCTTGGTCACCAAATTGTTGTAGAGCATTGACTAAATCAGTCGGGGTTTTGATATTCTTAATCCCAGGTCCGTATTTTTCAAGGCCTGTTGCTATATCTGGGTCAAGTTTTGCCGCTTCTTGTAAAGGTCTTAACATCTCATCTGTATTTATTTGAGTAGTTACTTTTCCCGCTTCTTCCAATTGTTTTTCAGCTAAACGTCTTGTAGGACTTAATTCTTTAGCTTTTTGTAATGCTTTTGCAGTAAGACTTGGTTTTTTAGTCAATGTTTCGCCCGTTTCACCCGCTATTGTTGTAACTGCTTTTGTTGACTTTTCAGCTGCTTTCTCACCAAGTTTAGTTATTGCTTGTTTACCTAAATCCTTCAAACTTAATAAACCAACTCCTAATGCGGCGGTTTCAGAACCTACGCCTAAAGCTCTCGCCCAATACGGCTCATCCTTTGATTCACTCCATAATTTATCTATCTCACCTCTTTGTTTTGAAACCTCATTCATCCCTTCAAATGCTACTTTTTGTAAACGAGCTTTTATTTCTGGGTCTGTTTCTTGTTCTGCTCTTTCTAAAGCTCTTTGAGAAATATCCATTACATTAGTAAGACTTTTATCAAGTTCTTTTCCTGTCTTACCTCTTAAAACCAATGCAGTAGAAACATCTTTCCACATATCTGCAGTAGTACCTATAATTGAATCAACGATTGTATCTTTTAATTTAATATCTCGGATTTCTTTTTGCTGTTCTTCAGGTTTTCCTATATTTCCTATAATATCTCCTACCGCTCCTTTTAAACTTTCTCTTTCCCCTCCTGAGTATAAAAAGTCATAAGCATCACCTTTTTTTTTAATTGCTTCTGCAGGAGTTCCTAAACCGCCCTCACCAATAACTTCTTTATATTGTTCTGGGGCTTTTTCTTCGCTTTTTGCTAAAGTATCGTAAAATTTATTTTGTATTCTTTGAACCTCTGCTCTAAAATCCTTATCGTTCATTTTATAGTCTAAACTCGTTACCATATTCTCTAACATATCTAATTCTTTATCTGAAATTGTACCCTGACCTTTTAATAAGGCTCTGCTTTCAACTGCTAACATACCTCTTAACTGCTCTACTTGTTTTTTCTTTGTATATGCTTTAGTACCTGAAATAGCACCAGGAAGTCTCATCCTACCTGTAATACCTTTTGTACTTCCTTCAAGGATTTTATTTGTGACATCTAACGCTTCTTTTTGTCTTGCTATTGAACTTGCAACAGCTTCTTCTTTATCTAATTGTTCCTGTGTTTTAGGTTTTACCCAACCTCTAAGTTTAGCTGCTTCTTCAAATTGAGCTTGTTCAGGACTTGGCATTTGACCTGTTTCCATAAAAGAACTTAGTTGCTGTTCATATTTTGTTTTTTCAGCAATATAAGCGTCTTGAGAAATGCCGTAAGTACCCAATTCTTCGGGTTTTATTATTTTAGTATTACCCTTATTACTTGTAATTGTGACAGAACCGTCAGGATTTATTATCATATTTTAACTCCAAGTTTCTCCAGTAGTAGTCTTAAATTTCCTTTCATAATCAAACTGATTTCTTGCAAGTTCGTATTCTCTTTCAAGTTTTGCTAATTCATTAAGGTTCTTCATTTCTTGTGCGTCTAAAGCACCTTGATTTTGAAGTTTCTGTAAAAGTATATTTGTTTGGTTCTGCATATCAGTCGTGTACATAGTGACTTGTCTTGCTAAAGCACTATCAAGTAACTGCGCTTCTGTTAAATAAGGTTGAAGTTCTTTTTCCTGTTGATATTGTTCGGCACTTATTTGTTGACCTGCTTCAGCTAAAGCTAAGTTGTACCCTGTTCCTGCTGTTTCAGCTGCTCTTGCTAATGGCGATAAGGTTTTGGCCAATTCGCCCTGTCTTACTTGTTGAAGTCTTGCTTGTTGTGCAGCATTAACATCGTAACCTCTTGTTTCACCTGCAACCTGTTCGAGTGCGTCTTCTAATTGCTGTTGAACACTACCTACCTGTCCCATTAAACCTGTAAATACATCTCTTTTGCCTTCCAAACCTCTTTCCTGTGCTACCCTATTCCAAACATCTTGCATTGTAGGTTGGTTTTTTATTGCACTACCCCACCTACCCATAAAGTCTGTTATTTTACCTTCTTGTTCTTGTTTAAGTTTTTCTGCACCGTAACCAACACTTTGAGGTATAAGTTTTAATACCCTGTTATATTCTTTACTATTTGAAGCATTTTTACCCCTGTCTTCCAAGTATTTCTTGTAAGACGATAAGGTATTGTAGTCCATTGTATCTACATTTTTCCATTTCCAGTCTGCCATAGTTATATTATATCATTGCCTTTCTTTTCAAAATCAGATACTTGTTTTGAGAGGTCATCTTTTACAGATACAAAAGATGTTTTGTGTCCGTGATTATAAGGGATATTTTTATAAACCCCTTCAAAATAATCAGATGATTCATCTTTGTCATAAGTAAACACCTCTACTATGGTTTTTCCATCAACTTCTTTTGTATTTATATATCCATTAACAATATCGTCTTCTTTAATAGCTTTTAGTTTAATACCAAGTTTTTTCTCTATTTTTTCTTCAATACCATCTTTATTTTTAGTTTCTAATGTATATTTCATGATAACCTTACAACTAATTTACCCATAATTGAGTTAACATATTTAGTAGCACCATCACCACCTACTATTTTATGTTGTACTTTTAATGTTTTTGTACCAGTAGGAAGTGTGAGGGCAGAACTTCTAATATTTACAGGTGTAGTTGAGGTTGTTGATATAACAGAATTACCTACCACTACACTATCATCTACATTGTATAATTGCCACGAACCTGTACCTATATCTGTTTTACCTACTATATCAAAATAAACATTCCAACCAGTTGTTAAGTCGTCAAAATTAACATCAAATAAAGACCCTGTAACATCTGTAAAAGATGAATTAGTAGTCCAACTATCAGTCCATTGTGGAATAATAGGAGCTAACCATATTTCTGTTGCGGTATATAAACCTGTAATTGAAGTTGCGTTTAGAGTTGTAGTGTTTACCGTAGTAGCAGTAATTGAATCCATACCACCACCAAATGAAGCAGAACCGTCTACGTAGTTTATCCAAGCATTATCACCAAAATTAACTTTCCCTGCGGTGTCGGATTGGTTGATTGTAAAGACTTCGTTTCGGTATTTATCATAAATGATAATAGTTTCTTCACCTAATTGGTATATCTCGGAATTTCTTAGTTTAACTGCTTTAGGTATTAAATCCCTTTGCGTTATTCTTTTAACCATATCGGCTTTTCTCTGCCCTTTTAATTGTTCAAATTGCATTAGTCCTCCGTACTTAAAACATCTATTTCTATCGTTATGCTTGTTATCTTAATAAATGTGTTTGAAGTTGAAGCCAATTCGTAACCTATTTCCAACTCCTTACATCTTTGATAGATAGGTAGTTTTAATGAAGTTGCTCCAACTGTGTCCTCGGCATCACCACTTGTAAACGAAGCTGCCCTATCTAACTTGTATTTAGGTGTTACTGATTGTCCTGCTGTTAAAGGTTCAAATGTTATCACTAAATCCATCGGTATCATATAATCGTCAGGGTTTCCACTATCAAAGATAAGGCTTTCCCACGTTCCCGTAGCGTTAGCTGTATCACCAATAGTTACTTTATCCACCCCATAATCAGCATCATCTTGCCACCCTACATAAAGCGAATCACCTATTGATTTAACACAACCTATTTTCAAAGAAGTTCCTGTAGATGTTCCCGTACTTATCGTATAAGGAAAGTTTAATGCTCTCGGAAGTTCATCACGCTGATGTCCGTATTCAAATACTCCTTGTATTAAAGCTGTATCATCTGTTGAAGCTGAAATCCCCACTACTGTCTTACCTTCAAAAGCATCTATTGCCCCAGGGTAGACTTCTAACTTCTTACCTCTTGTTAGGTTAGGTATTTCGTCTACTATTCGTTGAAACGGCTCACTTCCAAGATACATAGAACCATCATTTCCGTACACACCTATTAAGTTACCTTCGTTATTAACTAAACAATTAGGAGCGCCTACCCTACAGTCTGTAAAGTAGTTAAATGTTGTTTCAATTCCGTCCCAAAAGTAAAGTCTTGCTTGTTCTGATTCAGTTATGGTTGCACCTTTAAAAGCACCTACTACCAAGAATTCGTTAAACTTAGCCATACATCTTGCCTCATAGCCAGGAGCAAGTGTAATAAAATTCGGCTCATATAAGGCTTGGTCCCACTTTGCAATATATCGGTCATTTAAAATAACGAGAAAGTTTAGAAATTCTTCCATGGGATGAAAGTCTTTGTCTATTAATATTCCAAAATATTCCTTAAAATAGGAAGCCTCTAAGTCGTTGTTTGTTCCTGTATCAACCCCGCCATCTGCAACTGTAGTTGTTATGTGGTAATGATATTGGTTTCCTATCACTACCCTTAAAGGAGTGCTAAATGTAAAAGTGTTATCACCTACTACCATAGAAGCATTAGCAATAGTTGCAGTACCTATTGTTACGTTGTTGCTGTCGTGTAAAGTTAAAGTCCAATTTCCTGTTCCCACTACGTCTACATTGATTGTAATTGACTTCATCGGGTCATTAGTCGGGGTAATTGTGTTTCTATGTGTAGCCCCTTCGTTTATTGAGGTGGTTGTACTGTAGTCTGTTGCTCCTGTACCTGTAGCTGATTGGTCAAGGTTTGTAGTTCCGTCAGATAAAAAATCAGATGATTGGGTAGGTGTACCACTTAATTTTCCATATCTACCTATCGTTGTACCTGTTGCGTAGTATAAATAGTCATCAAATACTTTTAAACCCTCTCCTGTGCCTCCTGTAGCGTCTATCGGGTTACTCCACACCCCTGCTGATGTTTCCTTATAGATATGGGAAGCACTATCATAAAAATAACGGTCAGTTGAATAAGGTGAGGCATCATCAGCCCATTTAACAAGCCCAAGAACAGTTGAACCTGATACTTTAGTTAATTTACGGGATAAAGTTGCATAGGAAGGGTCTTCAAATATGTTTAGGTGTTTAGACCACTTGCAAGAATTAGCAATGTCTTTCTTCTCTCCCGTAGTCCCTATTCCGCCTGTAAAGTCTTTTACTACGATTTTCTTTTTAGTCATTAAATAGTCGTTGACAGGGTACTCGACCATCTTTCATCATATAGTGAGTAGGTGTCAGGCTCCTTTTGTATAACTTTAATATCCGCACCTCGTCTTGAATATAGTTTTTCAGCACCAAGTACTCCGCCTACTACATCTCTTAAAGACCTTGATGAATTATTAAAATCACCAGTCCAAAAGTAATTATTATATTGTTGAGCAATAGCAGGGTCGTGTCTTGGTCCTGCATAAAAGTCTGCCGCCACTCCGTAAGGAATAATGTAATGTAGTTCGGGCGGTAGTTCGGGTGTTTCGCCTATAATGTAAGTATCCCCTGCGGTTGTTGTACCCTCATAAACGGATTCAAGTGTGATGTGAGTTGTGTCGGTAAACGAAGCTATGCGGTACCAATATTGGTCAGCGTTAGCTTGAAACCACCTACCAACCATTGCAGCAGTCCACGTAGTTCCTGCACCCACTACTGAAGCTGAATTATTAGTTACTGTTACTGTGCCTGTCGTATAGTCTTCCTGTGTCATATCCCTGTCTAACATACTGGCTATTAACGTAATTGTATCCCCGTCAGCTTGGGGTATAGGCCATATTTCAAAATGGTCGCGCATAGGGAAGATGTACTGCGGGATAGATGTTCCCGAATATGATATTTGATTTAATTCATCCCATTGTCGTTGACTATGTACTACATCTAAAGGGTATTTAACACCGCCTACTTCAAGTGTTGCAGAGTTAATTGGCGGATAGATGTTTTGTGGATAATGGTATCTTTGCTGGTCTGCTACTGTTGAAGCGGTTTGAGGTAAATCCATTGTTATATAGTTCTTTAGTTTAGCTTGGATAGCGTGATAACGCTGATTTATATGTTGTTTAATAAAATTAGCTATAGTAGAAGCTGATAAACTTCCTGATGCCTGAGAAATATAATCCTTACTTGTATTTTGTAGTTGTGTAAATGTCTGTCGCATATATCAATTATATCATTATAAGAAGTTTAAAAAGAAAGCACTTCCTGTTGATAATTGAGCAAGTTTAATAAAAGCTACTGTTCTATATTCTGGCTCGTTATTTTGCGAATCACCTGTTGTTGAAGCATTCGCGTATGTTGCAGCAGCACTTGAAACGGTAAGAGTATGAGAAGAACTTGTATTATCTGATTTAGCTTCATCATCACCACTACCACCACCAACAGATACTCCTGTATGTATTCCACCAGAAGCAGTGTGCGTATGTGTAGCGCTTGCAGTATGAGTGTGATTTTGTGCGACGTGTGTATGAGTGTTTGAACCACCAGTATTTCCTATATCACCTGTTGTAGCAGTTGATTTTAAATGTTTGCCTCTCATATCCTGTGTTCCGTTTGTTCCATCACATAAAGTGTAATTTGAGGGAATACTTGCTAAAGTTCCTACCCACATACCTATCATTCCAAGTCTATAACTTCCAGAGCCTGTATTTTGATTTTGAACTGTTAATAACTTTGTATATGCTGGTTCTACTGTTTCTGTAGTTGTTAATTTTGGTGCTGTTGAAGAAATAGTTGCTGTAGTACTTGAATAAGATATAGTATGTGTATGTGGTTTTAATATATCCCCAGATGTAGTGTTGCTTGAATCACCAGTTGCATTTGGTTGCCCAGTAGTAACATTTGCGTGAGTATGCGAAGCAACTGTATGTGTATGAGTTAAATCGTGAACATTAGTAGTAGAGCCACCTGTCCCACCTGCATTTGCACCTGTACCCGCACCTTTTAAATATTTTCCTACTAAGTTAGGTGTTGAGTTACTACCGTTACACAAGTAATGACCAGTTTTGCTATCACTACCGTCATATAAATAGACTGCATTTTGCGGGAAATATGAAACAGATGTAGTCGGAGTAATAAATATTACTGTGTAATAAGGTGGGTCGTTTGCAACAGAAGCATATGTACACGCTACCTCTGATAAACCACCACCACTTGAAGCTCCAGACGTAATACTACCACTATTATGTGTGTGAGATGCGTATGAATATGAAATACTGCCATCCGCAGGTTGTTGATTAGTTGGGTGATTTCCTATAGTAGTGCTATGTGTGTGAGAGTCCATAGTATGCGAGTGTGTAGTCCCCGTATGTGTATGTGTAGCACTACCACCTGTTTGATTTGGGTCTGTAGCATCGGCAGTACCTTTAGGATACTTACCATCTAAAGCAGTAACTCTTTCCCAACCCGTAGGAATAGAAGCGTTTGTTCCTGTCCAAATGTAAATTACTCCTGCTGGAAAGTTTGCCATTATAGGTTTTGACCGATAATGTATCCGAAATATGTATCGGTTCCTGTAACTCTGAAACCAAATACATCTGTTTTAGATGCTGTTGTTGTAAGCGTTGGTGCTGTTCCGTCCATCCATCTTATTGTAGTAAACCAAGTGACTGTTCTACTTCCTACATCATCTTGGGTTATTTCAACCATGAAACACTTCCCGACCGCTTCGTTTGATATTGCTATTGTTATGTTACCTGCTGGCATTGTTATTGAGTGTATTGCTCCTATTGAAACATCAAGGGTTGCTGTTCCTGCTGCATCTGGTGTGTATGAAGTTACTTTTTGAACTATGTTTTTATTAGTTATAGTTTGAATATGGTCTTCAAATACAAAATCATCATTACCTGTTAAAAGAGGGAGTGTAATTGTTCGGTCTGCTGTTAATTCGTTTACTGCTAATATGTATTGATGGTCTGCTGTTGTGTCGTTTATTTGTACTGCGGTAGCAACTATGGAAGCAGCTGTTATTGTCGGGGTTGTTATTGTTGGTGCAGTTAAAGTCTTATTTGTTAGGGTTTGAGTATCATCTACTCCTACAAAACCACTTGTAATACCTACCGCGTATTTTTTAGAAGTTCCGTCTGTACTGTCTGTTGTATCACTTACATCCACTACATAAATTTCATCTAATGCTGCTAAAGTTGTTAACCCTGTAAGGTCGTGTAATTTTGAATCACTCATTGTAAAGCTAACTTATATCCGTTTTGTAAGAGGATATAGTCTCCTATTTGTAAAAGTAAATACCCGTTAGAAAAGTCATTCTGTCCTTCGCTACCCCAATTCGTTGATTTAGAAGTTCCCGAAGTATAGTTTGTAGAATAGGAAGTACCGCCGTTCCAATCAGTTGATTTATGTGTTCCTTTAGTCCAGCTCATACTTAAATTATATCATTTAAGGTCTGGTACTATTTCAATGATTTCAGCTATTAGCCAATTGTCTTTTTTTATTAGCTTTTTAGCGCGTAGAAGGGCATTTGCGGGGTTTTTATCTACTAAACGGATAACAACCTTATCTTCAAGGTTACCTACAGGGTCTTGTTTTGTATATCCTACTATATGTATAGAGTACTTCATTTTTTAGGCTCAACTATGTATAGGTTTGCTTGTATCTGCAGGTCAAGCCCGTATTTCTTCTTCAATAGGTCTATCTCCGCTTTGAATTCCTGCACTCTCTGGTTCAGGTTCTCCTGTTCCCCCTGCAATTCCTTCACTTGTTTCGTTTGTTCCGAAGTCAAAGTCTCCTTTTGGCTCGATATAGGTTCTTCCAAATCCTGCTTCTCCAATTGAGTAATTGTTTCCTGTTTTTTCTTTTTGAACATCTAATTCTCCTAAAATATATACTACAACTTTAGTTAAAGTCTTTAGGTCAACTCCTCGGGCTTCGTCTATTCTTTTAAAGACATCCGCCCAAGTTTCGTGTTCTGATTTAGTTGTGCCTAATATTGTGTCTAAGTTATTCATCTGCAAGTCCTTTCAGTAATTCTTCCTTTTTGTCTTCAATATCAAAATTATCTTCAGGAAGTATTTCTCTCATACCCATTTGTTTATCTAATTCTTCAAGGATTTTTTCATCTTGCGGTCTTACATCCCTTTTAACAGGTGTAGGTTCTGGTAAATCAAGTCCGTGTTCTTGTGATATTCCCCTATAAACCATCTTCATATACTGTCTTCTTTTATCGGGGTCGTTTGTTATGTATTTGTTTCGGATATCAAATTGGTCACGTTCTTGTGGATTCATAGGTTCCCAACCTTTTTTCCTTCGTTTATCGTTTTCAGCATCCGCCGCATCTTGTTCTTCTTTGTTAATCATATAGTCTGCAAATTCACGCATCCACTTCTCTGCGATATACCTCAACATAACTGTTTCCTGTTTAGGTTGAGCCACATAGGTAAACCCTTCCCATACAGTTTGAAAAGCAGTATCTAAGGGATTATAAATTTTTAATTGGTCTAAAGACTTTCGTCTTAATTCACGTCTGATTTTTTCAACTTGTTCCATAAGGTAATTCCTTTAATTAAATATTTATTATTATACACCATTAAAATGTGGGTATAAAACCCTCACTTATAAAACCACCTATTCCTGTACTTCCTCCAACATCTTCTTCTGTTCCCTCTGTTACAAAAGTAGCTGGTGCTGACTGGTTTGCGTATTCTGTTGCTACCCAACCTGCTGTTAATACCCCTGCTATTATTCTACATTCATCTATAACACCATCTGCGTACCAAGTATAAAAAGGTTGTTTCCCTATTCCAAAGTCTGAATTTGCACCAGCACTATGAGAACCACTGCCCGAGTGAATACTGGAACCATCTTTATATAAAACCATAGCACCACCCGTTGAGTTAAATGTTCCTGTATAACTATGAGTGTCCTCCGTATTTACAGTGTCCACGGAAGTATTACCAACTTGAGTCCAGTCCACTTGCCACATTGGTCTTAAACCACCATCATTATTTAAAGTAAATCCTACTGTAGTATTAGGTGGGGAACCTTCAGAAACTGTAAGTATTCTGTGTGTCATAACACTTTCGGGTTTTACCCAACATTGAAAAGACTGACTACCACTTATTATAAGGTTTGTAGGGTCTGAATGTGTAAAATAATTTGGAGTATCCGTCTCAAAATCATAAGCACCCGATGCGGCAGTGCTACCAAACAATCCAGATGTTGAAGTTGGTGCTGATGCACTTGCTGTTAAATCGTAACCATTAGCAGTTGAATCAGTATTATCTGTTAAATGCCACACACCCTCATAATCACTCCAAACTGCGTGAGTTCCATAGGTATCTGTATGTGCATACGCAGTAGCAGTAGCATTTCCATACCATACATAAAAGGTTGTATCATCATCATAATCAACTGTTGGAATTTTAACCCAAACCTCTGCTTTATCGTTTGTGGTATCCCAATTAACTATTTCAAAAGCAAGTTCGGTAGTACCCGCAGAATCAGAAGTAAACCTTAAATCCTGTCCTGCACTTTGAGTATTATCAAATATTGTAGATGGAAAATTAGCCTCAGTTAAAAGTACAGGAAAGTTAGTTAAATCACTTGTTCCACTAACCTTAGTGTTATCTATTGTAAGACTACATTTTTTAGTCCACCCGACGGGAAATGCCATTTATTATCCTTTCGTTGCTTCTAAAAGAAGTTTAGTTTCATTAAGAACTTTGTCATAATCAGCTTGGGTTATAAGTCCTAAGTCTAAATCACTTTTTAAAGACATTAATTCCATTTTTTTAGACTGATATGCTTGTTGTGCTAATTCTTGTGCTGTAGGTGGCGTGGGTTCGGGTGTTGGTTCTGGCGTAGGTTTAGTAGTGTCTATCTCACCTAATTTGGTAGAACTAAATTTTGTACTAACCCCGCTTAATTTATCTATTTCATTTCTTGCTTGTGCTTTTATATCAAAGTTGGGGTTATTACTTACATAGGTTTTACTTACCACGTCTTTCCCGTTTTTATATTCAACCACAAAGGTTAAAACATCATCTGTTATTGTTTTATTTTTTAATTCTGCTGTCCACATATTTTATCTCCTAAATTTCATAACCCGTTACACAAACGTACACGTTCCCAGCACTTGTTGTTATTAAAAGGTCTGCCGCATCTTCACCACTAAACAAAGGTGTGTTAAATGAATGTGATATACCTGAATTCGCAGCCAATTCTGCTTTGAAAACTACACTATCACCTGCTGTTAGGTCATCTTCCAATGTAACCGTAGCCGCCGCACTTACATTTATTATCAGGTCGGTCACATACCATCTTTTTCCTGCTGCGGGACTCCATACAATGCCGTCTGTAACTGCACCAGCATTTGTATAGTATTTTTTAATGTGTAAAGTATTTCCAGCTAATTCGTAATTAGAGGGAATATTAGTAACTAAAATAGCCTTATTAGTAGGGTCTGCTTCTATAGCTACAGGAGTAAGACTATCAGCAGTAGATACAGCAAGTAAAGTTGGAACTCCGTTTTCATCTCTTTTAGCGTTACTCATAGGTTAATTATATCATACTCACGTTTGCATATGAGTACTTTGTTTGCATCTCTATAAAATGAACTTGATATTGTAGCCATATATTTATTATACCACTATCAAAAATCATACTGCAAGACCTGCAGTAACGCAAAGACCCCAGCCGAAGCTGAGGTCAAGCGACTCACCGAAGCGAGTAAGAGAATAATATCCGACAAGATAGGAATTGTCAAATATTAACTTGCCTTAGTAACTGTGATACCTCCGTCAGCATTTGCCTGACCTGTTAGATACCAAGAAGTTCCATCTGAAATCAATTCTACCCAATCACCTACTACTGCCACCCCGTCTGCAAATGTAATAGTGTCTCCGTCTGCATCATAAGGTCCATCATCACCTGTATCAACTTCTAATTCGTTAATTCCCCCTATAATAATGTTTGCACTTCCTCCTGTAACAACTGTATAAGAAGCTCCTGAAGGCGCTGCTTTAACTACAAACTTGTAATTCAATCCTGCTGCCGGACTGGGTAACGTAGTAGCGAATTCAGTCGTAGAATTCAAAAACAATGTATATCCGCTGTATGCAGAACTCAGTGTAGAAGCTGCGGTTAAATCGGCTACTGGTTTAAGTATTCCACCTGTAAATGTAGTAGTACCTGATATTGCGGAAGCTCCTGATATAGTAACTGAACCGCTAATATTCACGTCTTTAGTTGTATTTAATCCCTCGTATTTAACTACGGGAATGTGTTGTTCTAAATATACACTCATTTAATCACCTACTTTCTAATTAAAATAAATTACTTCTGCGCGTCATATTCCTCAACCATAAAATAGTGAGGATGACTTGGCCCATATTCTCTTATATTCTCTACAAAATACCCTTTGTAAACTATTGGTTCGTCTTTCTTAACTTTTTTCACCTCTTCAATTATTTCTTTTTTCTTTCTCGGCATTTATTCACCTCCTTGAAAAGAAAACCCCTCCAAAGAGGGGTTAACTCTTTGCGTCTCCTGAATATTACACCTTTTAAGGTCTTTTCGGGTCATTAACCCTCTCTCGTCAACACGCTATTAAATTTTTAGTCAATTATTAACTTGACGAATCCCATCGTGGAGTCAACTGAGACTTGCTCTCTACCCCAACCAATGTGAACTGGAGCGGCTATGTTTTCAAGGACAGCTGTTACAGAACCTGCAACCTCCCTTGAAGGCATAATTGCCGATTCATCTGCAGCTGTATTTGTCTGATTGTCAAACAAAGCAACTGCATCTCCACCTGATTGAATCCAACCGTAGTAAGAAGCTGACATTGCATATAAAGCAACACCAACTGCACTACCAGTAGGAGTAGTAGGGAATGCGATAACTCCATTGTAACTGTTTTTTCTCACTGAGATATTAGAATCAGAAGCCACTAAGGCTATCTTAATTGGTCTATCTACTATGAAAGTTGCAGTTCCAGCCGCGTCGGTTACAGAATGAGATACGATTCTGAAGTGCTGTCCTATTCCTGTTCCTGACTCAACTACCAACTCACCGCCGTCAAACATATTTGCGGTCGTAGCTGTATTTCCGAGAGTACAAGAAATGGATTTAGAACCGATAGCAGCAGCAGAACTAACTACCATACTTCTAAACTGAGTATCTTCTGCTGGTTCCTGTAACAAGTTTCCCGTTACAAGCGCCGAACTTCCTGCTTTTACGTATCTGTATCTGTTTCCGAATTCATCGTAAGCTAATTGTCCTAACTTGTGCATAGGAACAGAGGACTGTGTATATAAGTCCTGAGCTTCTATTATTGTCGCACTCGCTAATTTAGCCATAATTTTGTACCTTTCAAGCCCACGTTACATTAAGTAACGGTTGCGCTTAAATTAATTAAACTGTTGTTATACCTGTCAACTTACCTTGTCTCCTTGGTTGTGAGCCAACCAGTTGACCGATAACATAGAACCTACCAATCATTCCTGCTTGGTTAGGCATTACCTGCATCTTTTGGAAGAACCAACCTGCATCTGACGGAGCTTTGATTTCTGCCGCCACACCTTCCATCGTCTTACCTGTTAAAGATACTTTTTCAAGTACTCCAGCATATTTTGACGGAACTATATTTCTTCCTCTCCATTCAAGGTATCTTTCGTTAATCATATACCAAACTCCACTTGTACAAGCTTCGTCAGCTATGACTGGAATACCCCTGAATGACAATGCGGTGAATCCTGCGGCGCCTTTCAAGTCGGCTCGGCTTCTTGCGATGCCATTACCTCTTAGCGAAAGTGCTGGATAACCAACGGAAGCATATTCTGCTCTCACGCTTGGTTGCAATAGTCTTTCATACAAATCCCATACTGTTTTGGTAGTAACGTGTAGTGTTGGATATTCTGTTTCAATTCCAGCAGAGCTTATAGCCGACTCTAATGTAGCAAGTTTTGCTAACGTTAAAGTACCGCCAGAGGCAGTTACTGTGGAATTAAGAGCGGAATATGTAGTTCTACTCTGACCACCAAAGGTTGAGGTATTTGTACCGTTATCAACGTGAGCTTCTAACCCTAAAGGTTGATTTGATGCGCCCGTACCGTACATTGCTGTACCAAGCGACTGAACGCTCTCTGCTACTGCTTCTTCAAGTTTGAAAACGTCTAAATCAATAGACTGTTCTGGACCTGAATTAGCAAAAGACTCAAGCATTACAGAAACCACTGGTTGAGCAAATGCGGTATGTGCAAAGGACAACTCAATAAGAGTATCTGATGCTGCACTTGACAATGTTTCTAATCCTGCAAAGTATTCTCCCAAACCCGAATCGGTAATTTTTACAGGAATATCGAATGTCTTCCCGTTAAAAGGCTTACCATTTCCCATTAAACGAGCCATTAATGTTCTTGAATTAAGAACATTATCTACAACTTTCTTGTAGAGTTTTCTCTCGGTTGTTGGGTTGATACGAGCATTAGGGTTTATACCTGCTGGTGTTATACCTTGTGCCATATTTGTTTTTCCTTTCAAAAACTAAATAAATAAACAAAAATCCCCACCACTAAAGGTGAGGATAAATTCCTATCTTATGTAATTATCTAATAAATTTAATTGCAAGTCAAATTATCCGATTAATTCCTCAAAACCTCTTGCATTATGCAATTGGTCGTAAGATATGTCTTCTTCTTCACCTGCTGTCGGTATACTACCACCTGAAACAGGTGCGTTTGTTCCTGCTGGTTTAGTTGGTTTGTAGTATCTACTGTAAATGTGAACCACATCAGTAATTGGTGGGAGTCCTTGCTTTTCTCTTTCAAGTGATACCTCATACATTTTTTCAAATATCTCTGCCTGTGCTTTTAATCCTGGGTCTGTTCTTTCTGCTTTAGTCAGTACCCTACCTTCGTCTAATTTAGCCTTAATTTCAGGTGCTATTTCTGGTATCAAACCTTCTTCCCGTAAATAGTCTAACTGTGTATCCCATTCGGTGTTTATTTGTGCTTCACGTTCCTGCATAATTGCTAACTCTTGTCTTTGTGCTTCGTATTGTTCTTTTTGTAGTTCCTGTCTTTTATAGTCTTGATATTCTAAGGAAGCGTCTATAACTTCTTTCCAATCCTTAGGTGCTTCTTCACCTCTTGCTTCCCAAGGGAACTTGTAACCTGCTTCTTCTGCGACTTCTTTTTCCTGTTCGGTCATTCCTAACGCTTTCAATATCTCTTGCTTTGTTTCCTCTTTGGTTTTGGTTTTAACTTCTTCTACTATTTCTTCCAAAGGTATCTCTGGCTCTTGGGGTTCTTCTTTAGGTGTTTCTTCGTTCAAAACGGTATCCTCTTGAGGTTTTTCTTCAGAAGTTTGGGTATCTATGGGTTCTTCCTTAAAATCGGTATCACCGAGAAATGATTTAACTGTTTCGCTAACGACCTCATTAGACTCGTCAGCTGATTTTTCTTCTATAGGGGTATCTTGAATTAAATTATCCATAATTATTATATTTTACTACAATAGAATTTGAAATACAATAAAGGACTATTTTCTTTTTACTAATTCTTTAAGTTTCTTTTTTCCAGCATCTACTTTCTGTTGTCTTACTAAAGGTTCAAAAGGACTTTTAGCTTTATTTTCTATTGCTTTCTTATCTGCTTTTTCTTTTATCTTTTTACCTAATAAACCACCAGCAGATACTGCACCTCCTATTGCATATTTTCCATATTTTTTAACGCCTTTTTCTGCTTTTTCCATTATGTTATCTGTATCAATAGTAATTTTCATAGTTATATTATATCACCTTCTATTTTATCCTCTCTGCTTCTTTATTATATCTATTTAAAATATCTTTAATATTTATTCCTTTATCAATAACAATAGCATCACCTATTGGGACAGAATTAGTACCACCACCAAGTTTAGTTTTTTCAATAACTATTTCATAATCAGGAAAGTATTTCTTAATAGTTTCTATTTGTTTTGGATTAAGGTCAATTTTATTTTCAATAAGAAGTGATTTCACACCTGTTTGTTTATTTTCAGTAACAAGCGCTCTTAATAACCCTTTTTCCATAGCTTCGTTTGCATCTAAATTCATTCTATCTAATTCCATAGCGTGAGCCCCCATTACACCACCGCCTACTTTTCTTAAAGAATAAGGAGTACCGTCTGGACTAATATAACGAATTTGGTTTTTTCCTTCATTTATTTCCCCACCTATATTTGATATTGGTTTTAACTTTGATTTCAATACTTCATCTATACCCCCTACTTTGTTTTCTACTAACGGTTTCCACACGTCGCTTCCTTTTTCTTTATATTCTAAATATTTAGGTGGCACTATTTCATTTACCCACCCTTGGTCGTCAAACTCATCATAACTTGTTGGAAGTTTATTCTTATTTATTCTAATCATTACTTCATCGGGCGAACCATAACCACCTGTCATTTTTTCAGAAGGAGCAAAGTAAACACCTTTACCATACTGACCTCTTGCTGGTTTTAATCCTTCGTCTTTTATATTTTCTAACGCCTTTTTTGATGTTGTGTGATATCTAAATTCATTACTTGCTTCTTTTGCTGTATTACGAACACCTTGTATCATTGCGGTAAGGTCTTTGCCTGCGTTTTTAATGTTTTGTGCTCTTGCAATATCATCTAACCCACTTGCACCAGAGGGTGTTGTTGTAGGAGTAGCCATATCCATTACTGCCATCATATTTGTATTCATTGAAAGTTTTTTTTCTTCTTCGGTAAGCGGTTCGTTATTCATTACTTTTTTATTTATCGCAATTAGTTTATCTGTTTCTTCAGGTGTACCTAACAATATTCTTTTAGCCATTTTTCCTATTATATTTCCTAATTGAGCGGCAGGAATAAATTTCTCATATCCTCTCATTTCAGGGTCGTTCTCTGCATATTCTCTTATAGGTCTAACTGTCGCCGCTACTTCATGTAATATAGGAATAAAAGCAGGGGCTTGAACACTACTTAAACGGACTTTCTGTTCTTCGGGGGTTTCTTTTATTACTACTAACTTACCTTCTGAATTTTTAACTATTTTATATCCCACTTTGAGTTTCACCCGTAGGTTCTTCACCCGTAGGCATTGCTTGGGCTTCAGGACTTAGCAGGGGTCCTTCCAACGGCATTTGAGGTAGTTCCTGTGCCATTTGTTCTACAGACCTACCTTCTATATACTGTTGAAAATACATCTGCGGTTGGGTTTGGAATAACATCAATGCTTTGGCTCTACCTTCTGGGTCTGATGCTTCAATATCCCTGAAGAATGTTACAGGGTCTATCATAGCCATTCCAACTAATTGAAATGCTTCCGATTTTCGTCTTAACTTATCAACCGATGAAGCTGATACCTCTACTTCCATTCCATCTTCTATCATATCTCTATTTATCTTTTGGAATACCATCTGTCCTTCTTTACCGAGTATCTTTTCAAAATGAGTTTCTGTATAAAAGAGTTTCATCATTTGCATAGCCCAGTCAGACATCCATTCTGCAGCGGCATTTATAGTATCCTCTACTTCATCATCAATCCTTGTATAGTCAGACTCTTTGTATAATTGAGTTTGAGTAGCTGTATTTTCACCTGCCGTTATTCCTCTCAAAGCGGTATTAGTACCCATTTTAGTAAATACTCTTTCCCTATTCATTTGTTGGTCTTGGAATAAAGCTGAAGTAGGTTGTGAACCTGGAATAAATGTATGTACTTGGTTTAGGTTTCCGTCTATTAAAATATCTGAATTCGGGTCTGCCATATCTATTTGAGCAACATCTTCCGCGTTCAGCCCGCTTTCAGTTGAGAATACGTGCTTACCTTTGGCTAAGTTTGCCAATTCTGTTATCTGTTTACCCCTTATATTAATGTTATCTTGTAACCATACAGACTGTTCAATTCTTGAAGTTTCATCATAAACCATTGTTCCAATACCCTCGTGAGCCATAAACTTAAATGGTTTTCTTGGACTTGTGAAATGATTATGATAAATCCTCTCTTGTGTAACATTCAAAGGTTCACCCATAAGAAGCGAGTTTCTTAATTCCCCCTCATCTATAGGTCTTTTTCCTTTAGTTTCTACATCATAAGTATAAAGTTTAGTTTCACCATCCCAATCCCAGTAAGGATTTTTTATCTTATCAAATACTACTTTTCCGTATTTCCAAGCTGTTCCCTCAAGTCTTACCCATTTGTCGTTTTCTTTTTTATACCAAGTAAACCATATTTCCTCTATTTTTAGTTTTGTAGCGAGTTTCTTTTCACTTGGTTCTATATCTTGGTCCCACTTTAATTCATTGAATAAAGCTTCTTTCTTATTCGGCCACCTCATTAATATTTCTTTAACAGTTAATTCGTATGTATGGCAAATCCAATTCAAATCATCTTCATTTATCGCTGTGTGGTCTATTTCTATATTCTTTGGGTGTATAACATCAAACCTATAATCACCATCTCTACCTGCCTCTGCGTCCCATCTTGCCTTTAAGATACCTGTAAAGTAAATAGGTCTATGTAAATAAGCAGTACCTAATACAATTCGTGTTTCTCTTTTTCTAAACCTATTATTTAGCACTTCTGTTAATTCCTCTGCTACTTTTCTTGACTCCTCTGAGTCGTTGCCTGGTTTAACTATCATTTCAGGAACCCTACTTACTGCAACGGCTTTCAGTGTTCCCTCTGCCTCAAAGATGACGTTATCTAAATAACGGGCATTGTATTTTTTAAATTCTTTATTCTTTTCAGCTAATTCTATCTGTTTACCTAAATAATAGTCTTCGTTTCTTTTTCTTCTTTCTTTTAATTGAAGACCGTCAAAATATGTTCTCGACTTATCAATAAGCGAGTCCATTACCTCAACAAAATTACTATCGTCAAGGTCAAGTTTTAATGGGTCTAATATCGATATTTCTTTTTTATTCTCGTCCATAGTTTAATTATATCATTACAGGTGTGAGCTATATTGCCCATTTGTAGTAATTACTTTAATCGCTTTGCCTACTATTTTACCTTTTTGTTTACAATCAGGACATTTATCTGTTTTTGAAGCAATTATTTTCTTACATTTAAAACAATAAATATTATTCATCTAATAATTGATGTACTGCATCTTGAAAGACAATTTTTCTTCCACATTGAGGATTTTTACACTGTATTTGAATAGGATAAGGTTCGGGACTTTCCCCTGGTATTTCAGCAACTAAATCACCTTTGTACTGTGCAATAGGTGTACGACAGTCAGGACAATGATATATTCGCCAATTATCATCTTCTGTTGGAACAATCCAAATAGTATAAATTCGCTTTGCTGGTCGCATTTTAAGGGTTTCTAAATTAAGTTTTTTATTATGAATAGGTTCTTTTTTTCGGTAAGTGTAAGTTGTGTATTCAAACATATAAGTAATTATACTATATAAACAAACAACCCCCTATGCGCCAGGGGTTGTAAGTATTAATTTTCTCTCGAGGTACTCACACTATAATTATACATCATTTTACAAGGTACGCCAATCCTTACTTTTTTCTGCTTTAGCTTTTTCAAATGCAGTTAAGTCTAATTCGTGTATAGGTGGTTTTAATATATTCTTTCTTTCAGGTTCACTAAACGCACCTAACCTCGTATTAATAAATTTAACATCTGATAATCCGTAAGTAAGTGCATCGTATAAGTGGTCTTCAAGGGAACTATCCACATCCTCTACTTTATAAGGGTCATAAACAAGTAAAGGTAGAGTACGAATTAAATGTTCGCAGTTTTCTGTAACTAACATATAAGGAAGTCCATCAGGAGCTATCGATAACCAATTATGAAGCGTTGCTACTCTACCTAACCTATTTTTAGTCCCTGGTTTTAATGTTAACCAATGTCTTTTAGCAAGACTATCCCATTCTTCTTCCATTAACTTAGCGATAGGTTTACTTCCATCAGTCTGATTGTTAAACATAGCACTATCACCTACACCATCTTTGAATGACTTTACAGGTGAGCTTTCATAGATGATTTTAGCCCATTCTTTAGGGTGTTTGAACTTTCCATAGTATTCTCTATAAACAATAATACGATTAAATACAACCCCTTTATAATTTTCTTGTACTAAAGCACCTAATATACAAGCAAATGCACCCTCGTGGTTTTCATTTCCTGAATATCCCCAGTCAATCCACATAAAATGAGGAAGGTCTGACCTTGGTATTACTCTATTACAAACGTGCAATTCTCTGCGCCACTCTGCAAACACTTGGCCTGCAAATACATCCCAATCACCCTCTAAATAAGCTCTCTGCAAGTCTTTAGGTAAATCCTTTAATCGTCTTATATAGTCAGGGTCGGCTCTCATTAAAGCTTTGTTATCCCAAACTTTAGCTTGAACAAATCCAAAATCATTAGGGTTTTCGTTATCTTGAAACCGTCTGTCTATAAATAATCGTTTAACCCAACCATGACCTATACCGCCTGGATTACCTGTAAGAAACATTGAAACCTTACCACCTTTATCTGTAAACTCTTTATTGGAAGTTCTATTAGATGACCTTAGTATCTTAAATACCGTTTCTTCGTGTTGAGTTATTTCATCTATCGAAGTGTCCTCGTACTCCCTGCCTTGATAAGTATAGACATCCATCGCTGAACCTAAATGCGAAAACTCTGTTATAGAACCATTTGGATAATATATTGCTTTTTCACTTGCTCTATACCAATCAAATGTAAAAGGATATTCTACAAAGAATTGTCTTATATGGTTTGATAGTAATTCAGGATAGGTTTTTCTAACAATTAAACCTTTTGTATTATCGTATTTTAACCTGCGAGATATTTCCCTTGCTCTAACAAGATAAGACTTTCCCCCACCTTTAGCACCACCATAGAATAATACTGGTGTTTCCCACGATTTCTTTAATGCTTCTTTTTGTTTTGGTTGTAATGTTATATCTACTTTCATTCATAATCGTGAAATATAACCTCTATCTTCCCATCGCCTTTTACTTCCATTCCTTTTTCTTTTTTGGCAAATTTCTCTGGTTCTGTTCTTTCTAAATACCAAGCTTTAGCCTGCCAACTCTTATCTCTTATTATTTGGTTACATAAGGTTTGAGTTCTAGTAGCCTTTGCCTTTTTTATAGCCTCTACAAACTCTACATGGTAGTTAGGGTTTAATGTTTTTTTATCGCTTTCGTACTCTCTTTGCCAATCATAAAAGGTACTTTCGCCAATTCCTGCGTTATTTGCCGCATCTACATCTAATGCTCCTAAAGATATATTCTTAACTATTAATTCTAATATTTCCTGGCTATATTTCATTTTCCTAAATAGTCCGCGCAAATTAATTCAATACTTCTTTCATTTGTTTCTCCTACTTCGTTTATAGCGTCTATTACTACTTCGTATTGCTCTGGCTTAAAATGTAAAGATAATGTTTTAAATTCTGAATCGTCTAGGTCGTGTTCTTGATATTGGTCAAAATCAAATTCCGAGATATCTTTCATTTCTCCTATTTCTTCCATAGTATAAGGAAGTTCTAAACCACCTTCTATAATTTCCATTGCAAGGTAGGCTTCTTCTACTCTATTAAAAGGTACTTGTTGTTGAAACCATATAGTAAGAGCCTTTGCCTTCAAGTCTTCTACTTGCCCGAAATCGTATATTAAGACATCTTTAAAGTCTGCTTCTAAACAACCTAAATATCTTTGCTCCCCATCTATAATTTCATATCCGTTATTATCTCTTACAAATATAGGAAGTAGCTGGCCGTTTTCCTTTATGGAATGTTTAACTTTCTCTAACTCCTTAGTATCTTTGTTCTTTGGATTCCAAGTATTAGGTCTTACTTCTTTTATTGAAACTGTTTTTAATTTTGATTTATCAAAGGTTATTCCCATTTAATACCTCTTTTCTCCCAAATTAAGGTGGCTTCTTTAGCCTTATCTAAAATAGTTTTAATTAAATACGCTTGTCTTTGCTTATCTGACTGTTTTTTTCTTTTAAATAGTTTAACATCTTTAGACTCGTCGGTCATATTGTTATTTTTATAAAAAATACTACATTTCAACCAAGAGGTAGCATCCGATGAATAAAAAGGGTACTTATTCCATAGGTCGAAGGCGTTAACTCCAAAAGCGTGGGTTTTACATCTATCTTTGATAATTGAAAAACAGGTATCTAACCAAGAGGTCATTAAATTTTTTCTCTTAGCTAAAGGAACTAAACCTCCTAAACCAATATAGTTATATTTTTCTACCATTTCCTTTAAATCATCTAAAGGAGCTTTATAATGAAAAACAGGAAGAGGTTTTAAACCTTTACTTTCCATATAAAGTAAATTTTCTTTAGTAGCTACCGAGTTTCCTATAACATCTAATACGCAGTAAACTCCGAATAATTCTTCGTTCTCTTTAAGGTAATTAATATATTTATCTATATCTATTTCTATTCCCTTTGTAAAAGCAGAATACGCTCCGCTATCTACGAATAGTTTTTTCTTATGCTTTAATTTTTCGATACCTTTCTTATCATTTACATAAGATAAAAGTATTTCGGTTTCATCTGTTATTAAACTTTCTTCTTTTAATCCTGCAAAATATACTTTCATAATAACGATTTAAGATAAGATACCTTTTTCCCTAACGGTAATCCCTCTCCGAACTCCTTACTAGGTGATTTAGTTAAAACTGACTTATATATACTCCCGCCTATAAATACATAATCATCTGGCGGTTCTATTTTAGGTAAATCCTTTTTCTTCATATCTTTAAAACTTTGGTTATAGTAACTTATTTTATCGGTATCCTTTATCAGCCCGTATTTAGCCGAAAGGATATAAATATCCATTTCTGGATAAAAACGCCTTAAAACCGAGTAGGAAACCCTAAAAAGCGTACTTTTCCAGTATAGTTCCCTTGCAGGTACGTTATTTAACTTATACTTACCCTTAGTACAGGATATTATTCCTATCATTTAGTTACCTGATTTAAGTATTTTAAGGCTTCTACCCATTCCTCTACTGTTAAGAGAGAGTCCTTAATACCATTTTTTACAAAAGCTTCTGTTCTTTCTACGCAAGTTCCGCATTTTAAACAAGGTCTTTCATTACCTTTATAACAAGACCAAGTTAGATAATAAGGAACTCCTAATGTTATTCCCTCTGCTACTATATCTGCTTTAGTTTTATCTAAATAGGGGGCTTCTATAATAGTTTCCCCTAAACCCTCGGTAGCTGATTTTAAAGCTTTGTTTAATTTTTCTACGAACTCTGGTCTGCAGTCGGGATAAATAAAATGGTCTCCGGTATGGGCACCAAACATAATTTTATCTGCTTTTTCTGATATAGCGTACCCATAAGCAATAGAAAGCATTATCGCATTTCTATTAGGAACTACCGTCGACTTCATATTATCCTCAGCATAATGACCTTCTGGTATTTCTTCCGAAGAAGTTAAAGAAGAATTAAGCAATTTCTTTACTCCCGATATATCTACTACTTTATAATCAATTTCTAATTCTTGGCATAACTGAGAAGCGAATGCTAACTCTTTACTATGCTTCTGCCCATAATTAAAACCCAATGCCTTAACATCTTTTGTTTCTGATAAAGCTTTATATAAGACGGTAGTACTATCCATACCACCTGAAAGTATTACTATTGTTTTCATATTTTAAAGAGGGGTTGGCTACTTGGTAATATAACCAACCCGCGTTGAACTACATTTCTACGCCTTCTCGTTGTTTGGCAAGATAAATACTTGGAATAGTCGCTATAGCGATTACGCCTTTAATAATTATCTGCCCGAGAACCATAGACCATAGAACTGACCAAGGAAGAATACCAGCGAACGCAATTATTACGAAGATAATTGAATCAATAGGAACGGAAAATAGGTTCGAGAATAAAACCCGACCCCACTGATGTTTTTGAGTTATCTTGTTGTAATAAAAGCTATATGCTTCCGTATCTATAAGTTCCGATACAACTTCAGCGGCAATAGACGCAAGGACGATTCGCCATACAAACGAAAAGACCGCGCTAAATTGCTCTTGAAGTGGCCAGGACGCTGACGGTTGTAGACTTACAATGAATTGGAGATACAAAACCATTAAGATATTGATTACCCCCGCCGAAATGACGACGGCTCTCGCAACCTTTTTACCGAATGATTTATGTATCAAATCGCGCAGGGTAAAGGTGATAGGATATACAAAAGTCCCGCCTGCAAGGGCAAGACCTGCAAACATCGCAACCTTTATGGCGCTTATATCCGCTAACATTTGAGCGGCAATATAACCTGCAATCGCCAATAGACCAACCAGAAATCCTTTGTTTTGCATTTTAGTCTCCTTTTGTACTAAATTTTTGGAACTGTTAGTCAATTCTTATTTCGCCTCCTTTCTATTTTCTAAATTATTTAACTTCTCCTCTATTAATGAAATATCGCCTTCAAATTGAAGTACGTTGGCCTCTCTTTTTCTTATTTCACTTACTAAGTTCATATCATCTGTTTTTCCTGATTTTAGTCTTTCTCTTTTTAACGCGCTTAAAAAAACATCATTCTCTGTAGCCGCGGCTATAGTTCTCTCTCTTAATTGTTCTAAAGTTTCTAATTGTATTTCTTTATATGTTTTCATTTTGACTTACTTCTATTTTCCCACCCGTCTAAATCCTTCCAAACATATTTAGACTTCTTAATTTCTTCTTTAGTTGCATTTAAACCCTTTGTTCCGTGAGCTTCGATATACTCTTTGCTTAACTCACCTTGTCTGTAAGGTTGAAGTGTAGCGTTAAAATATTCTTTCCTTTCTTCTTTTACACTTTCAGGCACCATCTCTAACGGAGCGCTCGGGTTAAAGTAAGCCGAACACACCCATTTCCCACCAACGTAGTTCCAAGCCCAATCATCGTGTTCTTCGCCACATGCATAACAAAATTGCTTCATAATAAATCATCTAAAGTTTCTTCCATTGCTTTTATAGTACCTTCTCTTCTTGTTCCTTTTAATTCAATGTCAGTCGGGGTGAGTTTTGGTATAGCACCAATAACGTGTTTTCTCTTTATTATTTTTGGAAGTTTTAAGTTAATAGGCTTATCTGCAAATTGAGAACCTACGTATAAACCTAAACACATACTAAGAATTGAAAATACCCAAGTTAGAATAGTTACTATAATAAGTTCCATAATTATATTTTATCATCTTTCTTTGGATTATCCAAAATTATCCACTTACATTTTGAACATTGTGTAAAAGTTTTACCTCTTAAAGCCATAGCTTCTATTTCTGCCATCTTCCAACTACCAAAGGCTATTTTATGTTTAGCACAAGGTTTTTTCTTCATTTTCTTACCCTAACCTTAATAAATTGATTTACTATGTAATGGTTGGGGTTTTTCATTTTCTTTAATTCATTAAAACAATCCGAACATACATTTACCCTACCACCTGACCAATAATAAGGAATAACTTTCTTTTCTAAATGTTCAAATGAATGCCAAGTATTTTCATAGTAAAACATTGACCTGCCTATTCCTATGGTACATATATCACACTTATTAGGCATTATTACTTTACTTATATCTTGTTTATTTCCTTTAGTGTTGGGCATCTCATTAACCAGTCTGTCGGGGGTGTCCTACAGGCAGGTAAATCAAACCCTAACACGCCAAGCTTCTATATTTCCGTACTTCCTACCCCATGCTACAGCGCATTTATGAGAACAAAATTGCTGTTTACGATTCTTAGGTTCAAAGAATGCTCCGCAGTTTTTACATTTCTTCTTTTCAAATGGCATATATCCAAGCCTTTACTATGAAATAAATACAAACCAAAGATGCTAAAACTACTAATATCTCGCAGATATTTTCTTGTATAAGCCATTTAAGTTCACGATACCATTTATCGTAATGTCTCATTTTATTAACATCCATAAACTAAATACAATCACAGCAGTTAAAAATCCTAAACAACCACACCCTACTATAAAAGAACCTTTTTGGTGGTATATAGTCATTTGTTTTGCTCCCCATATACTTGAGGTTAGGAGGTGGTCTGTTAGGTCTTTATTTCCTTTTTTCATTTAGTTCCTTTCTCCCTTTGTTGGGATAAATATTGTCTAGTAAGTTCGTGCATTTCTTCTACTGTTAAAAAGTACTCTCTGTTCTTTCCATATACCTTTTCCTTGTGCATTGCATAAATATTCATCTGTGCAAGGTTTTCAAGTACAGCTTCCTCTTGTACTTGGGTTAGTTTATTCGTATACCACACCCATATTTTATTCCTTAACCCATCGTTAGGGTCGTCTTTATAAAGGTTTATTAGTGCGTCAAGTTCTTTTATTTGTTCTTCTATCATTTATTTCCTTTCTTAACAACTTAAAACTATGTTCATTCTAAAGGTACATTAAACCTTTCTTTAATTATATCTCTCAAATTATCTAACTCTTTTTTTGTTACTTCTTTGAAATCCCATTTATCCCTAAAACTATTCCAGCTTTTTTTGTTAGTAAAAAACCTTATTTCCTCTATGGAGTAGTCATTTCCCTTACTATAAACTTCCACTCTACCACCAACATATCCTTCGTAAGAATTATTTAATACCCCTTCTTCTACAAATGATAACCAAAAAATATCTATTACAGTATCTTTTAAAACTTCATATAGCTCACTATGCTTATCTTCAAAATACTCTAATAATTTACTACTAAGTTTTATATGTACTTTGTTATGACATTTTCTGCATAGTGTTATGCAATTCTTTTTAATAGACCTACCACCTAACTTTAGTGGCACAATGTGGTGAAGAAATAACTCACTGTCTTTTACACCACACAACTCGCAGTAATTTTTCTTAAAGTTTCTATTTATTGCCCTGTTCTGCTCTCTCCTACGAAAGTTTTTTGGGTTGTATTTATTACCAACCTTCATTTTTACACCAAAATTACTAACAGTATCCCCACTAACTCTATTACCCTTACAAGCACATTCTCGTGAACAATATATCCTTTTGCTTCTATAAGTTTTAAATTGTTTTTTACATATCGGACAAGTTTTAATCATTCTTTATTTTCCTTTTGCCAACAATCCTGTATCATTTCCCTTTGTTGCTATAAACAGCATCTTTGCGAAATTAAAAACTAAGTAGGTGTGGTAAGGATTTGTATTATTCCGACACCCATCACCAGATGCCAAGATGGGAATTGAACCCACAGGTAGCAGATTTTAGTCACCTTACATAGCTTTTTCCACAAACCGCCTTATTGAAGTGGCTCATTTTAGCGTCTACCTATTCCGCCACACACCTATTTAATTTTCAACGATTCCACATAACCTGTCTTTAACGTGGTATATAGTCATTTAGATACCCTTTTCCAAACGACACCGTTAGATATAAATACGAGTTTTCCGTATATGTCTTTATAGACACCGTCTTTTAATGTTTTTTTAACCTTATCTTTTTTATCTTTCTTTTTCATTTACTTAACCTCACTTTCAACTTCTTTTATTGCTCTATCAAAATCACTTCTTAAAATATAATCAGGTTTGTCGTGTGGCATAATGGTAGGTACTTTGCTCATAATTGAAAGTATTGTATTTTTTACAGCTTCTTCTCTTTCTTGTTGTATTAGGTTAGATAGTAGTTTTACTACAGCTTCTTTTCCTACTATGTTTACAGCAGAATATTCTGGGGAACTTCTTATATCTGGAACTGTGTTAGATACTGTTGATGATTGTGCCACATTCACCTTATATTTTGTTTCTTCAATAAAAAGCATATCTAATATTTCTTCTATTTTCTCTTTCATTTAGTTTCCTTTCTCTGTGGAATATATTTTTCACACAAACTTGCAAACTCTTTGTTAGCCATCCTATGTGTCTTTCCGCTTCTTAAGTTAAAATAAAAGTTTTCTCTATAAAAATGTCTAACATCATTTATTATCTCTCTGGCGTCTGTTCTTTTTATTATTATTTCTTTTACTTCTTTCATTTGTATTTTTCGTACATATCTTTTCTGATACGCTGATTAAATAAAGCACCCTTATATTTCTTGGTAAGAATAACGTATTTACCAATGTCTTCTTTTTTGGTAGGTGTTAAATAATTAACCCATATCTTTTCGTACCACTTAAGTCCTGGTATTTCCCATTTCATTTTTTAATTCCTCAACTTTCTCCTCAAGCTCTTGGATAGTCCAATGCTTTGAGGTAACTTTTTTTAACTCCCTTAAATACTCTTTATCTTCCTTTCTGTATTTCCCCATCCAATCATTATCTGATTCCCAATTAAGAAACCAACCGCCTGAATTATCCTGTACTATCTCCTGCGCCCCACCAAATGTATGATGATAGCTACAAACTTTTAATCGGTTTCTTAAATCCCATCTTAATAGCTTGTTCTTTCTACCTATTATGTGGTGGTTATCAAGTTTAGTATATCTAACTCTCTTGGCGAGAGGTAAGGTATTGCATATTTCACAATATCTTGGGCCATCTGCCTCCCGCCATAACTTATCAAGTTTAGCTTCCAATGTGCTTCTTTTACTCATCAAGGTCGCCTAAATCATCTAAATTAAGGTCATCACCTAATTCCTTTGATATTTCTTCCATATCAACCGCTTCTTCTTTACTGAAAGGGTCTGCACCTTTAAACAAAGCATCTAAATTAACATCAGCATCTTTATATGCTTTCTTAACTTCATCTGATAATTTCTCTTTGGGTTCAGGCATTACCGAGTATTCTACATCTGTTGGATTAGTACCTGTCCTTGTCTTTGTGATTATAATGTCAAATGTAGTTACATCACCCCACGATTTACTTAATGATAATGCTTCAAGTGAGTTAATAATTCCTACCTGTTTTACTTCAAGTATCTGTATCTTTCCTACGTTGTAATTCCATACAACCATAGCGGCGAAACCTTTCATTGCTCCACGCTGTAAGTTAGTTAACTCGTCCCAAGTCTTAACTCTAACAGGTTTTCCGCCCTTACCTGCCATTTCGTTCTTAGGAACTAAATTACCTTCTGCATCTTCCCAATAAACATATCCTGTTATTGGTTTCTCAAGAATACGGATTTTATTCTGTCCGTCTTCAAACTTCATATAATTGCCTGTCTGTGCTTCCGAAAACCTGTCTGGTGTGAACATATTAAACCTCCTGGCTAATAGCCAATTAAATAAAACACCATTAAAAACTCTCTACTGCTTCCTTTCCGTCAATAAGACTTTTAACTGCCGACCATTTATACCAAGCTACCTTTCCAGCAGTTCTAAGGATAGCCATTTTTTCGTACATTCCGTTCTCATTTAGTAAAATAGTTACCTGTGCTTCCCTTAGTGGTTGGTTTCCTAAATTACCAACTTCGGCAGAAAACATCATACGAGCCTTTTCTAACTCGTACTCTACTTCATACTTATCCCTTTCCTGTGTTGCTTTTACTAATTCGTCTGTTAGTTCTTTTAATTTTCCAGCTAAATCGCTCATATTGTTTTCCTCTATATTATATATTAATTATATATAAAAATAAATACTTTTGTGGTAGCCGACTGGGAATGGCTACCACTCCCAGCCGACTTGTTAGTTACTTAAAACACTTTAAATAACTACCATTTTTGTACCCGTTCCAAGGGTCAAAATTCCCTTGTCCGTCTCCTTCTGTTCCATCTGCCCTATCCCATATCCTGTAAGCTACTTCTAAGTTCTTGTCTATACTTAATAACAAGTCTGCTGATGTGTACCCCATTTCTTTTATCATATCTTTATGAATAGGGTAATTTATTTGTGCCACACCCAAATCACCTGTTTTACTTACTGCGTATTGGTCAAGTCCCGACTCACCACAGTCAAATATTGCTATGGCTAACATTGAAGTCTTGTAGTCGCCCCACATTTGGACTATTTTTTGCTCGGTTGTTGATAAGTCTTCGTATGGGGTTCCGACTACTACTATTTCCTTAATAGGTTCAGGCGCTTCTATTTCCTCAACCCTATAAGGTAATTGGAATTGTAAGCTTTGCTTCACTATTCTTTGCTTGACTATTTGATGTCCAGCACCCCAATCCGCCACCTTTTTAGTAGCTGTTGCTACACCAATTATCAGTAAAGCTATTCCGAATAACACACCAGCACTTATTAAGTTAAAGTCTGTGTGTTTTTCTTGCTTTGGTTTTTTTATTTCTATTTGTTCCATCTTTTTTCACCGCCTTTCTATGTAAAATAATTACTTTTCTTGCTTTCTCTAATGCTGGTAATAATTCTTCTATATCTTTAACCTTAAACTTCTCAGGGTTCTCTACTATTAGGTCTATCATTTTGTTTAGTGCTTCTAATTCTTTCATTCAATCCCTCCTGAAATTAATATTATTAATATCAACAAGGCACATATTCCTAAGACGAAATTAAATGAAAACAACCAAATCAAAACTATTGTTAGAAGTAACCCACTTGCTATACAACTAATCATTATTTTCTCTCCATTCATCAACATAATAACCTGCTATCTCTCTCCAATTAACTACATCTAAAGAAGCTGTTAAAAGGTCGTCAAATAATCCAAAGTTCATTTTATGCTCTCGGTCTCTTAATTCCTCAATTAAACCCTTAATCACATCAGCAACTTCGTAGTCTTCACTATCATTTTTAAGAGAGTTATCAACTTCCTCTCTAACCATGTCGTAAATACCCTCATCATTTGAAATCCAAGTGTTAGTACACCAAGTTTCATAATTACTCCAACCGCTATATGTTTTTTCCATTTACTTATCCTCGCTTTCATCAACCTCTGTACTTTCCCAACTATTGTCTATGTCATAATCGGTTTCTCTTAAATCCTGTATAAACTTATCAACATCACCGTTAACCTTTAGAAAAGAGTGTACGAATACCTTTAATGCGTTTCTATTTGTCATTCTTCCCATTACTGCCATACCTAACCAATCAAATACCCTGTATCTTGCTACACCTAAATCAAAGTTAATTTGAAACAAGTCGTTTTGTTCAGCACCAAAAAAGTCTGCTGTTGCTAATATAGTTTCCCTGTCATTGCTGTCTAAAGTATTAGCAACTCCTGTGTGTCTTTTGTCTTTGCTCTTTAATTTCATTATTGAGTTCCAAGTATTTTGATTCATTTTGCTACTACCTTTCCTTTTTTAACTGTATGCAACCCATCTTTTTCAACAAACTCTTTTGTGTATTCTTTAACTCTGCCAACTAACAATGCGTTCAAAATATCTCTTAAAGCCATTGCTTGTTTTAATTCTTCTTCGTTCAAGTGGTTTCCATTAATTAATTGTTTTACTATTTGTTCGTATGTCATTGTTAAATCCTTTCAGTTAAACTAACTACTAACTTACTTAATCCAAACCAACCTTTTTTCTGTAACTTTAATGCTAACTTTATAAGTGTGTGGTATATCATTTATCTATCCTCCTCAAAAGAACTATCTACACCTGCATCTGCAAACCATTTATCTTCACTTGTTTCACCATCCCAATTTTCTACTGTATGTTCTGGTCCTTCCCCACTTCCGTATAGTTCTTCGTTCATCTCATCTTCAAATGCTTTAGCCTCATCGTGTAGGTCGTCTGTAACCTCACCTCTTACGTGGTCACATCTATAACATTCACCGACCTCGTCTATGAAGTCTGCGTCTTCTTTGTTGGTGTATATTGTCCCGCAAGTAGGACACTTGTGTTCTGTAAAGAGAAATTTATTAAACTCTTGCTGTTTTTTGATACAGTCTAATGTATCCTGACAAGCCTTAATGGCTGTGTCGAGTTTGCTTAGTTTTTGGTTTTTCATATTAAACCTTTCTAACTATTTACTAAATATATTATATATATAATTATATAGAATGTCAATAGTCTATTTTTCTGCGAGTTTTTCCTTGATTTTATTAGAAATCCACGCAGATAATGAAACACCCTCAAGGGCGAGTTTTGACTTAATTTCTTTGAGCAGGTCTTCGTCTATGAATATGGTTGTAATTTTTTTCATATTAATATTATATAATAATTATTTAAGAATATCAAACCCTCAATATTGTTTTAATCAAATCGTGCATATCCCTACTATAAATTACTCCTGCTGGTGGGAACTTGTAATTCCATTCAGGCGCGGGTTTTAGTTTCTTCCATAAGTCCTGATAACTTAAAGCGCCGAGTATATAAAAGTTTTTTAATTCTTTATCTGTAGTACAAAAAATATAATAATCAGTTTTTAATCGTTCTTCTTTTTCGTGTTCAGAAATAATAATTGGTATGTTGTAAAAATAATCCTCTTTCCATCTTCCCCTACATTTAACATCAAATTCACCCAAGTCTTTTATCTTAATATCAAATTCGTTAGCAGGTCTGCCTTCCGAATGATAAGGTTTCATATATTCGTGTTCTATACCTTTACTTTCTAAATACTTATGAACCATTATTTGCCCTACACAAGACCTGTAAAGGTCGTCAAATTCTCCAACTCGCCTTTCAAAGTGTCTATTTTCATCTAATCCTTTAGCGTATTCTTTAGCTTCTTCTTTTACTTCTTCTGGTATTTCAATCCCGACAGGTTTTTTATATTCTGAATTCATCTCGTACTCCTCTATAATGACATTGAGGACATCTACAATAAGTTTCTTCTTTCTCTTTACGAGAATTAGGTAAATATTTAGTAATGATTTTGTTCCAGCTTAAATTCTTTCCTTCTTCTAAACTTTCAATCATTTTTAAGTCTGGGAACTTATCGTAAAACTGAACTGCATACCATAAAGTACGTTCCGATTTACCTATATCTAATGCAAGGTCTTGCAGTAACTGTGTAACTTCGCCTTTTCTATACTCTCTTATACGTTGACCTACTTCCCAATAACCCTCTATAAGTTCCATTCTTGAATTAAAAACCGCCTTATCAATAATTGCATCTATATCTGTTTTAAGTAATTCATATTCGTTTAAAGTTAACTCGTTCATTGTTTTAATATCTCCACTTCAATTAAGTACGATAATCGTTCTGCAAGTTTCCTAATAGCATCTTTTTTGTTTCTTTTAGTAAGTTCTAAATAATGTTTAAGTACTATCTGTAAGTTTTTTAAGTCTGTTACTTTCATATAATTCCTATCTTGGCTTTAATTTCTGCCATTTTATCTAAATTACTACTTCTAACTTCTGGCGATAATTCGTCCCTATGTATATATGGGTTAATAACCCGTTTTTTAAAGTCTTTTCTAATAGCGTTCCGTAAAAACGCCTTATAATTAGAATATTTTCTACCTTTAGCTCTACAATAATCCGCAAGTTCCTCGGCTTTATTCTTTAATTGCCTTTCTGTTAAATCAAACTCTCGGGTAAAGTATTGAATATCTTCCTGCGGTAATTCTTCTAAATAAGATAGTTCTCTCTCTATATTATTTTTAATATTAGTATTTATAATATTATCTTTAACTTTAGTTAAATAGGGGTCTTTAACTTTAGTTAAATAGGTATTTAACTCTATTTTAATAGGTGTAAGGTATCTTATATTGCCTTTTTTCTTGTCTATATCACTATTAATGTAGTTTTTCTGTCTTAATTTTTTGATACATAGCGATATATGAGTTTCTGATACTCCATAAAGTTCAGCAAAATATGAGTTTGAAGCCCAACAATACCCTTCTTTATTAGATAAAGCAGTTATTTCTGCGAATAGTAGTTTTTGTAATGGCGTTAGTTCGTTATCATACCTAACATTTGCGGGTAGTATTGCATAATAGTTCGGTTGTTCTTTCATAATACTTCCTTAAAACCAAAAATCCCCCTTACACTTAAAGTATTGACGCACCTATGTGTAGAGGGGGTTTCTGATTTTAATTTTAGATAGTTTAAGTGCGTCATTAAACATATTATATATTATTTTTCTATAAGTTAAATAGTTTGTTGGTACTCCACAAGTAAGGGCAAGAGAATAGACGTTCATTTTAATATCGTAGATATTGTTATTCTATTTCCTTTAATCAAGCCTTAAGCGCAGGTAATACCAACTAAGAGGTGGCTACCAGAAGCCCTGCCCGAACTCCTGTTGAGTAGCCAACCCTTAGTTAGTATTAATATTATTATATAATAATTATTTAAAAAGTAAAGGGGTTAAATGGTTGAGAAATAACCCCTTTTTATACTAAGTACTGACATGAATGTCCCAGTGTTCACCACCAAGATAAACATTTGGAACTCCAATTCTTGTTGGGTTGTAGTTTTTCATCTGTGCGTAACTTCCTTCGTAAGACAAGAACCCACCCGTAAGAACAGTGTATTGTTTCTTAATACGAACACCCTTTGCTCTTTTATCATAGTAACGTTTTTCTTCCGAATCGGCTACTAAAGCGTGAGTGTGTCCGTACAAATACAAATCAGCTTCCGTATGGGTTGCAGTTCTTTTCGCCGCCTGAAGTTTGGTGTGAGTGTACATCCCGTTAGTAGAACCGTGCTGTGCGTGACAGACGTAATTCTGACTTCCTACTTTAAAGTAGATAAAAGCAGAATATCCACCATAAGGAACACCTAAGTATCTTGCTAATATGCTTGACGGCTCAATCCCTGTGTCTTTCCACACTCGCAACTCGTGATTTCCCGTTAAGAGAAGCAAAATCCTGTCCCTTAACGGATACAGTAAATCAGCTAAAGTATCTAACTGTTCTTGCGGTGATTGTGTTTGCTCAACCCAACCAGCACCGACTGAACTCTTGTTAGCCGATTCAAGTAAATCACCCATCAACACCACCTTGTAGTCGCTTTTCTTAATAAAGTTAATTGTTTCCAAAAACTTATCAACATCACAGGTAGGGTGTCCTAAATGTACGTCACCTAATGGAACAAACCAAAGTTTCTTCGCATCGGTTTCGTACCTTACTGATTTAACCTGTTTTATCTTACCTTTGAATTGGTCAAGAATAGTTAAATCATTCGCCTCATTTTCAACGTTCATTTAATCCTCCTCGTCATCCATCTCGTCATCACAAAGTTCAAACAACAAGGCCTCGTACTCATTGATAAGCGCTTTGACCTTTTTACCTTCTCTTTGTAAGGCATAAAGTTTGGACAGCTCATTGATTATTTCCTGCTTACTCATTCCTTTCGTTTCGTACCT
>Ga0209507_1000602_pt1 | contig 37269 bp, 38 predicted proteins | sample AD_UKC028_MetaG_FD_184414 | JGI IMG/M metagenome (GOLD analysis project Ga0209507, IMG submission 184414) | Active sludge microbial communities of municipal wastewater-treating anaerobic digesters from USA - AD_UKC028_MetaG (SPAdes) (version 2) | ecosystem: Engineered > Bioreactor > Anaerobic >...
CGACCACCGAACGCTTGAACTCTTCACTGTACCGTTTCCGCTGCTGCGGCCCTTCCGGCTTCTCTTGCATCATGTTGCCTTTCTCTCAGACCCAAGATCCGGTGTCCACTTTTTCGGGGGAAGGGCTGTGAATCCGCACACCCTCTCGCCCTCCTCTAAATGGGCAGATGTTGAGCACGCCGTTACAAATGATTCTGGCATGCAGACCTTTGCGAATGTCCAGTTTCAGGGGGTTGATGGTCACCCTCAACCGCCCACACCCCTGATCAATATAGCGCCAGGTGCAGCAGATTCCGAAGACGAAAGATACGATCTTGCGCGCAGCCCGCCAGGGGTGACAAAGATCATGCCACACGTTTTTTACATCGGCTTTCATCGAAGCGCCCTGACGCGTGTGTTTGGGCAGATCATGCAGTGTCGGGCGAAATGTCTTCTATGTGTGGGCCAGCACATTATGAAACGCTTTAGCAACAGCCGCTGCTGAATCTACGTTGAGATGAGGCCCCATCGGCAGGCTCAGGACGGTCGAGGCGAGGGTTTTCGCAATGGGCAAAGCGTCCGGCGCAAAGTGCAAATCCGCATAGGCGCCGGAGAGGTGCGGAGGGATGGGGTAATGGATGAGCGTGCCGATACCGGCCCCGGCGAGCTTTTGCTGCAAGGCGTCACGTTGCGGATGGCGGATGACGAAGAGATGCCAAACGGGGTCGGCGTAATCCGGAACGAAGGGCAGGATTACACCAGGCAAGGAGCCAAGCGCATGGAGGTAAGCGTCCGCAACCGCTTTGCGGCGGGCGTTCCATTCGCCCAGGTGGCGCAGCTTCACGCGCAGAAACGCAGCCTGCAGTTCGTCCAGGCGCGAGTTGAACCCTTTCAGCTCGTGTTGGTACTTCACGGTGGAACCATAGTTGCGAAGCCTCCTGACCTTGTCCGCGAGCGCAGAGTCGCTCGTGGTAACGGCCCCGGCGTCAGTAAAGGCGCCAAGATTCTTGCCGGGATAGAAGCTAAAACCCGCTGCGTCGCCCAAACCGCCACATCGCTTTCCTTTGTAGCGCGCGCCATGAGCCTGGGCGGCATCCTCGATTACTTTAAGCCCACGCTTACGCGCGAGAGAGTTGATTGGGTCCATGTCTGCCGGCTGGCCGTAGAGGTGCACCGGCATAATGGCTCTCGTCCGGGGCGTGATGGCCTCCTCGATTTGGGCGGGATCGAGGTTGTAGGTGCGTAGATCCGGCTCAACCGGAACTGGCGTCGCACCGGCATAGGAGATCGCCAGCCAAGTAGCGATGAAGGTGTGCGAGGGAACTATGACTTCGTCTCCTTGGCCAATCTCGTATGCGCGCAGAATGAGGTGGAGCGCATCCAGTCCATTGCCAACGCCGATGCAGTGGTTCGCACCGCAATACGCCGCATATTCTCGTTCAAAAGCTTCCAGTTCCGTGCCAAGGAGATACCAGCCGGAGTCCATGACGCGGCGATAAGCCTCGTCAAACTGGGGTTGCAGCTCCTTGTAGGCGGGAAGCAGTTCGAGGAAGGGAAATTTCATTGCAATGTGCTTAGCTTTAGGAACTCGGCGTAGTCCCGCACGTAGTCGGAAGAATCGTACTCGTGCGATGCAAGCACAACGGAAACCGAATCACGGGAGTACTTGTACTGAGTCCTCCACACTTTTGGGGGGAAATAGATCCCAACCCATGGCCGGTCCAGCACATACTCTTCCCGATTCTTTCCATCGTCCACAACGACAGCCATGCTACCATTTACACACATCAGAAATTCATGGCATACCTTGTGGGCATGTTCCCCGCGCACCCGCGTGTCCGGAACATTGTACACAAAGAACACGCGGCGAGGCACAAACGGCAAGTCCCGATACCACTCGCTGACGCACAAATCGCCCCTCATGTCTTCCACGTGGTGCAGGCGGATCAACCTGACGCCCTGTACCACCGAATCTTCCGTTGTGACCGACTCGCCTACTGACCTCGCGCTCCGGGATTCGGCGTTGACGTATCCTACAATACGCGCCGGGTTGCCGACCACAATGGCATTGGGGGGAACATCACGGGTCACTACCGCCCCGGCGCCGACCATGGCATTCTCCCCAATGCGGAGCCCAGGAAGGATCGTGGCGTTGGCTCCGATGGATGAACCTCTGCACACCAGTGTGCGCGGGTACTTATCAGGATAATGCTTGCTACGCGGGAACTTGTCATTGCTGAAGGCAGCGTTGGGGCCAACGAACGCATCGTCTTGAATTTGTACGCCATCCCAGACGTGCACCCCGCACTTGATTGTGACGCGATCGCCGATCACGACGTCGTTCTCGATGAAGGTGTGATCACAGATATTGCACTCTTCCCCAACGCGGGCCCGGGGGAGCACATGGGCAAAAGCCCAGATGCGGCTTTTCGCCCCAATTCGGGCGCCAGGTTCTACGATCGCATGCGGGTGGATGAATGGACTCATAAAGTGAATGGCGGATTCAAGTTCGTCAAAGATTGTGGCTTTACGCTCCCGAGACAGGATGCAGTTTGTGAAGGATGCTCAAGGCCTTGAGAACCAGCCACTCCGCACAGACCCGCACCTTCCATTTCAGAACCATTGCCTCCTGCAGTGCCGCACAGGCATTCGAGTAGTCTTTCAGGCGATACAATTGCTTTGCGAGAGATTTGAATGCCACAGAAAGATGCTGCCTTTCGGCGGCATTGTCATGCGTCCCATACAGCACCAAAGCTTTGACCGCGATCAGCACCCTGAAGACCGCAAGGGAAAAGACTATAGATTTGTTGTCGAATATGGACCGCTGCTCATGCCGCACGTAGATGCTGAGCACCCGATCAGTGAAGGCCACCTTGTTTGAGAAGTACTTCAGTCTCGCAAAATATTCGTATTCCTGGCCGTGCAGATCGTCATTCCTCCATAATCCGACCCGGGCACACGTTGAGCGCCGGATCAGGGGCGCGTTAGTATCAAAGAGATAGCGCGATATCCTCGGCTCCCCCGGTCGAGGCCAAGGATCATTCATCCGGCGAAGTTCCGTGCCCTGCTGATCCCTTACCGAACACAAGCCGTAACAGAAATCCACTTCGGGGTCAGCGCGCAAAGCCTGCGCCCGTGCTTCGACAGAGTCTCGAAGCAACATGTCATCGGAGTCCAGATAGCAGATGAAGTCGCCTCGGCATTCCATGAGCCCCCGGTTCCTGGCGCTGTTGGCGCCGCCGTTTTCCTGTTTGAAGTATCGCAGGATAACCCCTTCGGGACATTTGCTGACAAGCTGGGCCACGAGGTTTGGGGTGTTATCCGTAGAACCATCATCGACAATAATACATTCGATGGGGCGATAGGTTTGATCAAACACCGATCTTACGGACTTCTCCAAGGCCCAGGCGCGGTTATACGTAGGAATAATTACCGACACCAGTGATCCGCACGCCTTGTCCGAGGCGGGTTTTACTTTCTGATCCAAGAGCCCCATCGCCAAAGGTTGCAGGACGGTCTCAGGAGCCGCGGATGCCTCGGGCCGAGCTTCCAAGTCAGGAGGTTGCGTCGGTTCAGCGGGATTGTTCTGCGGCGTCATCATCTCATCAGCCATTATTGCCGCGCTCACCTCCGCCCCTCGAGCCGCCGTTTAGAAGATCGCCGATGATGCCGGCCATGGTCTTGCACATCCGACCAACCGAAAACTCCTCCAGCGCGCGCTGGCGGTTTCGCGCACCAAGCCGCTGCCGCAGGTTGGCATCCATCAACAGCGGCTCAAGGGTCGAAGCCAGACTGGCAGCATCATTTGGTTTGCAGAATTGTTGCGGCTCGTTGCCAAGGGCCTCGCGGTTCCCCGGTATATCCGTTGCAACCACGGGCAGACCGCAGGTCATGTATTCCAGAATGGCGTTCGGCAGGCCCTCATGGGTGGTCGAGAGGATCCCGATATCGCTGGCAGCGAGCAGTCCCGCCACGTCCTTCACCTGACCGGGGAAACTCGCCGAATGGAGCAGACCGAGGTCGCGCGCCAGTTGACGGACACTGCCATAGGATTCCTGGTGTGCACCTGCCAGGAGCAGTCGAGGTCCAGGCTGTGCCTTCGGGTTATCCGACAACACTTTGCGCCACGCGCGCAGTAGTGTCGGGTGGTCCTTTTGGTGCCTGAAATTGGCCACCATCGTGGCCACTGCAGCATTCTCCTCAATTCCCAGTTCTGCCCGCCATTCGGCGCGTGCCTTCCGGGCCGGCGCCATTTCAACGCCGTTGTGGACCACGTAAACCGGCGCCGTGGTCTCCCCCACGGTGTGGCGGAGGTAATCAACCTCATGCGCAGCGTTGCAGATGACGGCCGAGCTGCGACGATACGCGAACCGCTGGACGGCATCTCCACGAAGATCGCCGCAATCGCGCTGGCCCCAGATGCACACCTGGGCGGGTGAAAATCGCCAGACAAGATTACAACCGGTACTGGGCCAGGGCAAGTAGGGCAGAATCACGTCCGGGCGCTCCCGGTACAGGCCGCGCAACAATCCCCAGAGTTGAGGGAAAAAGGACTTCTTGCGGCAGGGCCAGCGAAATTTGTGCACCGCCCACGGGATGCCCGCCGCCTCACAATGTTCGATGACCAATTCCGGGCCGGCGAATCCGTGATGATGGCCCCAGACCCGCACATCGCAGCCAAGATTCTTGAGATGGCGGGCGAAATGCAACGCTTGCCGCTCGGCGCCACCGAGATCGAAACCGCAGAGAACGAAGAGCACCCGCTTGCCGGCGAGTATTGACTGGCTGTTCACGAGCACGCCCTGCCGGTGGCGGCGTGGCCGCCGAGCAGGTCACTGATAAGGTCGGCTGTTGTCTGGCACATCTTGTCCACCGAGAATTCTTGCGCAGCTCGTCTTTGATTGCGCATTCCAAGTTGTCGCCGCAGGTCGGGCTCATTCAAGAGCGCCTGCAGTTGACCGGCCAGACTGTCGGGGTCGCCCAATTTACATAATTGCTGTTGCGAATCATCCCCGAGAGCTTCGCGCGTTCCAGGCAGATCGGTGGCGACAACCGGAAGCCCGCCGGCCATGTACTCGATGACAACGTTTGGCAAGCCCTCGTGGTTACTCGCGAGAATGCCTATATCGGTGGCGGCCAGAAGTCCCGAAATGTCCTTTATCTGACCAAGGAAATGCACCGTGTCGAGCAAACCGAGGCTGCTTGCCAGTTGACGGACAGCATCATAGGAATCCTGCGGCGCGCCGGCTAACAGCAAGCGTGGGCGGCTCTGACCAGCTGGTGTGGCCGCCAGCACCTTGCGCCAGGCGTGCAGCAAGGTCGGATGATCTTTCACCGATCGAAAGTTGGCCACCATGGCGGCCACGGTCGTATCTTCGCCAACGCCCAATTCCTCCCGCCAGGCGGCGCGAGTTCTGATGCGGGGCACGAGCTCGACGCCATTGTGGACGATGGAAACCGGCGCGGGCGTCTCTCCCAGTGTTCGACGCAGGTAATCCACCTCATGGGCCGCGTTACAGACCACTGCCGAGACCCGGCGATAGGCAAAGCGTTCGAGTGGATGGCCCCGCATGTCGTGCACGTTTCGCTGAGACCAAATACAAACTTTGGCCGGCGACAGACGCCAGGTGAGGCCGCAGCTCATATTGGCCCAGGCGGTGTATGGCAAGATTACGTCCGGTCGGTCCCGGCGCAATGCCCGCAGAACACGCCAGCCATCCCGCACCAGGGAACTTTTCCGGCAGGGCCAGAGAAACCGGTGAATGGCCCAGGGAATGCCGGCCTCGTCGCATTCCTGTTCCACCAGGCCATGGCCGAGGTGCCCCCAAACGCGGACGTCGCATCCCAAATTCTTGAGATAGCGGGCCAGGTGCATCCCCTGCCGTTCGGCGCCTCCCAGCTCAAGAGAGCAAAAGACGAAGAGAATGCGCTTGCCTCTGATCGCTTCGATACCGTGCTCCGGCTTTCGGCGATCCAGGGCTGTGCCGGGACCATTCTCAGCGGTGGAGTGTATGGCTGCGGTTATCCGTTCGTTTGCTAATTCCAGATGCAGGTGGGCGCTCCGGATAAGCGCGACATCAGGCCACACCCAACATCTGCTGCCGCACAATAAGGGAGCACCACTTCCGGCTAAGCCCGACGGAGGGCCAACGCGAACTTGAAAGCCCGCAGCAGGAAAGTCGTTTTCCTGCAAGGCCACCGCCACGTTACCAAGCGGCACGGAATACTGTGGCGCCTGCACTCTTCGCCGACAAACCCGCCAGGGATCGATAATCCCCACACCTCTACATCCGCACGCAGTCTATCCTTGAAGTGGCGAACAAGGTGCAAGGCCTGCCGCTCAGCCCCGCCTAATTGGAGGCTGGGTAAAACAAAGATCACCCGCCACCCCACCCAACCGCCCTGGACTGGTTTCCGCTGGCTTCTCATTAGACACTCAGTAATGCCGCAATCTTCCGATGTCCCAGACTTGGCCGCTGCCGCGTTAGTCAAGATCTGCAGTTCGCCCCGGGGTCATTCACTTCAGAGTTTCTCGACTAGCGCACACAGATGCGGCGCATCGGGCTTGCAGCCCGCCCGATACCTGAACGCCCGGGAGTGCGGGAAACTAGCCCGGCTCAAGCAATCCATCCATCGCTTGCTCAACAGGCGCAGGCAGGTGGACAAGAAGCGAATGTTCCAGGATTTCCATGTGATGCGGCGCAGACTGGACTGCAGTTGCTCAAAATCGAGGCCTTCGCAGAATATAACCTTGAAGCCCAAAGCCTGCAGGGAGCGGGAAAGGTCCGCGGAATTCATTGAACGCACATGTTGCCGGCGATGAAATTGGGTTTCGCAGAAGGGGCAGAAGACCATCGCCCGGTCCAGGTTCTCGTTATTGGGCGTTGTGAACATGGCCCGCCCCCCCGGCCGGAGAAGGCGGTAGATTTCCTTGGGAAAAGCGTCCGCCAGATCCGGCAGCAGGTGCTCCAAAACCTCTACACAGATGATCAGGTCAAACGAGTTGTCCGCAAAGGGTAGCGGAGGATGAAAGCCCGCCTTAGCCCCTTTCCAGTAAGGCTGAGCTTTGAACTTGTTGTTCACCAATGCAACCTGGTCCGGACTCGCATCTACCGCGTGGCAGAAGACTTTCTCTGCCATCAGCGGCTGAAGCAAAAAGCCAGGGCCACAGCCATAGTCCAGGACCGACGAATTGGAGCGCAGACTACCGCTGCTGCGCAGAAACTGCAGCAGGCCCTTGTGGCAGAGCCGGGAAAAACACACCTCTTGCCGGTGCGGCGCGTTGCCGACTTGATCCCAGAAGCGGCTAACTGTCTCGGGAGTCCAAATGCCATCGTGTGCCATGGTAAATGTTGCTTGCAGAAACCAGATCAAACGATACTTCTAAAGCGCGCATCCGATTCCCAACTGCAGGGGAGCGCCAGGTGCCCTTGACTGCTCGAAGGCAGCCGGCCGCTGCCAAAAACATCTGCAAACACAACCTCCATCTGCGCTGCCGGCTCCAGCCTCTCGATTACTCCACTGCCATCCGTCAAAATGACGTCGACGTAGTAAGCTCCCGGGACCAGCGGCAGCGACGGCACTCGACAGGAGACCACAGCGATACGTTGGGGCTCCAGAACGCGCCCGGCATGGTACCGTGTGTCAAACAACGCAACCCGCTGGTTTTGCTGATTTCGGATAGCAACCGAGCAAGCCATCCCATTGGTATGAGTGAAATCCCTCAACTCCAGTTTGAATTCAATCGCCTGTCCAACCCGAACGCTGTTCTGGTTGCCTTGATCGTCGCACACAGTCAGTCCGCGCACGATGCGAGCCGTCCGCTCCTCGCGCGACGGCCGCTTTTCGGCAAAGGGTTGAGCGAGGTTCACGGACAGGTACCTTCTAACCCCCGCCTCCGGGCTTAGACGTTCGCTCACTTGGCCAACCGTCAATACTCGAACCGCCGAGCAGAGCCCAATGACGGCGTCCATGTTGTGTGTGACAAAAACAACGGTCCGACCCGCCCGCGCAACCTGATCCATTTTGCCGAGACACTTCCGCTGAAACGAAACGTCGCCCACGGCCAAAACCTCGTCGATCAGCAGAATCTCCGGCTCCAGGTGAGCGGCGACGGCGAATCCCAGCCGAACGCGCATCCCGCTGGAATAGCGTTTCACCGGCGTGTCCAGGAACTTCTCCACCCCCGAAAAGTCCACGATCTCGTCGAACTTGGCGTTGATCTCGGCGCGGGTCATGCCGAGAATGGCGCCGTTCATGTAGATGTTCTCCCGCCCGCTCAACTCCGGGTGAAAACCCGTGCCGACTTCGAGCAGGCTGCCCACGCGGCCGCGGATGTGGACCTCGCCTTCCGTCGGCTCCGTGATCCGCGTAAGGATCTTCAGCAACGTGGATTTGCCGGACCCGTTGGGGCCAATGACGCCCAGAACCTCGCCCTGTTTAACCTCGAACGAAACGTCTTTCAATGCCCAAACGTCTTCAGGCGTTCGCCGTCCTGCGCCACGGCCCATTAAGCGGCCGGCCGCATGCATGATATGATCGCGCAGGGTGTCCGGGGACAAGGTCGCGCCCAAGCGGTATTTCTTGCCCAGGTTCCTGACGGAAATGACCGGGGAGCTCATAGAAAAAGGAAGATAGCAGATCGAAGATCGGAGTTCGAGTCTAGCGGATTAGATGAATTCCGATCCAACTCATGAGCGCAAGCAACGCGATCTCTCCGCCGAGCTTGCCCGCAGCTCGCCTGCGCGTCGAGGCGATTAAACCGGAGATGAGCGAACCTGTCTCATCGACCAAGCAGCGGGTGTGCTGGGCAGCGGACGCACTGGAGGGGTAATTGTCTTCGATCACGTAAAGAAGCGAGCGCACTTCTCCGCAAGAAGCACGCGCGATGTTGTAAGCCTGGAATTTCTCACCGCCATGCGCTCGTTGAAACCCTTCGGCAACATTGGACATAACCGAGACTGCGGCCCTCTGGATCTGATTGCACAGGCCGAAATCGCTAGCGAGCGGGTTGTTTCGAGAGAGCGCGTAGACGTCGTTGACAAGCCTCCGCGCCTTTTGCCATGCCTCCAAGTCCTCAAATGTCATGCTCATCGGGGTGAGTGGTGGCGTTTGCAGTTTGACCTGATCATCCTATTCTCGATCTCCCATCTCCTCTCTTCGAGCTTCCCTCTACGATCTTCGCGCTCCTGGCGCTCAGATGACGTCCGCAAAGGTCTTCTCGACCGAGCGGAAGTAGTAGGCGCCGGTGACCAGCAAGACGACGACGACGGCCGTGCTGACCCAAAAGCCGAGCCAGTAAGGCGCAAACGCGGGGCCGAGAATGCACCAGCGGAAGCCGTCGATCGCGCCGACCATCGGATTGAGGCTGTACCAGAAACGATATTCGGGTTTGATTACGGACGATAGAAACCCAACAGGGCTGATGTAGATCCCCAGGCGGACGATAAAGGGGATGATGTACTTGACGTCGCGGTATTTGACATTCAGGGCGCACAGCCACAAGCCCATACCGAAAGCGGCCATGGCAGCCATCAGGAAGAAGAGCGGCAGGAGCAAGAAAGTGGGGGATGGAGCCAGGCCGTAGCAGGCCATCATGATCAAGAGGATGACCATGGCGATGAGGAAATCAACGGTGCCCGCGATGAGATAGGTGGCCGGAACGACGAGCCGGGGAAAATAGACTTTGGTGATCAAGTTAGACTGCGCCACCAGGGATTCGCCGCTCTTGCTCAGGACCTCGGAGAAGAACTGCCAGACCACCACCCCCGAAAGCGTGATCATGGCATAAGGCGTGTCGGTGCCCTTATCGAAGCCCGCCAGGCGGCCAAAGATAAAAGTGAAGACGATCATCGTGAGCACGGGCTGCACCACGGCCCAGAGAATGCCCAGCATGGTTTGCTTGTAGCGGACGGTGACCTCGCGCCAGCCGAAGAACCAGAACAGCTCGCGGTAGTCCCAAAGCTCGCGGAAGTCAATCCCGATTAAGCCGCGTTTGGGCCGGATGATGCGGTCGTATTGAAGGTCCATGGTATGCGGGACGTGGGAAGCGGGAATAGCTAAGCGGCAAGGGACAAGCGGACAGCGGTAAGCGATGGTGGGGAGCGGAAAGAGTCAATACTTCAACCAATAGTACGGAAGCTTCACCCACTCGTTTTGGAAATTGATGAGGCCCTGTTCGTTTCTCCACCAATTGGTGGCGGCGTATTCACGAGGGCCCGCGGCGACGACGCGAATTTCCGTCCCGGTGCCTTTGAATTGCTTGCGAAAGAGCCAGCGAACCCGGCGAGTGTGGAACGTTTCTGTGATGATGAGGAGGCACTTCGCGTTATTCGCTCTTGCCCAGTCCCGCACGGCCACGGATTCCTGGTAGGTGTTCCGCACCGCCCGGCCCACGCCCACAACCGCTTGAGCCGATACTCCGTGGCGGAGCAGGACAGATTCTGTAACCGAACGCTCCGGCTGTTTCAGACCGATCTCCTCAGTTGCGCCCAGGGCCAGTTCCATAATCAGAACTTTGGGGGCAAAGCCTTCATTGTAAAGCCGGGCGGCTTCAAAGGGACGGTAGTCCACACCGCCGCCGAGCACGACGATGGCATCCGCCTTTGCCGGGTTTTCGTTAATGATCCAGGCATTTGCCAAGCCGGTGAGCAGGGAAGCGCGGAAGACCAAGCAGAAAGCAGAAAGTAGAAAGCAGAAAGCGGCAAGGCAGACAAGGCGGCGGGTCCATCTGCGGGCTGTGGGACCGCCGACTGAAGGCGGTTGATGGTTGAGGGTTGATCCGCCTTCGCCTGGCTCCGGCGCGACAGGGGGTTGAGGGTCCACGGGGCAGAGGTCAGAAGTCAGAAATCGGTGCGGACAACAGCGGACATTGGGAAAGCAGAAAGCAGAAAACCTCCAGGGCAAACGCCGAAAGGCTGCCCAGCGCAATAGGTGCGGCCATTTCACGGTTCAAGGCCGGTTCAATCACGGCTGCGGCAGCGCCCGGAATGCTGGGGGCACCGGGATTGCCTGAGAGTGGTGATCCACCGACAACCGCGAAGAACCATTGTGGAACGCGTTGGGGGGTGTGAATTGGCGCAAATTCCGAGGCCACAGCGGGTTACACACATGAACCTACGGTGTGGATACGGCGAGCATACGGTGGGGATACGGGGAGACCCCCTGGTGCGCTGGGGTCTGTCTCGCATCAGCGTCATAGCAAATCGCCTGGTGTATTCGGCGTAAGTCACTTAACAACAGTGGGTTACACCAGGTATTGTCAGGCGGCACGGGCTAAGCGGCTCGCGTAAGTCCTTAAAATTGAGTAATTTGCGAATCGCCTGTGACCAGCGGCCAATGGTCTCAGGTTTTCCACCGGTCAGGACCCAGCGATTCGACCTGTTCCCAACCCACGCGCTATCATCTCGGATGAACCCAAGAAACTGAAGTGCCACGCCGCGCAGCAAGCTGTGGAATCCACGAGCCAAGGCCCGGTGAAGTAGCCAGGAATCGACTTCACGGGGCAAGCAAGGCTTGCATAGACGAGCCCTCACTGGGTTCCGTGGTTGCGCAGGTACCATCCCAGCGATTCGGACAAGCCTTGCGCGACGGAGTGGGTGGGCTCGTAGGCCAGGCGTTCCCGGGCTTGTTGAATATCCGCCAAGGAATGGCGGATGTCGCCCCCGCGGAAGTCGCGGTAAATGGGGCTCTGAGCTGCGAGCGACCGGCCGCTTTTCGAGAGCAGGCCATGGAGCAGGCGGTAAAGGTCGTTCAGGCTGGTGCGCTGGTGCACAGCGACATTATAGACCTGGCTGTTGGCCTGCGCATGAGGGGCGGTGGCAGCCAGCAAGTTGGCCTGGACCACGTTGGCGACGTAACAGAAGTCGCGGCTGGTTTCGCCGTCGCCGTTGATATACACGGGCTCATTGCGCAGCAACGCGGAGATCCATTTGGGGATAACCGCCGCGTAAGCGCCGTTCGGGTCCTGGCGCGGGCCGAACACGTTGAAGTACCGCAGGCCGATGGTTGCCATGCCGTATGTCCGCGCGAAAACGTCGGCATACATTTCGCACATGACCTTCGTGGCGGCGTAGGGGGAGAGCGGGCGGCCGACTTTTTCCTCGACTTTGGGGAGGTCGGGGTGATCGCCGTAAACCGAGCTGCTGGACGCATAGACAAGGCGCTTAACCTTCTGATCGCGCGCGGCAACGAGCAGGTTGAGGAAGCCGGTTACGTTGGAGGCGTGGCTGGCAATGGGATCTTTGATGGAGCGCGGGACGGAGCCCAGAGCGGCCTGGTGCAGGACGTAGTCCACGCCGGCGCAAGCCTTTTGGCAAGCAGCGAGGTCGCGGGTGTCGCCGTGGATGAAGTGGAAAGTTGAGGGTTGAGAGTCGCGGGCTGAGGGCGATGCCGCGGTGCGATGCTCGGCGACAAGTCGCCGGACCTCGTCCAGGTTTTCCTGTTTCCCGGTGCTGAAGTTGTCGAGGCCGATTACATGCTGTCCGAGCTTAAGCAGCGTTTCCAACAGGTTTGAGCCGATGAAGCCGGCGCAGCCGGTCACCAGCCATGTCGCGGGATTGGCGCGCAGCTCGATTTGCAGTTCGTCGTAGCGGGACAAGAGTCGTTAAGATGTCAAAGGGTTAAGAGGGCGGGTTACAGACTGCGGAGCGCCAGACAACAGGACCGGTCAAAAAGCTGAAAGCTGAAATCAAAGGGCAGAGGTCAGAGATCCGAGGTTAGAACAACCCGGAAACCACGGCTCACATACCTTTCGTTCGGTTCGCCAAATGCTCGCCCCCAGGATGCAAGACTCGCTGACGTGTCTCGAGTGAATGACCCGCCACGGTAAACCCGCCATGAGCCGATTTCGTTGTAGAGGTCCTCGCACCATTCCCAGACATTACCACTGAGGTCGTACAGCCCCAGCGTGTTGGCAGGGAAGGCGCCCGTCGGCGCGGTGAAGGGGTAGGCATCCGCCCCGAGGTCCTGAGAGTAGTTCCCGAAATCCTTGGGGGGCGGCCAGTTTGCGCTCCAGGGATAGGTCCCGGGCGGAATGGAAGGGCTTTCACCCTTTCTTTTCGCTACCTGACTGACACGAGTCCGCTCTTGCGAAGCCTTTCTGTATTTTTCCTCGGGAGTCTTTCCATCCTCCCTGGCGAGCCCCATGGCGCAGCTCCACTCGGCGTCGGTCGGCAGACGGTAGGTTTGGCTGGCCTGGATCGTCCCTGCTTTGTGTTCTTTCTGCGTGAGCCAGGCGCAAAAAGACCTGGCGTCGTCCCAGCTAACGCCCACCACCGGGTGCGTCGGACCTTGCTCGAAACCGGGATTCTTCCAGTTGTGGCCAGCCATAACGAATCCGCCATCCGCTAGCGATAACACGTCATTGGTTGCATCGTAGCTGGTGGCCTTCACGAACGCCTCGAAGTCCTGGACGCGCGTTTCCCAAACGCAGAACTGCACTTTAGTGCCGGGCACGGGGACGAAGATCATGCCGAGGGTGTTGGTCCAGGGCTGGGGAGGTTGAGAGTTGAGGGTTGAGGGTTGAGGGTCGGGGCTGATTGAGGAGGCGGAAGGACTGCAGCCGGTAAGAAACAGAGCAGAAAGAAGAAAGCAGAAAGCTGAAATGCGGACGGGCGAAGTCCTTCCACTGAACAGAAGGCAACGAAGGAAACAGAGGCTTAACTTACCAGGCTTCACCACAGATGGCGCGGATGGCCCCGGCGCGGCAGACATCGAACACCCAACATCAAGAATCCAAAATCGAACGTTCACAATCCAAGGTCTAACGGCCAGGAGCAAACTTCTGAAAGGGGTTAACCACGGATGGACACTGATCAAACCACATGCTGAAAAGCTGACAGGCTGAAATCAGAGGTCAGAGGTCAGAGGTCAGAAGTCAGACGTCTGAGGTCAGTGCGGACAAACGCTGACATACTGACGGGCTGGCATCCTGGAATGCCGATACACCGCAGAAATTCACGCTCCCTTTCCACTTCCCCCCGTTTTCTCTTTGAGATTCTTGCTTTGCCGCCGGTCGAGAGCCTGCTCAAAGCTCACCAACTCGCGGCTTAAGGCGTTGTAGCGCGAGTAGGCGTCGCCGCCCTCCTGCCGGAGGAGGCGATACAATTGCTGTTCCGGTTCGGGAAAGGAACCGGCAACCACCCCCGTGATCAAACCGGCGCGACGCAGCCGTGACCGGGCCATGCCCACCAGACAGGCGGGGATGGTACACCTTCCGGACTGGAAATCGGCCAGTCCTTCCCGCAAGAGCGCCTCTCCGGGAAGCCCCGTGATGAGATCATCCAGAGACATCAACTGGTTGAGGGCTGGGAGCCCGGCTGCGTGAATTCGAGGACTGCGGCTTCAAAGGAGGCCGGATCAATCGCCGGGTAACGGATCAGTTGCGGCTTAATCAGGGCGAACATTTCCCATAGACGGTCCTTAGCGATGAGCTTCGCGCGCAGCATGGAGCGGACGTCGTGCAGGTCGCGGTCGTGCCGGCGTTGCAACTTGGACAGGGCCTGTCCGTAAGGATCGTAATGGTAAAACTCCAAAGGGCCGTGCCGCGCGATGAACAGGCTGCGTGCGCGCCACCCCGGGACGGCAGGGATGAACTGATCCGGGCTAGCCAGCTCAACATTGATGTCCAGTTCGTCTTTCAGGACCGCCAGGGCTTCAAACAGCCCGGGCGGCTCCGGGTCCGGCTTGAAGTCAATGTCAATGGTCATGGACCGCCAGCCGTGCAGCACCGCGGTTGCTCCGCCGGTCAGGTAAATGCGTCCTGGTCCTCGCACGCGCCGCCCCAGCGCCGCCATGAATGCCTCCAGCTTGCCCTTGTCAGTTTCGGAACGCATTACTGGACAATGTGCCCGTTCTAAACGCTGAAACGCTGAAACGCTGAAACGCTGAAATCACAAGACAAGAGCTGAAATTGGGAAAGCAGAAAACTGACATCAAAGGGCAGAGGTCAGAGATCAGAGGTCAGAGGTCAGTGCGGACAAAAGCTGACATGCGGACGGGCGAAGTCCTTCCACTGAACAGAAGGCAACGAAGGAAACGGCGATCGTTGCACTTAAGGTCTAATCGCCGACAGCTGAAGGCCTACTGCAAACGCTGGGAAGCTGAAAAGTGAAATCAAATGGCAGGGAGCAAAGCTCCGCCCTGTCAATTCGCAGCGCGAATTGTTTCGCGCCGATTAACTCGAACCGCATATCACTGATGTTACTGGCGCCCGCCATCGCCGGCTCTCCAGTTGTATAACCGCTCCCTGGCGCCTGCCCAAGGAACTGCTCTGACTTCCAGAATTGTGTTCCCGCTTAGCCGACAATCCAATACCACCACAGATGGACACAGATGGACACAGATAGGGACCGGCCAGAATCCCGCTTTCTCATGACGGGGATCGGTTCACCAGACTGTGACCCCAAGCAAGGGGAAACAAGGCCGGAGTCCAAGCTTCAGAATCTGCGTTCATCTGTGTCCATCTGTGGTTCTCTTCTGCATGGATACGGCTTAACTGCCCGTGATTTTCAACACCATTGGCAAGACCTTGCGCGTCTTTCTGGCCCAACTTTGAAGCATGCCCACGCGCGCGCGGACCAATTCCCTCTCCGCGGGAGGCTGATCCTGGACCAGGGCTGCCATGTGGTCTATGCGATCCAGGCTGTTGTCGACGTGCGTCAGAATTTGGTCCCGCAGGAAGCGCGTGGCCAGGTTGCGCAACTGGGCCACGGCCTCGTAATGAACCGCCCGCTGGCCGGCCACATAGACCAGCTTGACCGCGCCCAGGTTGCGCAGGAACCGGAGGCCCTGGCTGGTGGAGCCTTTACTCATATTCAAGCGCTCCATGATCTGCTCCATCGAGAGCGGTTGGGCGGCGGCGAAGAGCAGGCCATAGATTTCGGCCACGGACTTAGGCTGCCCCAAGACGTGGGAAAACTGGACGAACAGGTCAATGATCTCGACTTCCAGCGCGCTCAGAGGCTTCGCTGGTGGTCGCAGGATGCGGTCTTCGACGGGACCGCCATTCATAGTGGCCAGGCGCATGGAGGCAAGTATGCCGAATTGCCATGATTGTTCAAGTTATTTTGACCGAAAAACCACGCATCGGACGCATCTCAGTTTTTGAGCGGATGACAGACCGCGAGCCGTCCCCGGGTCGCCGGGGGCTCGGACCGGCGGGAAGCGCGCAAGAGATCTGAACTCCGTGCCGCCCTGGCGGGTGATGCGATCCAGGGACGGCTCGCGGTCCGGGGGCAGTGCCGAGAGGCGCCCAGTCCGGTCGCGGGCACCACCGCTCGGCGGAGGCTCAAACGGCGGTGGCGAAGAAATCGGCTATGCCCTTGACCACATGCCGAGCCTGGTCCTCGCTGAGTTCCGGATAAACCGGCAGCGCCAGGGTCTCCTTGGCGGCGCGCTCGCTTTCCGGAAAAGCGCCGGCTTGATACCCCAGGCCGGCGAAACACTCCTGCAGGTGCAGCGGCACGGGGTAGTAAATTTCGGTGCCAATATCCCTTTCCTGGAGGGATGCTCTCAGTTGATCCCGGCGCCCGGTCCGAATCACGTACTGGTTGAAGATGTGACGACCAGCGACGACTTTGGGCAGAAACAAACAAGGCTGCCGGCTCCCCTGGATGGCACGGGCGGCGGTGTCCGCGATGGGCAGGCCCGTTTCCGCCAAGAGACGGTTATATCGCTCCGCATTCCGCTGGCGGGCGGTCGTCCAGGCGTCCAAATGCCGAAGCTTCACCGAGACCACGGCGGCCTGGAGCGTGTCCAAGCGGAAATTGCCACCGATGATCTTGTGGTAATACTTCGGCGAGGCGCCATGCCCGCGCAGGCGTATTAACCTCTCTGCCCGATCGAGATCCTGGGTCACCACCATACCCCCATCGCCGGCGCCACCCAGGTTCTTGGATGGGAAGAACGAAAAGCACCCGTAGTGGCCGATCGAGCCGGCCCGCCGGTTCTTGTGCTCCGCGCCGATGGCCTGGGCCGCGTCCTCAATGACGACCAGCCCGTGCTTGCGGGCGACCTGCATCACGGCGTCCATATCGGCCATCTGGCCGTAGAGGTGAACCGGGATGATGGCGCGAGTTTTGGGAGTTATCTTCGCTTCGATCTGCGCCACATCCAGATTGTAGCTGACCGGATCAATATCCACGAAGACCGGCCTGGCTCCCACCCGCGCAACCGAGCCGGCGGTGGCAAAAAACGTGTAAGGGGTGGTAATCACTTCATCGCCCGGCCCGATCCCCTCAGCCATCAGACAAATGAGCAGGGCATCCGTTCCGGAGGAAACCCCTATGCCATGGGCGCAACTTGAGTACTGGGCGACGGCCTCCTCACACTCACGCACCTGCGGGCCCAGGATGAAGAGCTGGGACTCCATCACTTTGGCAACCGCGCTGTCAAGGTCAGCCTTAATCGTTGCGTACTGCGCTTTGAGATCCAACAACGGAACCTTCAAGGGGTTGGCCCTCCCGATGGCGGCACCAGATGTCCCGGCTTCAACGCATTATCAAGCAGGCTTTTCATGCGCGGAAACCCTATCTTCGCTCGATCCAAATATTCCGGTACTGCACCGGGTTGCCGTGGTCCTGCAACAGCAGGCCCTCGGGCTCGTTCTCCCGGTCATTAACCGCGCCGCCGGTGACGCCAGGCAGGGCGGTATCATCCTGAACCACCACGCCATTTTGCACCACGGTGATCCGCGCCCTGGCGGTCTTGTTGCCGGCGGCATCAAACCTGGCCGCGGTGAAGCTGATGTCGTAGGACTGCCATTGGAGCGGCGGCGCGCACATGTTGACCTTGGGCCGGCTGACGGTATAGATGCCCCCGCATTCATTGTCCTGCCCTTCCAGCCCGTAGCTGTCCAATACCTGCACTTCATAGCGTCCTTGCAGATAGACTCCACTGTTGGCACGGCCCTGGCCAAATGCCGTTGGCATATAAGGCAACCGGAATTCCAGATGCACCTTCTGATCACGGAATTTCTCCCGGGAAACGATATCCCCGCCTCCCACTTCCATGACGCCCTCGGGCAGAATCTTCCATTTCACGGCCTTGCCCTCCTCGCGATGCCGCCACGCGTCCAGGCTTTTGCCGTCGAACAGCACCACCGCACCGGCGGGTGGCGCTTTGCCCAGCTCCGGCGAAATCCGCTCGGACTGCTTCAATGCAAAGGCACCGCGCAACCGGCCGGCAATCGTCCCCTTGGCCCCACCGGTGTCAGCGGTACCGGCCCACAGAGCGGCATCCACCACCACCCCCTGCCCGGTCGTGCCGAACACCCGGCCCACGTCAAAAGGAATATCATCCATGAACCTGAACTGCCCGTCGCGGATCTCGCCCTTCAACCGATAGAGATAGGGTCCACGTTGGAGGAGGTCCGCGACAAAGCGCGCCTCATACTTGCCATTGCTGAGCGGGATCATATAGACCCCCACATTCTTTGTTTCGTTGTTGATGGTGACTTCTCCCTGCCAGTCGCCCATCCAGCGATCGGCCGGTTGTTGGGCAAACAAGGGAATAGCCGCCAGTAAGGGAGCTATGATAATGCCTGGCTTTGTCTTCATTCGCTTGCACAAAGGCTGCACATTCCTGGCAGGGTCGCAAGCCTTAACCACATTTGCCGCTCAAGGCCTGAATCCTTACCGACTTCGGAGCGCTGGAGTAATTCGGCAGCTCTGCCGGCTGAAGCCGGCACTCCTTTCCGCAAGGCTGCCTCGCACCCGTTGGGTGCATCCTTTCAGCAAGCCGGCAAGGATTGAGGCTCAAGGCTCGCCCGCCCGGTGGGCGCTCAGGCCAGGCGGCAGCCGGCGCAGCCTGTGCCTTTAAGCATAATCGCACCGGTGGGACAGACTTCGGCGGCGCGGCGGGCGGACTTGCGCAGCGCTTCAGCCATAGGTTTGTTGAAGGGCGCCGCCACCGTGACCTGGAAGCCGCGTCCGATGAACGACAAGCCCAACTCCTCGCCCGCCTGGGCCGCCACTTGCACGCACGCACCGCAAATGATGCACTTGCCCGGCTCAAAGATGATTTCCGGGTGAGAAGTGTCCCGCGCGAAGTGGCGCCGCTCGCCGACAAAGCGCTGCGGGTCCACGCCGTATTCGGTCGCAAACTGGCGCAGCCGGCAGGGAATCGCCTTCCCGCAGCCGCAGCCCAGGCAGCGGCGTGATTCGCGCGTCGCCGCCTCCGGCGAGAAACCAAGCTCGACCTCCTCGAACGTGGTTTGGCGCTTTGCCATCGGCAGATGCGGCATGGGAGCGCGGGGCGCCTGCTCGATGCCCCGCAGAAAGACCGCCAGCTCATCTTCGCTCAGCTTGCCCAGCATGGCAGTCGCCGCCTGGGGCGCGCCGATGATTTTTTGCCCACTCAGGTATTGGTCAATGGACGCGGCGGCGAGCTTGCCTGCCGCCACGGCGCGCACGGCGAGGTCAGGACCCGTGACGGCATCGCCGCCCGCAAATACACCGGGCAAGTTGGTCGCCAGCGTTTTCGGGTCGGCGGCAATACCCCATTTCGACAAGGCGAGCTGCCGGATATTGAGGTTGCCCGCCTCCACGTTCTGGCCGATGGCCGCGATGACGGAGGTGGCCCGCACCTCGAAGTCCGTCCCGGCGATGGCCATCGAGCGGGCGCGCCCACTTTCATCCGGCCGCCCCAATTCCATTCGCTGGCAGATAAGACTTAACTTGCCGTCTTTCCGCACCAGCCGCACCGGCGCAACGAGAAACTCGATCTGTACGCCCTCCGCTTCCGCGGCTTCCACCTCTTCCATAAGGCAAGGCATCTCACGGCGACTCCGGCGGTAGAGCACGCGCACGGACTTGGCACCGAGCCTGACCGCGCAACGGCTGGCGTCCATGGCCGTGTTGCCGCCGCCGACCACCAGAACTTCGCTGCCGATCATTGGCGCAGGGCCTTCGGTGAGCTGTTCGAGAAACTCCAACGCAGGCGTGGCCAACTCCTCGCCCGGACAGCCCAAGCCGCGCGAGCCCTGGGCGCCGATGGCCAGGAACACGGCGTCGAAATCCCGCCGAAGGTCGTCCAGCGTGAAGTCCCGGCCCAACCGTTTGCCCAGGCGGAATTCGGCACCGAGGTTGCGGATCATTTGGATTTCGGCGTCAAGCACTTGTCGCGGCAGCCGAAACGCCGGAATGCCATACCGCAGCATCCCACCCGCCTGGGTGTGGGCGTCGAACAGCACGACACCATGGCCACGTCGCAGCAGGTGATGCCCTGCCGCCAGTCCCGCCGGCCCGGCGCCGACAATGGCGACCGTCTTGGAGGCTTGGGATTGCCGCTCCGGGAGGCTGCCGGGCAGAGCGGTCTCGCCGTGGCCGCCGTCCCGCAGAGGTCCATTCGGCGAACGGACTCCACCAGAATGCGCGCGAGGGGCGGCGCGTCCCAGCACCCGGTCCGCCGCGAAGCGATGCAAGTTACGGATTGAAAGCGCTTCGGTCACGTCGCATTGCCGGCATCGCTGCTCGCATAGTCGCGGACACACGCGGCCCAAAGATGCCGGCAGCGTAAGGTCGTCGGTCACAATCCCGGCGGACGTGTCGCAGTCGCCGGCGGCAATCTGCGCGATGAAGTTGGGGATATCCAGCCCGGCCGGGCAGCCGGTCCGACACGGGCCGATGCAGTCGCCGGCGTGGTCCGAGAGCAGCAACTCGAGGGAGGACTTGCGCGCGGCCCGCACTTCCTCCGAATCAGTTATTACAACCATTCCCTCCGCCGCCGGCGTGGCGCAGGAAGGCCAAAGATTAGGCCGCCCTTCGATCTTCACCGCACACAGAAAGCACGAAGCTGACGGCTCAAATCCCTCGACGTGGCAGAGCGTCGGAATGGCGACGCCCAGCTGGCGAGCCGCGCCGAGGATGGTGGTGCCGGGCGGGACCGAGGCGGGACGGCCGTCGATGGTGATGGTGAGGGCAGAGGTCATTGAGGCACGAAGGCCGAAGGAGGGCCAAAAAACGAGGGCCGAAGACCGAAGGAGTGCTGCGCCAGGCTCAAGCTCATTTTCTCCATATTGCGCCGAAGATGAGATTCAGTTCTTTGGCCTCGCGCCAGAGCACTCGCGCTTCAGCGGCGAGCCTCTCTTCCGCTGTGGCCACCATGCGCAGGAAGAACATGCTTTCCTTTGATTCCTTTCGGCAGGTGCCGATCTTCTGCTTAAACCCCCTGGCCGACACGGCATCATCGGCTTCGCAATAGTTGGCTCCGACACTGGTTCCCGCGCCTACCAGTTGATCAATGAGCCGATTAATCACAGCATTGCGAGGTATCCTTTGGGCGAAGCGGATGATGCATTCGCCAAACCGCGCCGTGCGGCCAGCCAGCCCCTCCGAAGGGAGCGGAACCACGTGTTCCTCTTTCAGCACCAATGGTCCTGTGGATGGCTCGTCTCCCCACCGCCAAAACTCTGAGCATACGTCTGAAATTTCCCCGCCACTGCCGTACTCAGATTTTGGAGTTCGGCCTCCTTTCGGCCTTCGGGCTTCGGCCTTCAGATTTGGTCTTAGCGGCTCTTTCATACCACCTCCACCGCCCCGTAGGGACACACCTGCCGGCATGAATCGCAACGGGTGCATCGCTCCAGATCAATCAGGTGCCGTGTATAGGGTGTCATGGGAATTGCATCGGCTGGACAATGCTGGGCGCAAATGGTGCAGCCGGTGCAATTGGCCCGCACGTGATATTGAATGAGCGCCTTGCATTTGCCGGCCGGACAGCGGCCTTGCAGATGGGCCTCGTACTCGTCGCGGAAGTAACGCAGCGTGGTGAGCACGGGATTGGGGGCGGTCTTGCCGAGGCCGCATAAGCTACCTGTTGCCACCTGTGGAGCGAGTCGCTCCAGTTCCAGCAGATGTTCTCGGCTGGCTTTGCCGGCACATAGGAGTTCGAGCACTTCAAGCATACGCTTCGTGCCGATGCGGCAGAAGGTGCACTTGCCGCAGGACTGGTTCTGGGTGAACCGCAGGAAGTAGCGCGCGATGTCCACCATGCAGGCGGTGTCGTCGAGCACCACCAAGCCGCCAGACCCCATGATTGCGCCGATGTCGCGCAGGGATTCGTAGTCCACCGGCGTGTCGGCCAGCCGCGCCGGCACGCAACCGCCGGAGGGGCCGCCGATTTGAACGGCCTTGAACGCGCGCCCCGCCGCGACCCCGCCGCCGATTTCCTCCACGATCTGCCGGAGAGTGGTGCCCATGGGCACCTCAATCAGGCCGGCCCGCCGGACCTTGCCCGCCAGCGAGAACACCTTGGTGCCTTTGCTGGTGGTGGTTCCGATGCCGGCGAATGCCTCCGCGCCGCGGCGGATGATCCAGGGCACCATCGCCAGGGTCTCGACGTTGTTAATGAGGGTGGGCTTGCCCCACAAGCCGGACTGAGCGGGGAACGGCGGCCGCAAGCGGGGCATTCCCCGGCGCCCTTCCACCGAAGCGATCAACGCCGTCTCTTCACCGCAGACGAAGGCCCCGGCGCCTTCCTTGATGGAGATCCGCAAAGGGTAATCGCTGCCCAAAAGGCGCTCGCCCAGCCAGCCCCGCCGCTCACACTCGGCCAGCGCCGCTCTCACGCGCAGCAGGGCCTGGGGATATTCGTGGCGAATGTAGAAGACGGCGTCGTGGGCGCCGACTGCCACCGCGGCGATAGCCAGCCCTTCGATTACCCGGTACGGAAAGGATTCAAGAATCATTCGATCCATGAAGGCACCTGGGTCACCTTCGTCCCCGTTGCAGATGACGTACTTGGATTCGCCCGGCTGCTGGCGAACCATGCGCCACTTCTGGCCAGTGGGAAAACCCGCACCCCCGCGCCCGCGGAGGCCGGAGCGTTCGATGGCCGTGATGATTTGTTCGGCGGAGAGGGGACAAAGGGCGTGGTTCCCGTTGGCCGTCTTTCCAGTGTTCGAAATCCGCACACCAAGGCACTTGGCCAACGCTGCAAAACCATCGTGGGCGAGATATTCCTTGAGGTCCAAGGGATCCAGTCGCCCATAGTGCTCCATGGCGATGTGGACTTGCCGGTTGAAGAACGCTCGCGCGCCGGTGTCATCCTGGTTAATCGTCAAGCTCCGGAGTTGCGGGGCCGCCGCATCATCCTCCACCAGCAAGCCATCCACTACTCGGGTCCAAAGTTGCGACCAGCGGCGTCCCAAGCTCCGCGGGCGGAAGTGTGTCTGCACCAGCCTGGCCGCCTGGCCCGGAGTCAGCCCTTCGTAAGTCACGCTCGACTTGCCCGGCACAACGACCTCGACCATCGGCGTCCGATAGCAGGCCCCCACGCAGCCGACGCGTTTGACGGTTGCACTCGCTCCGCTCATTGCCAAGCTCCGCTGGAGAGCCTGGAAAGACTGGTCGGTGCCTTTCGCCAGGCAGCACGAGTCGAGGCAAACCCGGATCTCGGCGCCACCATTGTCTCGCTGAGGATTGTTGACGGCCGGTTTAGCGGCGGCAGTTTGCCGGTTAGCCAGAAAGTCGCGAACCGCACCTGGCACTTTTTCCGCCGTCGCATAGCCGATGGTCTCCTCCTCGATGCGCACTACTGGAGCAAGTGTGCAGCAGCCCAGGCAGGCTACCCGCTCGATGGTGAACCGCCGGGCCACGTCGGTGTCCGAACCCTCGGGAATCCTCAGGTGACGGCGCAGCGCTTCCTCAACGCGCTCCGAGCCGCCCACATGGCAGGCCGTGCCATGGCACACTTGGACGATATGCCTGCCGCTCGGCGTGTGCCGGAACATGTCGTAGAACGTCGCAACCCCGCTGATGGCCGCCGGTGTAATCTGCGTAGCCGCGCAAACGCGGCGCACCACCGCCTCGGGCAGGTAACCGTAATGGTCCTGTATGGCCTGCAGGATGGGGATGACGGCATCGGGTGTGCGTCCACTACGCTCGACCGCCTTATCCACGTATCTCAGGTCAAGGCTCATGCGGCAAAATCCGAATACCGAAGGCCGAAGCCCGAAGGAAATTCGAAATCCGAAGGCCGAAATCCGAAGGCTATGCGGACGCCGCAGGCAATGCCGGAGGCCGGAGTTCGAGTCTCGGCGTTCGGCCTTCTTTCGGGCTTCGAATTTCGGCCTTCGGACTTCATTGCTTTCCTGCTATCTTCTCGCGTGCCGCCGCACCAACGCACCACACGTTAGTCACTCCGCGCAAGAAAATCCGGTCCCGCGCGAATGCCGGGCTCGCATGAAGCGCATCGCCCATTTCGGTTCGGAACAACTCCCTGAACTGCCGCGCGGCCTCGACCACCACTGCGGTGCCATTCTGGCTGAACAAGTAAAGCCGGTTTCCAGCCAGGTTGGGGGATGCGTGAAATTCTATCTCAAAGTCGTGATCCCATTGCTTCTTGCCGTCTTTGGCGTCGAGACACGTCAGCATGCCCGAGGTCGTCAGCATGAAAAGCAAATCGCTGTTGCTGGTCGGGCTGGTGACATCGGGCACGTTATCCTCGACGGCCCACACTTGATGGGTTTTGGTAACATCCCCCTGCCCGTCCGGACGAATCGCCATCAACTTCTCTGACGGGCTGGCCACAAAAAGCAAGCCCCCGGCGAACACGGGCGAGGGCGTAATCTCCCCGTTCATGCAGTCGGCTCGCCATAGTTCTGAGCCGTCGTCTGCCGAGTAAGCGATCACGAGGGGGGCAGCGAGCGTAATGACCTGCGATCTGCCGCCCTCCTCAATGGAAATGGGGGTCGCCCAGGTCGCGCCGGTCTTGCGCGGTCGCTGCCAGATGATTTGGCCGGTACGGCCATCCAACGCGTAGAGTTTCGATTTGCCGTCTTCGCCGTCCCCCTGGTCAAGTTGCACAATCAACCGATCGCGCCAAGTGGCTAGCGAGGTGGCGTGACCGTAAGGATTACTCAGTGCGCCAAAGCTCTTGGACCAGACCGGTTTTCCTTCCAGGGTGAATGCCGCGCAGTCGCCGTTCGCAAAAAGGGCGTAGACGCGCCGGCCGTCCGTAGCGACGGTCGAAGCGGCATAGCCGGTGGAATCCGGGACATCGGCTTGTGTCGGTCCGTTGGGGCCACCCGCGACAGGCTGCCGCCAAAGCGTTTGACCCGTGTTGCCGTCGAGACAGAGAACCTCACACTTGAGCGCATCACCGCCAGAGAAGAAGACGCGCTCACCCCAAACAATGGGTGAGCCGAAACCCCGAGCCGGTGCTGGAACCTTCCAGGCGAGGCCGGCGCCAGTCTTCATGTCCCACGATGTCGGCACGTTAGTGAAAATGGAAACGCCACTGCCGTCCGCGCCCCGAAAGCGGGGCCAGTTCTGTCGGAGTTCCTCGGGCGTGGCCGCATCGCTCGCTTGTGCCTGACCCGCAGCGTTCAGTCCCCCGGCACCGGCTCTATCGTTTGGCCCAAGCAGTTTCTCCAATTCTGCTGTTTGCTTCGGCAGGGCTGTACCCCAGCCAAGGCTAAGAATGAAAAGCAGGACGCCGATGGCTGCGCCGGAGCCCGCCACCGACCAGCGGGCTCTGGCAGCAGAGCGAACCGATTGTTCCGGATCATCGGCTTTGGGGCCGGGCATCGGCACGCGTTTGCGAAGCCGGGCGCCCTGCGTGATCGCCAGGACGAATACAGCCGCGCTGCCGAGTAGCAGGTAAACGCCAAGTCCCGTTTGCGACAATTGGCGGAAGTAGCGCTGACGGAGCTCCAGGTCGAGCTGACGGATGCTCTGTTTTAGCTGCTTATCGGCCGGGCTGAGCCGCAGTTGTTCCTTGTATGCTTTGAGCTGTGGCGACTTCAGCGGGTCATCCGCTTTGGCACCGACGTGCCCTACCCACAGGTTCAATCCCACCAGCACGGCGAATACACCAGCAACCCATGCGGTCAGCCGACATGCCAGTGAAGCTGTGTCGGGGCCGCCTTGGCGCGGCGTGAGGGCAGCTTCGGTTTGGGGCGCAGTGACCACGGCTCAACTCCTGCCTGGAAGTTGTGGGCTTGCAGCAGAACTCGCGATGGGCACAGCCGCCGGCATCAAGCCGCGTCGGACCAGTTCGTTCGGACAGAACTCGAAGCACCTCGCGCATGCGAAGCAGCCGCCTCGGTCCGGCTCGTAATCAGTGCGTTGGCGGCGCACGGACAAGCTGATAAGTTTGGAGCCAATCACCAGCCCGACCCACGCGCCGAAAATCCACCCGCCGGTGGCGAACTTGCGTTGGATGGCCACCGCCTCTGTCAAAATCTCCCTCGGTGTTTGCCGGGCGCGCTCGAGTGCCAGGTCGTCCGGCGACAGGGCGCCAAACTTGGGCGCGGTCCCTTGAGCGCTCGCCAACTGATCAGCCAGGCTGACTGTCGGATGGAGCCGCGACGCCGGAGCGCTAAAGGCAGATCCCAGCCAAGCGCCGCCGACCAGCAGCACCGGTGCAAGCGCCAGCAACAGCGCCAGCCGCCGGCGGTCCCGGGTCAAGGCTTGCGCCCCTGCCGGGCTGGCCTGGGGCTCGCGCATCGCGCCGAACGGGCAGGACGTTTCGCACAAACGGCATTGGGTGCAGTAGTCCGGCGTCACGCGCACCCGCCACTTGGCGACGATCGCGCCCAGTTTAAGGAGCGCCCCATAAGGACACAAGAACCGGCAGTAAGGACGGCCGACAAACATTCCCAACATGAGCAGCGCGGCACCGCTCAGCACCATCAGAGTCCGTCCGCTCAGCCGGAAAATGGGCACGAATGGATCATACTGGCAGATGATAAAGGCGCTGCCGGTAGCGGCGAACAGAACGCCCGCGCCCAGGTAGATGAAAGGCAAAACGCTCAGAGCTTGTTCCAGCCAGGCCGGCACCTTCACCGGCTTAAGCAGCACCAGATCCTGCAGCGCCCCGTGTGGACAGACCCCGGCGCAGAAGGTTCTTCCGGCGAAGAGCGCGAGCACTAGCGGCAGAACGAAGAATGCGATCACGCTCAACGGCACGGCGTAGCCACGGTCGCAGAGTGCCAGCGAGACATTTTGCAGCGAGCCGATGGCGCAGACACAGCCCTTGCGCCAGAATCCGAAGTAGAGCAGGGAGAAGATCGAGAGAGCCACCAGGCCCGTGCGCGAACGCCGCCTGTAGACCATCCAGCTTGCCAGCCCCAAGCACCCCGCCAGCACCGCCACGTCGAGATACTCGAGGGTCAATGCCCGCGCCGGTGGGGTGGTGGTGACCGGAAGCTGATGCCCGCTCTCGAAATCCGGCGGCGGAAACCGCTGCTCGGCGAAGGTCCATGTCACAGAAAGCAGGAGGATGCCGAGCCAGGCGGGCCATGTCCGACTTACGATTGACCCCTTGCGCAAGGCAAGGGAACAGGCGCTCAAATGGCGATTGGCAAATCGTAAACTGAGGCTCATTCAGTGGCTAATCGTTTTGAGCAGGTAGGGCTGATCGGCGGGCACGCGGCGGAAGGCATCCCCGGCGCAAACTTTGGCAATGAAGCATTCGTTGCAGTTCACGCAGCGGTCATGCCGAACCTGCAAGAAGAGCGAGCCATTGCCGAAGCGATTGCAGCCCTCAACGCACTTGGCGCAACCGATGCAAAGCTGCTCGTCAATCGTGTATTCGTAATACGGATCCTCGACGTAGGTCCGTTTGATGGCCGAAGTGGGGCACAGGCAATTCTCCGCGCCAGTGTTCAGATCGTTAGGCTCCGGTTCGAAGTAGCCGGTGCAAAGCTGGCAATAGCCGCAAATGGCATAAGCGTGGACGCACTTCACGGCGGATTGTTCCAGCACGCAATGGGTGGCACAGTTGCCGCAGCGGACGCATTTCTGGGGATCGATCTGCCAGACTGTGCCCTTGGCGGTACTGCGCCCGGCTATCACCCCCAGGAAGGCGCCCAGCCCGGCCAGCCCGGCTGCCCGCGCGCCGCTGCGCAGGAACTGGCGCCGCGTCACTGACGGTTGGGTTTGAGGCCGGGAGTCCACTTGGCGTTCAGGCTTTGCGCTTCATGATGCGCACGTCGTTGGCCACCAAATCGAGAATGTAGATGCGCTGTTGAGAATCCACCGCCACGTCCAACCCGCCTACGGTGCAATCCGCCAGCGAACATTGCCGCCAGTTTTCAGGGAAGGACTCAACACCGGCCACGACGCATTCAAAGGCGCCGTCTTTCGAGTAAACCTTCACCCGGGGCAGTCCCTTCTCGCAGGTGACGCAGCGACCGTCCGGCAGCAATGCCAGCCCCACTGGGTTGCAGCACCCGCAGAAACCGTCAATGGCTCCCGAGGGTTTGCCCCAGAAGAACTCCAGGTCGCCATCCGCAGTGTAAGCTTCCACGCGATGACGTCCGGTGTTATTGACGCGCAGCAAGCCATCGTGCGCCAGTTCCACATCGAGGTAAGGGCTGGGCAGGATGAGCCCGGGAATGTTGCGCTCCTTATTCCGCTCGGCTATGCGGCCGACGAGTTTGCCGGACTTGTCATAACGCAGCACGACCCGGTTGCCGGAGTCCGCGGCGAAGAGATCGTTCTCCCCAACCGCCAGGCTGCTGAGCCAAGCTCGTTTGCCGAGCGTGGCCCAGGCGGCGAGCAACTTGCCACTCCGGTCGAGCACTTCGACATGATCACGCACGCCGGCGTAAATGGTCCCGTCGGTGGCGACTGCCACGGAGCGGACCACCGCAGTGCAGGTGAATTCACTGACTCGCGCGCCGTCCTGGCCCAGCACGATTACCGAGTTGGCCGCTGCGAGATAGACGAGGTCATCCGGACCGATGGCGATGCGGCGGGGGCCCGGTTGGGGGCTAACAAAGCGGCCGACCTGTTGGTAGCAGATGAGTTTGGGGTCCGTCTTGCGGAGGCGTTCCACGTCGAGCGCAAAGGGATTGGCTTTCTTGCCTGGGCCAGCCACGGCACCCAGCGGAGCGGCGGTCGCCGCAAGAACGCCCGCCCCTCGCGCGGCGCCTGCGAGGAAACGGCGCCGGGTAATATCACGAATCACGAGCAGGGTCTTTCATGTCAGCCTTTGTCGTTGGCGCGTTGGGCGGAGAGAGCTTGAGGCAGCTTACACGCGGTGAAAAGACTGCAACTGGAGCAAATACCCTGATTCACACAATGCTGCCCCGCAAGGATCCTGGGACGTGCTGCCAGAGCCGCAACGCCAGCACTCAGCAGTCCCAGCAGGCCATAGCGCACCGTGGCGCGAAAGAACTCGCGCCGGCTTTCAGCTGGTTTGGGCGAGAACGGCATAGTACAGCGATTGAATAGCAGCCCAAACAACCTGCGCCAAGCCAGCAATAGCGGCTACGTCCGTTTTGCCAAACATCAACCCTTTATTGTTCGCCGGTTGGCTGAAAATGGCACGCGGAACAGTTTTCCCTTTGGGGAAACCCACGAAAGCCCCGCTTTCTCCCCAAGCTGGCGCTGACCGGTCAAACCAGCCCCACGCTGAGCATGAAATCAGTTCACCCTTTCAATATGCAACTCGCTCTTCACCACTGTTCCGGTCTCTGCGGAAAAGTAGAGATCACCGATATTCACCGTAGTATTCGGCTGATTCAGTTTGGCGGCCCAAAGCCGTATCTTCCACCGGGGCGTTGCCTCGATGTTTTCCAGCCAAAGCTGCGTGGCTTTGATGGTGGCTTTGGCGACGAGCGGATCTGAAACCGCGGCTTTGATTATGTCATTCGAGTCATACTTGAGCTTCTTGAGATCCATGACTCTGTCCATCGTGCCGCTGCGCCCGACAGGGTTCCAACCGCGCTTGATCCCGATTTGCCGGCCAGCTCCGAACTTCACCTCCACCTTCTTGGACATGACAGACGGATCGTAGTACACGATATACCAGATGTTCGGCGTATCGCTGAGGAAGGACTTCTCAGATCGAATGAGCAGGACCTTGTCCTGGCTCTGCTGGCCAACGGACTTGTTGCCTTCTTTAATCAACTCGAGCGCGGTTGGTTCCGCTCCAGTTGCGGCCCAAGCGCCCAACAGGAGAAAGCACAGGGCGCCTCGTAAACAGTAACAACAGCGTGCCTCTAATTTCTTCATAGTCTAACTCTAGCCTGTGAACCAACGTCAGCAAGTCCAAACCAGAATGCGCGGCGGGCGGTTCCCGGCTAAGAAGGCTTGAAACGAGGGGGCGGGCATGAGAGAAGGGGGCTATGCAAGTCCGCCGCTCCGATCGTCGCGCGTTTCTGCAGGAGTCCTTTGCGGTGGCCGCCGTGGCGGCACTGCTGCACCCAGGCGAGATCTTATTCGGCCAGGCGCCGGAGGCACAGAAGGGACGGCGAACGATTCGGCTTGGCGGCCCCACATTTGCCAAAACCGAAGACCCCGAGGCGCTAGCTTTGGCGCACAGGAAACTGGGCTATCGCGCGGCCTACTGCCCAGGGGTGGCCCTGAAAGACACTGACCGGATCCGGGCGTTGAACGAGGCATTTGCCCGGCATGACGTAGTGATCGCGGAAGTGGGCCGGTGGTGCAACCTGCTGGATGCCGAGGCGGAAGAACGACGCAAGAACCTGGAGGCCGTGACGGAAGGGTTAGCCCTGGCGGAAGCAATCGGCGCGCGATGTTGCGTGGATATTGCCGGGACGTTCAGCACGACCTCGTGGTTCGGCCCGCACCCGGAAAACCTCTCGCAGCGGGCCTTCGACGCCATCGTCGAGAACGCGCGCAAGGTTATTGACGCGGTGAGGCCCCGGCGCGCCCGGTTCTGTTACGAGATGATGGGCTGGGCGCTGCCGGACAGCCCGGACAGTTACGCGCGGCTGATCAAAGCGGTAGACCGACCGGCATTCGGGGTGCACCTGGACCCATGCAACCTGATCAATTCGCCGGAGAGGTTTTACCACAACACCGCCCTGCTGGATGAGTGCTTCGATAAGCTGGGCCAGTGGATCGTGAGCTGTCACGCGAAGGATTTAGCCTGGGACGTGGAAATGAATGTTCATTTCCGCGAGGTGGCACCCGGGCGAGGCTCGCTGGACTACGTGACTTTCCTGAAGCGCCTGGCGGCGCTGCCGCAGGGTCCGCCCCTAATGCTCGAGCACCTCAAAACGGCGGAGGAGTACGCCGGCGCGCGGGAACATATTTTCGAGGTGGGAGGCAAGGCCGGACTGAACTTTGGCTGAGCGGCCGGCAGCAAGGCCCAGCCGCCCATCGCGGTCCAGCACCTATGAAATCAACCACTCGCGCCCGGCAGACGAGCGCCGCAGCATTGAATTCGGTCTTCGCGGCCCTTCTGCTGACCAGTCTGAAGGTCGTGGTTGGCCTATTGAGCGGCAGCTTGGGGATTCTGGCGGAGGCGGCTCACTCGGGTCTCGATTTGGTGACGGCACTGGTTACCCTGGTGGCGGTGCGGGCGGCCAGCAAGCCCCCCGATCAGGACCATACTTACGGGCATGGGAAGGTGGAAAACCTCTCGGCCCTGGCCGAGACACTCCTGCTGCTGGGAACCTGTGCCTGGATCATCCGCGAGTCATTGTTGCGGCTGACTGCAAAGCCCGCGCAGGTGGACGCGTCCATCTGGGCCTTCGCGATCATGGCTATCTCGATCGCGGTGGATGTGTCGCGTTCCCGGATGTTGTACCGGGTGGCCGCCAAGCACTGCAGCCAAGCCCTCGAAGCTGACGCGCTGCATTTCAGGACCGACATCTGGAGCTCGGCGGTGGTGATTATCGGCCTGCTGGGAGTCAAGCTCGCAAGCTGGTATCCGGGCTTGGGCTTCCTCTTGAATGCGGACGCCGTCGCGGCATTGGTGGTCGCGGGAATTGTGGTGGTGGTGAGCGGCCGGCTGGGGATGCGCACGATCCAGGCGCTCCTCGACAGTTCTCCACCCGGGGTGGGTGAGCAAATCAAGACAGCCGTGGCGAAGATGGACGGTGTGATCGATTGCCACGCGGTTAGGCTTCGCCATTCGGGGCCGTACTACTTCGTGGATTTGCACATTACCGTGGATGGCGAGCAGTCGCTGCGCTCCGCGCACGAGCTGACCGAGCGCGTGGAGCGCGCGGTGGAGACGATTTTGCCCGGAGCGGACGTGACGGTGCACCCGGAACCGGCGCCGGTGGAGACGAAATCGCCGCCGGCGGATCAAAGCGGTAGCGCGGCGGGCTGATCAGGAAGAGGGCGCCGGCCTAGGAGCTTCCTGGTCTCCAACCTCAACGATTGAGGCTTCGCGCTTGAGATAGTTCAGTACAATCGGGGCGAGGATCATCCCCGGCACCCCCATGAGCCTCTCACCGACGATCAAGGCGAGCAAGGTCAGCCAGAATGGGTTGCGGATTCGATGACCGATGATCTTGCTATTGAGGAAATACTCCAGTTTGTGGATGAGCACCAGGAACGTCAGGGCTATGAGGGCAATTTGGGGGGAAACTGTGAAACCGATGGCGACTATAATTGTGTTGCTGATCAAATTACCCACGATGGGCAGCAGCCCGCACAGAAACGTCACCCCGATTACTACCACCGCGTAGGGCAACTGCACTGCCAGGGCAAATATGCCGGTGAACACCGTGTTGACGGCCGAAATGAGGATTTGTGCTCCCATGACGGTGGCGAAGCTCCGGTAGAAAGTGGTGAACCGCACGGCAATGTGGTCGCAGCACAGCGAATAAAAGTTGTTGCGGATCAGATGCTTCTCCCGGTCGATCTCAAGCCGGGGGTTCAGGAACAGCCCGATGGCAATCGCGCAGCCCATGGCGAGGAATAAAAACTGCGTCGTGGCGCCCCGAGCGAACTTGGCAATGCCGCCCAGGTATTGCGACTGGTTTCTGACCGTATCCAGTCCAAGCTCCTTCAAGCTGTCATAATCCGTAAATGGGAGTTCGACCTGATATTGCCTGGCCCATTCAATCACTGAGGGAATGGCCTTGTCGGCGATTTCAGGCAGCGCGCGGATGGTTTGAGCGGTGAAGTGACCGAGGACGTAAGTCGCTGCGGACAGCAGGATCAGAAACAGGACGACCGCCAGCCATTTGCCCCCGCGCTTTAGGAAATGGAGCTTGGTGAGGGCCAAATAGGAGAACAGCGCCGCCAGCAACGGCGTGGCCATGTGGAACCATCCCACCAGAACAAACGTCGCCAGGATTACGAGATAAGACACGCGCGCAGGTTTCCCCACGCTCGGCTTGAGGCCTTCCACCGTGATCATTCAGCCCCGTTCATAAACCGGAGCAACGGCCAAAGCGAGCCTTTTGATAGAGATGCGAATCCTCCGCTTGAAACCGACCGCCGTTTTGCCCTCGATTGGCGCGGCGCTGGTCAGCTTGGCGTCTTGGCTTGCGCAAGCCAGACGTCGGCGGTCTGGTCAATCAGGACCTGCAATTCGGCGAAAGTGCCCGGCTTGGCGGCGTAGGAATTGGCGCCAAGCTCCAGTGCCCGGCGGATATCGGCGCGGAACGACGAGCCGGCCAGGACGACCACAGGCAGCGACTTGGTAGCGGGATTGTCGCGGATCCACTGCAGCACCTCGAACCCGTCCAGGCGGGGCAGTTTGAGGTCGAGCAAGACCAAGTCGGGAAATGGGTAAGTGTCGCGATCGGAGTAAACCTCCGCTCCGTTCAGGTAGGCAATCGCTTGTTCGCCATCCACGGCGCGCAGCAAGGAAAACGGCGTGCCGCACTTCCTGGCCGCCAACTCCAGCAACGCATAGTCTTCCGTGCTGTCCTCAACGTACAGCACGGCTCCCCTCGATGGGCCTCGTGTGCTAGCCATAATCGTCAGTCTCGCAATTCCCGCGCCAAGGTGCTCGCTTTGCCTCCCGGCGAGCCTTATAAGTTCCCCGTAATCAGGGAAATGTGCCATATTCAACCCGGTTCGGGTATGGGGTGAACACCCCATTCCGCCGCCGCGCCCAAGTTCGCGCGCTTGCGCCGTGACATGCCCGTGGACTAGGCTGCAATGGAAAAGTCACTATCACCATGAAGACCGCCTACGAACTCGCTATGGAACGGCTGGCCAAAGCTGCGCCTACAGTGAAACTGACCGCTGAGCAGAAGAAGGAGATCGCCGAACTGGAATCCAAGTGCGCCGCCAAGATCGCGGAGCGTGAGATCTTCCTCAAAGGCGAGATTGTAAAGGCGGTTGACAAAGGCGACGCTGAGGCCGTGGAACAACTGGAGAAACAACTGCTTAGTGATCGCAAGACGCTCCGGGCCGAGTGCGAGGAGAAAAAGGAGAAGGTGCGCCAGTCGGCCGGATGAGCCGGGCAGGGTGATCGGGTGTATCCACGGTGTGCGTCCGGTGAGACTCTGGTGAGGTTACGGTGAGACTCCTTGCGGGCTGATGTCCCTGCCCTGATAGCGCCCGGCTAGCGGACTCCCCGCTGCCACAGATCAAAGAAGTTCAGCGCGACGACGACCAGCGAGTGTTTGACCTTGCCACCCGCCACCAGTTGCGGGAGGTCGCCAATGGGCACGAGCCGAGTGAGCAAGTCCTCCCCATGGTCAAACTTGACCGGGTGCAGGCAGCGGCAATTCTCGAACATGACAGTCGAGCACGTGTTGCTCATGATGGCCGGGTTCGGGAATACGCGGCCAATGGTGCACGGATTCTCGCCCTCGTAACCCGTCTCCTCAGCCAGCTCGCGCGCGGCTGCCGCTTCAGGCGAGGCGTCGTGGGGATCTATCATGCCGCCGGGGATTTCCAGTTCGACGGTCTGCGAACCGTGGCGGTACTGCTCAATCATCACCAGGTGCCGCTCGGGCGTGACAGCGATGACATTGACCCAATTGACGCAGTCCAATACGTACACGTCCTGCGCCTCCCGGGTGCGGGGCGAGATGACGCGGTCGGATCGTAGGGTAAAGATGCGGAAGTCGCCGAGGGGTTGCGAGCTGACTTTCTTCCAGGGCTTTAGGTCCATAGGGGTCGAGGTTTGGCGGCTGAATACTGATTACTGTTGGCCCGCGACCGGGGATGCCCCTGTGCCGCGCGGCAGCCAAGCCCAAGGCGCGGTTGCCAACGAGGTTGCCTTAGGTGGTCCGGAGGAAGGCTGGGATGTCAAGCTACTGCGGCGGGTTGGAGTCAGCCTTGCGGTAATCTTCGCCCAGTATGGCATACCAGATTGAGCTGGACCATTCGCCATGCGACCATCGGCTCCTCAGGAATTCGCCTTCTCGCCGCAAGCCCGCCTTCTCCAGGAGGCGGCATGCGGCGGTATTCCGGCTGTCGCACCAGCCGGCGACCCGGTGCAGCCTCAAGCCCTCGAAGCAGAAGGTCAGCAACGCCACGACGGCTTCATGGGCGAAGCCCTGCCGTTGAAACTGCCGGTTCAAGCCAATGCTGAAGGTGACCTGCAGGCGGTGCGAGTCGGGAAAGTTCACCCCCATATACCCGATGAGTTTGCCGCCCTCTCGAGTCTCGATTCCCAGGTATAAAGTCTGGTCGGGTGTGGTCAGCTTCACGTGGGCGTCGCTTTCCAACCAGTGCAACACGCCGTCCTCATCCAGGGGCACGCTGTCCTGGTAACGGAAGAACTCCTCGTCTGACATCAACTCCAGCAAGTCCTTCCAGTCATGGGCGGCGAATCGCCGAATGATGAGCCTGCTGGTGGTGATGGGCAGGGGGATCTCCCCTCCGACGTCGCTTCCATCGTCGGGCACAATGAGGCTCTCGGTGCAGTTGGGGCATGCCTGGGCGAACCCGGCGCTTTCCTTCGGGAACGCAACCGGGTCGCCACAATACGGACACTTGAAATCCAGGAAGCTCTCCTCTGTGATCATATAAATCTCCCCTTCTCACGCTGCCGTCGGTCGGCAGGCGCGGTTTCAGGGTTAACTCCAAGCCGGGGCACCTACTCGTCCGACAGGGAGTCCACGTCGCCCAGCGGGCGGGTGAAGGTGGCCTGGGCAGGCTTGACCACAAGGGCGTCGGCGGTCCTCTTAACGCTTCTGGATGCCGCCGCCCACGGCAAGGCGACCACGAACACCGCCGAACCGACAACGGTCGCGACCAGGCAGGCCGGTCGGACTACGACAGCATCGGCGGCCACCGCCAGAGCCCCGGTGTTGTCGGCCGCAGAGGCAGGAGTGACGCTGCAGCAGGTGACTGCCAGTGCGCAGATGGCAGCTATTAATTTGGCTCTCATCTCTCTCAGCGTCCGCGATGCAACGCTCTTTGTCGAACACATTTTCGGCACTTGCAGTTGCGTAATCCGTCCTCCGGAGGGGCAACCCGGAGAGCAGGCCGGGTTGCAGACAGGGCGAGATTTACGGGTACCTGAATGCGATCATCCGGGAGCACTCGCGGGTGATTCTCGTCTAACAGTATTGTGAAGTGTATTGTGTCAGCAGGCGCGGGAGTTGCGCTGGCTCTTCTGGGTGTTGTGGCCGCAGCTCAGGAAGTCTTACAGGAGCGTTTGTCACCAGTCGCGCCAATGCGCCAGGTGGTAACCGTTCGCAATAGTGTCATTATCGCACCGCTGATGATGAGCCGTTTGCACGTTCTGCCTCCAGCCCGGACCAGCCGACCGGACTTCAACCTCAGGACCTTCCGGCGGTCTGCCTCACGGCCATCTGAGTTGCCTGCCATCCCTCCAGGCGCCTGCGGGACGGTGCGCTCGAACCACCTCCATGTCCCCGCCGGCTCGCCGAGGGTCGCACCGGGCGTTTACGAGACAGCGCCGTGCAGCTGCATTGTGGTCGTGCCGGGTCCCCAACTGGATGATCGGTGCATCATAAACCCCAGCGGCGGCGATAGCTCGATGCCAATCGTTAGACCCGATCTGCGCTTCATTCCACGCGGGCAACAACAGAAGTGAGGCGCGAGTTGGTAGCGCTTGAGGCAGAAGGTCAGGCTCCGCCGATTTGGGCCTGGTATTGCTTAGGCTCGAGCAGCGCGTTCAGCTCAGCGGGGTTCGACATCTTAATCCGGTAGAACCAACCCCCTGCGTATGGTTCACTGTTCACCAGAGCAGGGTCGGTGAGTACCACCGAATTGACCTCGGTGATTTCGCCGCTGACGGGCGAATATATTTCGTTGGTGGTCTTGACCGACTCGACTGCGGCGCAGGCCTCGCCGGCCTTGATCTGCCGGCCCACCTCGGGCAACTCGACGAAGACCACACCCGTCAGCTCGTGTTGGGCATGGTCGGTAATGCCCACCGTCGCTACGTTGCCCGCCACGCGCACCCATTCGTGCGTTTTCGCATACTTTAAGTCGGAAGGAATGTTAGCCATGGCCTCATTGAGTCAGGGACGGGGCGGGTGGTCAATCCGGTTTTCGATAGATCGGCTTCGACCTGAATCCTTAGCGAAGCACACTTTGCCGCTCAGCAATGTGGGGAACGGAGCGATATCGGACGTCCTTGGGCTGAATGCATGGGACAAAGGCCTGAAAATCGCCCGTTCAGGAGGCAGCGAGTGAC
>Ga0209507_1000606_pt1 | contig 37206 bp, 21 predicted proteins | sample AD_UKC028_MetaG_FD_184414 | JGI IMG/M metagenome (GOLD analysis project Ga0209507, IMG submission 184414) | Active sludge microbial communities of municipal wastewater-treating anaerobic digesters from USA - AD_UKC028_MetaG (SPAdes) (version 2) | ecosystem: Engineered > Bioreactor > Anaerobic >...
CCAGGGGCTCGGGCCAGGGTTTAGAAATCGGGGTTGGTCTTGAAGCTTCATGGCAGGTCGTTGTCATAGCTGCAGCATACACTGCCCTGCAAGAAACTGAGATGCGCCCCGCGCGTCACGCGTGGAAAAATAGCGCTTGCAACGCAGATAAAAAGCGCTAGGCTGAATCTTCGCCTTGGGCGCCGTGTGTGCGGATGTCCAGCGAGGCGGAAACGAGTCAATGCGAACAGGAATCATCCACCCTTCACGGCGCGGGTCATGGACGAAGTCCGCCATGCAGTGAAGGCTTCGAGCGGCGCCGAGGCGCCGCGTTCTTCAGAGAATGCCCGACGGGGCAACCAGTCTCCTATGTTAACCATGGAAGAAGCGCTGAAGCAGAGCCTTTTTGGTTTTGCGCCAGGCCAGATTGTCAAGGGAACCATCATCGAGATCCGGCCCAAGGAAGTCTTAGTCGACATCGGCTACAAGAGCGAGGGGGTGGTCTCGGCCAGCGAGTTTGAGGATCTCCAGGCGGCCAAGACGGGGGATCAGATCGACGTTCTGATCGAGAAGCTGGAGGATCGCGACGGCAACGTAGTGCTTTCGAAGGAGAAGGCCGAGTTCAAGAAGAACTGGGACAAGATCCTCACGATCTGCAACGAAGGCGGCACGATCTCGGGCAAGGTGAAGTCCATCGTGAAGGGGGGGCTGATCGTTCACATTGGTGTGGAGGCGTTCCTGCCGGCGTCGCAGGTGGACATCGTGCCGCCGCGGAACCTGGCGGCGTATGTGGGGAACACCTACGATTTCAAGGTCGTCAAGATCAACCAGGAGCGGCAGAACATCGTGCTGTCCCGGCGCGAGCTGATCGAGCAGGAGCGGAACGAGCGGCGGGCGAAGCTGCTGACGGAGATGATGCCGGGCGACATCCGCAAGGGCACGGTGAAAAACATCACGGACTTCGGGGCGTTCATCGATCTGAACGGGATCGACGGCCTGCTGCACATCACGGATATGAGCTGGGGGCGGATCAATCATCCGTCGGAGCTGCTCAAGGTGGGTCAGGACATCGACGTGGTGGTGCTGGACATCAACCGGGAGAAGGAGCGGGTGAGCCTGGGGCTGAAGCAGAAGCTGGCCAATCCATGGGACCAGATCGAGACCAAGTATCCGGTGGGATCGAGGATCAAGGGCCGGGTGGTGAACCTGGTGCCGTATGGGGCGTTTGTGGAGCTGGAGCCCGGGGTGGAAGGGCTGGTGCACGTCACCGAGCTCTCGTGGGTCAAGCGGGTGGCCAAGCCGTCGGACGTGCTCAAGCCGGACCAGGTGATCGAGGCGGCGGTCTTGGGGATCAACCGGGAGGAGCAGAAGATCTCGCTGAGCATCCGCCAGGTGGAGGCCAACCCGTGGGAGATGGTGAGCGAGAAATACCCGCCGGGCAGCCGGGTCAAGGGCAAGGTGCGGAACCTGACCAGCTACGGGGCGTTCATCGAGCTGGAGGACGGCCTGGACGGTATGATCCACGTGTCGGACATCTCGTGGACGCGGAAGATCAACCATCCTTCGGAGGTGCTGAAGAAGGGGGAGGATGTGGAGGCGGTGGTGCTGGAGATTGACAAGGCCAACCAGCGGATTGCGCTGGGGATGAAGCAGGTCAGCCAGGATCCGTGGGAGAACATCGATCAGTATTACCGGATCGGCGATTTGATCACGGGCAAGGTGACCAAGCTGGCGAGCTTTGGCGCGTTTGTGGGGCTTCAGCAGGACATCGACGGCCTGGTGCACATATCGCAGGTCAGCGAGGATCATGTAGAGAAGATCAAGAACGTGCTGAAGGTGGGGCAGGACGTGACGGCCCGGGTGATCAAGATTGACAAGGGAGAGCGACGGATCGGCCTGTCGATCAAGGCGGCCAACTACTCGGCGGAGCAGATCAAGGCGGAGCAGGCGATCCTGGATGCGCTGAAGCCGGGCGAGGATCTGGTGGCTCTGCAGCATGCGTTCGAGGCGGCCGAGGAGGCCCGGCCCGAGGAGCGGGAGGAAGCGCGGAACAAGGGCGAAGCCCCGGACCCGGCGGCTCCTTGATTTCGCGGCGTCGATCGCCGGGTCAGCCGGCACAGGATGGGCGGGAACCTCGCCGAGGGGTTCCCGCTGCTTTTTGGGCCGGATCGGATGGTGCAGGAACGGGGGGAGCTGGGGGTGCGTCGAGGCGGGGATTTCTGCGGGCGATGCTGCTGGCGGGAGGCTGGGGGGCGATGGGAGGGTGGGGGTGCCGCGGGCCGGGGGCGGCGCAGGGGCGGCTGCAGCGGTTCAGCTATGCGGAACTGCATATGGGAACCGTGTTTCAGCTGACGCTGTATGCGGCCAGCGAAGCGGCGGCCAACCAGGCATCCGAGCTGGCATTCGAGCGGATCGCGCAGATCGACGCGCGGCTCAGCGATTATCATCCGCGGAGCGAGCTGCGCCTGCTCGAAGCGCACCCGGCGGGCCAGCCGCTGCGGGTGAGCGAGGATTTATGGGAGGTCGTGCGGTCGGCGCAGGCATTGGCGAGGGCGACCGGCGGTGCTTTCGACATCACGGTGCGGCCGGCCGTGGAGCTGTGGCGGCAGGTCCGGCGGACCCGGCGGCTGCCGGGGTGCGAGGAGGTGGAGAGGGTTCTTCAGCGGGTCGATTACCGGCAGGTCCAGTTGGGCATCGGCGGGCGGAGCATCACCTTGAAGCGGCCGGGGCTCAGGCTGGATCTGGGGGGCATTGCCAAGGGATACGCCGCGGACCAGGCCTTGGGAGTGCTGCGGCGGTCGGGGATTCGGCGGGCGATGGTGGCGGCCGGCGGCGATATTGCGGCGGGGGATCCGCCGCCGGGGCGATTCGGATGGCGGATCGGGATCGACTCCCTGGATGCAGGATCCGAGGGGGTGCAGGCGCGGGTGTGGCTGAAGAACGCGGCGATCTCGACCTCCGGGGATACCGAGCAGTATGTCGAGATTGGAGGGAAGCGCTACTCGCACATCGTCGATCCCAGGACGGGCTGGGGGCTGGAGCGGCGCACGGGGGTGACCGTGGTGGGGGGGAAGGCGATCCAGACTGACAGCCTGGCGACGGCATTGAGCGTGCTGGGCCCCGAACGCGGGATGGAATGGATCGGGGGGAAGAGGGGCGTATCGGCGCGCTGGGTGACCATGGAGGCCGATGGCGTCCGCTGCTGGCGATCGGCGGGATATCCGGCGCCGGGCATCCCCGGGGAGAGCGGCGATCCGGCCATGGACGCGCAAGCGCGGAAGGCGTGACGGGCGGGCGGGAGCGCGGTCGAAGCGGACGCAGGATTGGCGGATACGGCTGGAGCGGTCGGGGCGGCGGGGCTGGGAGTCGAGAAAAACGTTTGGGTTTGGCCGGAAACTTGCTTAAAGTAGTGGCGAGCAGCATGCGAGGCGAGATGGCGGACGAGGGCGAGCAAGTGGTTTGACATTATGGCGGCGATCCGGGCAGAATGGATGGAAATCCGCGCGGGCGACGTGCCGCGCTGAAACAGAGCACCGTGGCAACCAAAGACGATTATTTAGTGGATTTTCTGGTCGACATGGGGGTGGTCAACCAGAACGACCTGGGGCCGGTTCGCACCGAGGCTGACTCGACGGGGCAGGGGGTGGTGGATCTGCTGCTGGCGCGCAATCTGATCAAGCCGGCGGATGTGACCAGGGCCAAGGCGGCTCAATTCGGGGCAGAGGTGGTCAGCCTGGGGGACATGCGCCTATCGGACGACGTGATTTCGGCGATTCCGAGGCACATTGCCAAGCGGTACAAGGTGGTGCCGCTGTTCCGGAACAACGGGAGCATCACGGTCGCGCTCAACGATCCGGCCGACCTGGACACGATCGACAGCCTGCACCACCTGCTGAACCAGGAGATCGAGGTGCGGGTGGCGACCGAGGATGACATCGACCAGGCGATCAACAAGTATTACGGATCCTCGGACGACTCGGTGGGGAAGATGATCCAGGAGATCACCGAGGGGGAGGTGGACATCGGGCTGGTAGGGGCCAACCTGAAGGAGGCCGATGACGGCTCGGTGGTCGACGCGGACGCGCCCATCATCAAGCTGGTGAACACGCTCATCGTCGAGGCGTTCAAGGCGCGGGCGTCGGACATCCATCTGGAGCCTCTCGAGAAGCGGTTTCGGGTGCGGTACCGGATCGACGGGATGCTGCACGAGATCAAGAGCCCCCCCAAACGCCTCCAGGCCTCCATCATCAGCCGCATTAAGATCCAGTCGAACATGTCGATTGCGGAGAAACGGATTCCGCAGGACGGGCGCATCCAGATGGCGGTGGTGGGCAAGACCATCGACCTTCGGGTCTCCTGCCTGCCCACGACGCACGGCGAGAGCATCGTCATGCGTATCCTGGACAAAGAGGGCCTGAAGCTGGGTCTGCCGGAGCTGGGGTTTTTCACGGACGATCAGCAGACATTCGAGCGGCTGATCGGGCTGCCCGACGGGATCCTGCTGGTGACGGGGCCGACGGGTTCGGGCAAGACGACTACGCTTTACGCGGTGCTCAACTACATCAACCGTCCGGATCGCAAGATCATCACCGTGGAGGACCCGGTGGAGTACGTGCTATCGGGGATCAACCAGGTGCACGTGAACGAGACGGTAGGCCTGACGTTTGCGGCGGCGCTGCGGTCGATATTGCGGCAGGCGCCCAACGTGATCATGGTGGGGGAGATCCGCGACCTGGAGACGGCCACCATCGCGATCAACGCGTCGCTGACGGGGCACCTGGTGTTTTCGACCCTGCACACGAACGATGCCCCGAGCGCGGTGACGCGGCTGATCGACATCGGCGTGAAGCCGTTCCTGGTGGCGTCCTCGACGCGGGCGCTGATGGCGCAGCGGCTGGTGCGCCGCGTGTGCCGGCGATGCGGCGCGCCCTACCAGCCCACTGAGGCGGAGATGCGCTCCCTGCGGGTGGATCCGGCCGACCTGGCCAAGGCCACCTTCCAGAAGGGCAAGGGGTGCCCGGACTGCAAGAGCACGGGCTACCGGGGGCGGTTCGGGATATTCGAGATCTTCGTGATCGATGACGAGGCGAGGAAGCTGATTTACGACAAGGTGTCTGCGACGGTGCTGCGGGCGCGGGCGCGGGAGATGGGGATGCGGACGCTGCGGGAGGACGGGACGCGGAAGGTGCTGGCGGGGCTGACCTCGCCGGAAGAGGTGATCCGGGCCACGATCAGCGATATCGAGTGATGCGGATCGAAGGGGCCATGGGGATACGGAAGGGCGATCGAGGATCGGGCGGGCTGGAGTCGGGCGCGCGATTTTGAGGAATTATGTCATATTCGATGTCGGATTTGTTGCAGCTGGTGGTGGCGGAGGGGGCTTCGGACCTCCACCTGCGGGTGGGATCGCCGCCGGTGATCCGGGTTCACGGCGTGCTGCATCGGGTGGAGGGGCCGGCGCTGAAGCCGGAGAACACGGAGGAGTTGATGCGGAGCATCAGCTCGGAGGACCACATCCAGCAGGTTCGGGAGCGGGGGGGGGCGGATCTGGGTTTTGCCTTTGGGGATCTGGCCCGGTTCCGGGTGAGCATTTTTAAAGAGAAGGGCAACTTCGGGGTGGTGGCGCGGCAGATCCCGAACAAGCTGCTGACGATGGAGCAGATCGGGCTGCCACCGTCGGTGAAGGAGCTGCTCTACAAGCCGCGGGGGCTGGTGCTGGTGACGGGGCCGACGGGTTCGGGGAAGACGACCACGCTGGCCTCGATGATCGACATCATCAACATGGAGCGGGAAGACGCGCATATCATCACCGTGGAAGATCCGATCGAGTATTACCACACCCACAAGAAGTCGCTGGTGACCCAGCGCGAGGTGAACGTGGATGTTCCGACGTTCTCGGAGGCGCTGCGGCGGGCATTGCGCCAGGATCCGGACGTGATTCTGGTCGGCGAGTTGCGGGATCTGGAGACGATGGATGCGGCGATCACGGCGGCGGAGACGGGCCACCTGGTGTTTGGGACGCTGCACACGACAGGCGCAGCCAAGACGATCGACCGGCTGGTGAACGCATTTCCGGTGACGCAGCAGGAGCAGATCCGGATTCAGCTTTCGACGGTGCTGCAGGCGGTGATCTCGCAACTGCTTTTGCCTCGCTGCGACAAGCCAGGGCGCGTGGCGATCTTCGAGGTGATGATCAACACGCCCTCGATCAGCGCGCTGATCCGGGACAACAAGACATTCCGGATCAACTCGGACATCCAGACCGGGGCCAAGTATGGGATGGTGACGCTGGACAGCTTCCTGCTGGAGAAGTACCAGATGGGGATGATCTCGCAGGAAGAGGTGATCACCAAAGCCCAGGATCCGACTTCGGTCTTGCACAAGCTGGGAGAGCTGGAGGCGGCCCGGGCCGCCTCGGCGGCTTAGCGATCTTGAACGGATGAATTTCCGGTATGCCTGACCTCCAATCGTTTCCGATCCTGACCATCATCCGCGAGCGCGGGCTGGCCGACGACATGCAGCTCGAGGAGGTTGTGCAGGAGCACGGCCGCTCGGGAAAGCCGGTATCGCAGCTGCTGGCGGATTTCGGGATCATGGACCTGGACACCCAGCTGCAGGTCATCGCGGAGCATCTGGGGACGGAGGTGGTGGACCTGCGGGGCCGGGAGATCCCGGCGGAGGTGATCCAGACCGTGACGCCGGAGACGGCGCGGATGTATCAATGCCTGCCGGTGGCGATGTACGGGGGGACGCTGCAGCTGGCGCTGGCCGATCCGTTGAACCCGGCGGTGATCGACGAGCTGGGGTTCGTGATCGGCAAGGAGATCCAGGTGGTGGTGGCGGATCCGGTCCTGATCGGGCAGGCGATCGGGCGGCATTACGCGGAGGAGTCGAGCTCGGTCACGGACGTGCTCAAGGATCTGGGCGCCGAGTTCGATTTTGGCAAGGACACCGACGAGGCGGCGAGCGTCCAGCCCGACGCGCTGGAGACGCTGGCGAACGAGACGCCGATCATCAAGTTCGTCAACCTGGTTCTGAGCCAGGCGATCCAGGACCGCGCCAGCGACATCCATTTCGAGCCGTTCGAGGACGAGTTCAAGATCCGCTACCGGGTGGACGGCGCGCTGTATGAGATGGCGCCGCCGCCCAAGCACCTGGCGCTGCCGGTGACCTCCCGCATCAAGGTCATGGCGAACCTGGACATCGCCGAGAGGCGTCTCCCCCAGGACGGCCGGATCAGCATGCACATTGCGGGGCGGGTGGTGGATCTTCGGGTGTCGACCCTGCCGACGCAATTTGGGGAGTCGGTGGTGCTGCGCGTTCTGGATCAGAGCGCGGTCAAGCTCGATCTGGAGGGCTTGGGGATGCCCAAGATGGTGTTCGACTACATGACCGAGACCATCCAGATGCCGAACGGGATTGTGATCGTGACCGGCCCGACGGGCTGCGGCAAGACGACAACCCTCTACTCCTGCCTGCGCCGGGTGAACGCGATCGACTCGAAGCTGCTGACGGTCGAGGACCCGGTCGAGTACGACATTGAAGGGATCATGCAGGTTCCGGTGCACGAGGCGGTGGGGATGACGTTCAGCAAGGCGCTGCGGTCGTTTCTGCGGCAGGATCCGGACATCATCATGGTGGGGGAGATGCGGGATCTGGAGACCTCGCAGATTGCGATTCAGGCGTCGCTGACGGGGCATCTGGTGCTGAGCACGCTGCACACGAACGACTCGTGCGGGGCAGTGACGCGAATGATCGACATGGGGGTCGAGCCGTTCCTGGTGTCTTCGACCCTGATGGCGGTGCTGGCGCAGCGGCTGGTCCGGACCGTCTGCAAGAAATGCCGGACGCCCTTTGAGCCGACCGAGCACCAGCTGGCGCTGCTGAACCTGTCGCCGCACGACATCGGCGACAAGGTCTTTTACTATGGCCGCGGGTGCTCGATGTGCAACGACACGGGCTATCGGGGGCGGAAAGGCATCTTCGAGCTTCTGGGCATCGTGGACGCCATCCGGATCCTGATCAACGAGCGCGCGCCGACGCTGGTCCTGCGCCAGAAGGCGATCGAGCTCGGGATGGTCACCTTGCGGGAGGACGGGTTGCGGGCGATATTCGACGGAGAGACCACGATCGAAGAGATATTGAAATACACCTGATCCGAGGTTGGCTATGCCGAAGTTCAATTACGTGGCGATGGATTCCCGCGGGAAGGAGACCAAGGGCACGCTCGAAGTGACCAGCCAGAGCGAGGCCATCGGGCGGCTCAAGGAGATGGGCTTCTTCCCGACCAAGGTGGTCGAAGCCGACAAGGCCAAAGAGAAGCCCGCCCGGAAGTCCGGCGGGCCGGCCGAGAAAGGCAAGGGCAAGGGAGGCCTCAACGTCAACCTCAATTTCAAGATACCGTTTCTAGGCGGCCGGGTGAAGAGCAAGGTCCTGGTGACCTTTACCCGCCAGCTGGCCACCCTGGTGGATGCAGGGCTGCCTTTGCTGCGGGGGCTCCGGGTGCTGGAGAAGCAGGAGAAGACGCCGGCGCTCAAGGGGATCATCGGGCAGCTGGCGACGGCGGTGGAGGGGGGCAGCACCTTCTCGGAGGCCCTGGCGCAGCATCCGAAGGTGTTCAACCGCTTGTTTGTCAGCATGGTCAAGGCCGGAGAGATGGGCGGCGTGCTCGAAGTCGTCTTGAACCGCCTGTCGGAGTTCATGGAGAAGGCGCAGAAGATCAAGGGCAAGGTGGTCGCCGCCATGTTCTATCCGGTGTCGGTGCTCACCGTGGCGGTGGTGATCCTGGCTGTGCTGCTGGTCTACGTGGTGCCCAAGTTCGAGGAAATTTTCCGCGACATGCTCGAGGGGGCCGAGCTGCCCGGGTTCACCAAGTTCGTCCTGATGATCAGCCGCCAGGTGAAGGACAACTTCCTGGTGACGGCCGCCTGCGTGATCAGCGTGTTCGTTTTCTTCAAGCTCATCACAAGGACCAAGTTCGGCCGCAAGCTGTTCGATCGCTTCAAGCTGCTGGTTCCCGCGATCGGCCCGGTCATCAGCAAGGTGGCGATCTCCCGGTTCACCCGGACCCTGGGGACGCTGGTGAGCTCGGGCGTTCCGATTCTGCAGGCCCTGACGATCGTCAAGGAGACCTCGGGCAACGTCATCATCGGTAACGCGGTGGCCGATGTTCATGAAAGCGTCAAGGAAGGCGAGACGATCACGGCGCCTCTCGAGGCGGCCAATGTCTTTCCCCCCATGGTGATCAGCATGGTGGATGTCGGCGAGCAGACCGGCGCCCTGCCGGAGATGCTGATGAAGATCGCCGACAATTATGACGAGGAGGTCGACAACGCAGTATCGGCGATGACATCGCTGTTGGAGCCCATCATGATTGTCTTTCTGGCGGTGATTGTGGGCAGCATTGTGATTGCGCTGTTCATGCCGCTGGTGGTTCTGATGGACCGGATGGGGCAAGCTGGCGACGAGAACCGGAAGAGTGGAGATTAACGGTAAAGCCCGGTCTCAAGCTAAAAAATGTCGATTGAATCTTTTTCCATTTGACAATTCACCCGTGTGGCGCGTAAATACTTTGTAGTTACATTGCATGGGCGATTGATATACGAACTGGTATGGAGTTCGATTGGTTGAATCCGCCCTTTGAAATGGACAGTTCTTTGTCACCGAGGGATATCGAAGAATCGTTCGAGGATCCCTTTGCGGTGCGGCTGTTACCGGATTCATCCCGGTTCTCGGTCCAGGCGCGGTATTTCAACCTGGGCAAATCGGCTTCGGGTTTGGGGATAATCAGCGTATATCGGACCAACGGGAGGCAAATCCGGGTGATTCACGCCCGCGCCTTTGTGCCGGAAGAGGAATTTTTCTACCAGCGCAAGGCGAGCCAGATGTTGTCGCTATGAACGCGGTGGGCAACTGGGAAGAGATACCGCTTTTCGACAGCGAGGAGGCGGAGGCGGCCTTTTGGGCTGAGAACCGTCCGGATCTTCGGCTGATGGAGATGGCGGTGGCGGCGGGGTCGGAGAACACGGAATCGGTCACCATCACGCTTCGGATGGATCCGCGGATGCTGGCGCGGATCAAGCGTCTGGCGCGGAGCCGGTTCCTGAACTACCAGAGCATGATCAAGCAATGGCTCAGCGAACGGCTGGAGCAGGAGTTCCGGGATCGCTGACGGAGCGGGCGCATCGATGGTCCGGGTGACGAGGCAAGCGATTGAAATGAAAACGACGGATCGAGTTTCGAGTGGTTCCTGGCGCGGCAGTGGATTGGGGGGGGCCTTGGTGCGGCCGGCGCCGGGGGAGGGGTTCACCCTGATCGAGCTGCTGACGGTGATCTCGATCATCGCGCTGGTGGCGGGGCTGGTGGTGGGGCTGGCGCCGGCGGCGTCGCGATCGATGAAGCTCAAGCGCGTGCAAGGGGATCTGCGGCAGATGGCGTCTGCGATCGAGGAGTTCAAGCAGCAGTATGGGTTCTATCCGCCGGACAATCGGGATCCGGCGACGCAACGGAACGCGGATCCGGCGATCAACCCGCTCTATTACGAGCTGACGGGAGTGTTGTTCAACGAAAGCGCCAAAACGTATCAATCGCCGGAGCGGCCGGGCACGCTGACGGCGGCGTCTGTAGAGCAGGTGTTTCGGGTCAAGGGATTCCTGAACGCGGCCTCGAGCGTGCAGGGAACGCGCAACTTCTTCCGGGGGGGCCGGATGCCGGCGGTGGAGCAGGTGACCGTGGGGGCTCATAAGGTGGACGTCTTCGTGGCGCCGGTGCGGGGGGTGGCCGGCCCGACTCAGGCCAATCCCTGGCGATACGTCTCCTCCTCGCCCACGAACAACCCGAGCACCTTCGACCTGTGGGCGGAGGTGGTGATTGGCAAGGATGTGACGATAATCAGCAACTGGGATTGAATTGCGGCGAACAGCAAACCATAACGTGTTATGAGGAGTCCAGGAGCAACGGCGAATCGGAACGGGACCGGCGGTTTCACGCTGATCGAGCTGCTGACGGTGATCAGCATCATCGGCGTGCTGGCGGGCATGCTGCTGCCGGTGCTGGCGCGCGCCAAACGGCAGGCGAAAATCAGCCAGGTCAAGGTGGACATCAGCAACTTCGCCAATGCCATCAGCTCGTACTACAGCACCTACAACCGGTATCCCACCTCGACCGACACCGCCAACTCGGTGGCGGGGAAGGCGAACGCACCGGACTTCACGTACGGCACCTTCAACGTGTTCACGGCGCGCCCGTTGCCCTCGATACGCAACGAGTTCGGCAACGGCTTCGACACCAACAACGCGGAAGTGATCGCGATTTTGCGCGATATGGAGACCTACGGAAACGGGACGCGGACCGTCAATTTTGGCCATGCGAAGAATCCGCAGAAGATCAACTTCCTGAACGCGAAGGACGTGAGCGACGCGCGGCTGCCGGGGGTGGGTCCGGACGGCGTCTACCGGGATACGTGGGGCAATCCGTTTATCGTCTCGATGGACATGAACTACGACGATCGGTGCCGGGATTCATTTTATCGGCGTGCGTCGGTATCGGGGCAGGGGACCAGCGGATTGATCAAGGCGGATGCGAACAACAATGACAGCTACGAGGCGCGGATGCCGGTGATGGTGTGGTCGCTGGGGCCGGACGGGAAGGCAGATCCGGGGGCGCCCGCGAACGCGGGGGCGAACAAAGACAACGTATTGAGCTGGAAATAGGCTGTGAAAACCTTCGAGGTCCAGAAGAGGGCATGCCGGAGCGGGCCGGGGAAGGTCATGGGTGGGCGGCGGGCCTTCACCCTGCTCGAGCTGCTGGTGGTGCTGGGGATCCTGGGTCTGCTGGCGGGGCTGGCGCTGCCGGCGCTCAAGGGGCTCGGGCAGTCGAACACGATGGCAGCGGCGAGCCGCCAGCTGCTGGACGACCTGGCCCTGGCGCGCCTGGCGGCGATCAGCCAGCGCACCACCGTCTACATGGCCTTTGTCCCGCCGAACGCGGGGGCGCATCTGTCGGCGGGGCTGACGGAGCCGCAGCGCCGGCAGCTGACGAACCTGCTGGGGGGGGTCCACACGAGCTACGCGCTGCTGGCCAAGCGGAGCGTGGGCGACCAGCCCGGACGGGAGTCACCACGATTCATCACCGAATGGAGGCGGCTGCCGGAGGGGGTGTTCATCGCGACCAACGAGTTCGTCTATCTAGCGACGGCGAGCTGGAACCGCTTCGTCAACTCCACGAACCGGCCGCTGGCCTATGAGGTGCTGCCGTTCCCGACGGCATCGAGCCCGACGATGCCGCTGCCGTGCGTGGTGTTCAACTCCCAGGGCCAGCTGGCACGCGGGCTGGACGAGTTCATCACCCTGGCTCGGGGCAGCATCTTTTACCCGAAGGATGCGAGCGGGGCTTACGTGCCGGGCGCGCCGGATGTGCGCGAGGTGCCTCCGGGCAATTCGACCAACCTATTCAACCGGGTCTACGTCAACTGGCTCACGGGCCGGGCCCGGGCGATCAAGCCGGAAATCCAATGAACCTGCCACGGATTGGACATCAAGGAGCGACGGGCCGGGGCCGCGTGTCGCGCGTCCGCCGCTCGGGATTCACGATGATCGAGATCGCGCTCTGCCTGGCGATCATCGGCTTCGCGCTGGTGGCGATCATCGGCATCCTGCCGACGGGATTGCAGGTGCAGAAGGACAACCGGGACGAGACCATCGTCAATGCGGATGGCGCTTACTTCCTGGAGGCGATCCGGCAGGGGGCGGCCCGGCTGGATCACCTGACCAACTACGTGGACGAGATCAGCGTGGTGACGAGCAACTACGCGGGCGGGATTGTGACCAACCTCGTGCTGCCGACCAGCGGTGCGAGGATCATCGGCGCCCTGACGACCCCGAAGTACCAGCGGATTCAGAACGTGCTGAGCGTGAACACCGTGACCGCCAAGGTCCGCTCGATGAGCGGCGCGGCGGTGAACGCCGTCTCGAACGAATTCGCGTTCAGCTACCTGCTGCGTTCCGAGGTGGTGCCCTACTCGGCGTTTGCCACCAACTCCGTCTTCACGAACCATGCGGCGGCCAACCTGCCGCCGGAGGCGGTGGCGGAGCGGCTCGAGCTGCAGGCGCGGGCGGATCAGCTGCACACGAACCTGTTCGAGGTGCGGCTGACCCTGCGCTGGCCGGTGTTCGGCGCGCCGGGCAGCTGGCGAACCGGGGGCAACCAGCAGGTGTTCCGAACCCTGGTGGCGGGAACGCTTTTGCAGGTGGAGGGGGAGCCGCTCTATTTCTTTGCGCCGGCCATCTACGGAAACTGATGCCGTCATGAACATGCAATGCGAACGTGGACCGATCGGCCGCTGGCGGGCGGCGGGCTTTTCACTGGTCGAGGTCTTGGTGGTGGTGGGGCTGCTGGTCATGATCGTGTATGCATTGATCAGCGTATTCGATCGGACGCAGAGGGCGCTGCTGAGCTCCACGGCGCAGGTGGACGTGCTCGAGCCGGGGCGGGCGGCGCTGGATCTGGTCGGGCGCGACCTGGAGGAGATGGCGCCGGCGGGCATCGGGCAAGGCACGAACCTGCTGGCCCTGATCAGCTATCCGGCTGGGAGCCGCCCCTTGCTTTGCCAGGACCTGAGCGATGGCAGCCGCCGCACCAATTTCCTCGAAGAAGTGTTCTTCATGGTCCGGTCGAACAACTTCTGGCTGGCCAAGGGCTTTTTCGTGGCGTCGCCGACCAATCCGACCATGCCGGTGACCAATGGGATCGGGACCTTGTATCGGTTCCTGTCGGCGGTGCGGGTGACATCGAGCTGGCTGGACACGAACTCGATGTTCGAGCTGCGCCGGCAGTATCTGATCCGGACCAACGCGAACCCGGTAGCCGACGGCGTGATCCATCTCCAGGTCCAGCCGTACGACCGGTTCGGGGTGCCGTTTTTGTTCGGGCGGGCGGATCTGGACCCGAAATATTTCGTGGCGCATTACAACGCGGCGTATCAGGCAGTGTCGGTGCCATCGGCCTTTCCGAATCCGGGGATCACCAACGTGGTGCTGCGCCAGGCGGCGAGGGCGGGCACGAACGACATCTGGGCCAGCGATTGTTTTTTCCTGGGGGATGCCCTTCCGGCGAGCGTCGATCTGGAGCTGGCGCTGGTCGAGCCGCAGGTGGTCGACCGGTATCGTGCGATCCCCTATCCCGCCAACCTCGAGTATCTGGAGCGGCAGGCGGGCGCGGTGCACTTGTTCAAACGGCGGATTCCCATTCGCAACACTCAGCCATGAATCGTTCCGCACAACGCGGTGTCGCACTGGTGGTGACCCTGATCATGCTGTCGGTGGTGACCTTCATGACAGTGGCCTTTCTTGCGCTGAGCCGGCGCGAGCGGGCGTCGGTGACGGTGACATCGGATCAGACGATGGCCTCGCGGATGGCGGACATGGCCCTGGCGCAGGCGCAGGGGGAGATCGTGTCTCGGATCCTGGCGCGGTCCAACGCCTTCCAGTTCGATTTCCTGGTGTCGACCAACTTTTATCAGCCGGCCGGGTTCAGCCCCGGCGTGGCGCATCCGGAGAATGTTCATTATGAGCGGCGGACTGACGGCAACCCGCTGACCGAGGCCGACCGGATCCAGAACATCGCCAATCTGCAGTATCACGCGCGGGCGCCGGTCTACATTCGGACGAACAGCAACCTGTTGGCGCCGATGGATTTCCGGTTCTATCTGGATTTCAACCGGAACGGGTGGTTCGAGACGAACGGGCCGGGGCTCGAGCTGGACGCGCAGGGTCGCCCGATTGTGGGGCTCTCGAACTTCTTCGTGGGCGACCCGGAGTGGCGTGGGATCCTCGAGCGCCCCGAGCTGCCGCACTCCTCGAGCAATCGTTTTGTTGGGCGGCTGACGTACCTGATTCTGCCGCTGGGGAAGACGCTCGATTTCAATTACATACACAACCAGGCCAAGCGCCCGATCAATCCGGCTGTCGATGGTTTTTCTCGCAACCAGGGGCCGGGGACATGGGAGATCAACCTGGCGGCTTTTCTGAGGGCGCTGAACACGAACCAGTGGGACTACGTGTATCGGCCTGCGCTCAACCAGGTGAGCGGCGGCGCGGCCTTTTCGAACGCGACCGACATCCTCCGCTATCGCTACACGAACGATTACCGGGGGCTGGCCAGCGTGGCGAGCTTGTTCGGGCCGACGGGCGCAGTCGAGCACACCTCGGATTTCGTGGACGGCTACAGCGACGGCCCGCGCCAGACCAACACGTTCCCGCTGCTGCTGGAGAACGATCTGCCCGACCGGCCGTGGCCGGGCAGCGACAACCCGCGTCTGTATGGCGATGTCCAGGAACTGCTGGATCCGTTCAAAACCTCGGCTGACTTCACCAACCGGCTTTTCACCACGTTCAACCAGGCCAACCGGCTGGCTTCCTATGACCGGTACACGCTCTACCGGTTGCTGGCGCAGATGGGGCTGGACAGCGATCCGGAATGGTCCGACAAGATCCACCTCAACTACCGCAACGATCCGGGGTTCACGCCGACGAATTTTGCGGCATGGCCGCCCCTGGCGTTTTTCACGAACGCGGCGGACCGGCTGCTGCGCCGGCAGCTGGGGCTGAGCCTGACCAACATCCCGCTCTACCCGACGAACTTTTACTCGTCGCCGGTGCACCAGCTCCTGCAGCTGGCGGCGAACATCTACGATGCCACCACCAACCGGGTGTGGAACGGATCGACCAACCTTCCGAGCGTGTTTCGCCCGGTGTTCCAGTATGACGGCACGAACGTGTTCATCAGCGGGTATGTGGAGGCGACGAACACGTTCTTCACGAACGCGTGGCTGGATCTGAACCTGGCGGCGCATCGGAACCTGCTGGTGGAAAACAACGGGGTGCTGCGGTCGAACGTCAACTTGTTTGGCGTGCCTGTTGTCATTGGCGCCAAGAAGGGGTATCCGAACTTCAACGAGTTCTCGCTGCAGACGGCGGTGCTGGTTTCGCGGAAGCTGGAGGTGCGCAAGCCGGCCCCCGTCGCGCGTCCCAACCAGACCAACCAGCTCTATGTGATGGGGATCTCGAACGTGTTCGGCCTCGAGGCATGGAATTCGTACACGCAGACCTATGGGCGTCCGATCATTTTGCGGGTGACGAACGTGTTCACCCTGACGCTGTTGACCAACGGTGTTCCGTTCAACCGGTGGAGCAACGTGGTGAGCATGGCGACGAATGTGGCGGGGGGGACGTGGGCGGGGCAGGATTTCCGGCTGCCTTTGCACACGAACGTGATCACGCTGTCGAATGCGGCCTACAGCGCCCGGCTGGGGCGGTTCCTTCCCAACACGGTATTCGAGGCCAGCACCAACTATGACGTGCCGCAGTGGGAGCTGGCGATCACCAACCGGCTGCAGTATGTCGCGCTGGATCCGGCCAGCGCACGGGTGATCGACTTCGTCAACCTGGAGAACCTGACGGCGGGGATCGACATCACGGCCGAGCTGATCGGGAACCAGTCGATGCTCGGGGGGGGCGAGCCTTCGCAGGCCGGCAGCTTCTGGCTCACCAACCGTCTGGGCGGCGCTCTGCGGGGGGTGACGATCGGCGTGCTGAACCAGATCAACGAGTCGCTGGGCCAATCCGGGGCGACCAACAACGCCCTCTGGCAGGAGTACAGCCAGGATCCGGTGTCCGGCTCCACCAAGGAGAAGGCCATCGAGCTGTTCCGCGTCTTCGTCGGCCTGGGGCCGCGGAATCCGGCGCGCTATCCGCTGGTGCAGATGCAGACCGAGCTGGGGAACAGCATCTCGCGCCAGGCGCCCTTCTCGCCGGTCCGCAAGCTCTACATGAATTCATCCTGGCAGGTGAACGACCCGCTGGTGCACTACACGTGGGAGGACCTGCTCGATCTCGAGCGGACCAACAACATCCAGTACGCGGTCCCGCCGACGACCACGCCGACCAACTCGAACCTGGGAGCGGTCAACCGCCGCTACCGGCCCTGGGGAGGCAACCCGAACATCTCGAGCGACACCAACGCCTACAACCTGGCCCTGAAAGACCCGTTGGTGCGGCAGTCGGACGACTGGGATTTCCCGGCCGGCAAGTTCCCGAACGTGGGATGGCTGGGCCGCGTGCACCGGGGGACGCCCTGGCAGACCGTGTATCTGAAGTCATCGATTGCCGAGAGCAACGCGTGGTTCTTCTGGTCGATCAATCCCCTGTCGCATCCGACCAACGACTGGCGCCTGTTCGATCTGTTCACGACGGCGCCCCATCCCAACGCCAGCCGCGGCCAGCTCTCCGTGAACCAGACGAACCTGGCGGCGTGGGCGGCGGTGCTGGGCGGCGTGTCGGTCCTGAGCAACGCGCCGGCATCGGGTCTCCGGTCGAATGTTCTGACGGAGCTGTTCATCGAGCCGGACTCCGATGCGGTCCGGACGATCGTTCAGGACATCATGATCGCCCGGAGCATGCGCCCGGACGCTTCCTTTGACGCGGTGGGCCAGGTGCTGGCCGCCCCGGCGTTATCGGTGGCGTCCCCGTATTTGAACCGGGGGGATGCGAACCTGCCGGACGCCGTCGTGGAGCGGATCCCGCAGCAGATCCTGTCGCTGCTGAAGCTGGGCGAGCCGCGGGTAGCGGTCTACGTGTTCGGGCAGGCGCTGAAGCCGGCCGACCGCTCGCTGGTGGTGGCGCCGGGCCAGCCCTATCATCTGCTGTGCACGAATTATCAGATCACCGCCGAAGTCGCCGCCAAGCATGTGCTCCGGTTCGATTATGGGCCGGTGTCGACCAATGTGACTCGTGTTCAAGTGATCCCCGAGCGCTACCAATTCCTGTCGAACGAGTGATATCTTCCGCCGCCTATGAGCCGTTCCAACCACATCCGATCGATCGCGCTGCTGGTGGGGCTGTCGGCCGCCGGCCTGGCCTGGTGGCTCTCCACGCGCTCCCCGGGCAGCGACCGGCTGAACTCACGCTCGGAACCGATCCGCACCGGATCTCGATTCGCCGCGGATTCCGCCGGACCGGCAAGCGCGCCCGATGCGTCGCGCCTGCTGACGATGCCATCCGCGGCCCAGTCGCCAGGTCTGGCCGCGCATGAGGCCGCCGGTTCGGATGCGGGGGCGGATCGTTACCGGATACGGAACACGGCGCAGCCGCTGCGGGAGCTGGCGCGGAAGGAGACCGCCTTGCTGCTTCGGAACGCGTGGATCGACACCGCGGCGCCGGGATCGGTGGATGTGCCGGTGCACCTGCGGGCCGGGGAAGACGCCGCCAGCTACCTGGTCCAGGCTCGAGGGCCCATCGACCCGGCCTTCCGGCGGCAGCTCGAGGAAGCCGGGGCCCGGATCGTCTCCTACATTCCTCATAACGCGTATCTGGTCCGCGTGGACGCCTCGGGTGCGCGCCGTCTATCGGGGATGGACCGAACGCAAGCCGTGCTGCCGTTCGAGCCGTATTACAAGCTGGAGCCGGAGCTGTTGTCCTGGGCGGTGAACGGGCGTTCCCTGCCGGATGCGACCCAGCTCGAGCTGGTGCTGTTCGAGGATGCGGCGGAGGCGGGTCTGGCCGCGTTGCGCGACCTGGGAATCGAGCCGGGCGAGCCGGTCCGAACCCCCTTCGGCCCGCGGGTGGCGGTGGCGCCGCCGGCGACGGATTGGCTGGCGGTGGCTCGTCTGGATGCGGTGCAGACCGTCGAGGTCCGGCGCTCGCGGGCCTGGGCGAACGACCTGGCTCGGCCGCGGCTGGGGGCGGCGCCGGATCCGGTGGCCGACACGAACTATCTGGGCCTGACCGGGACCAATGTGCTGGTGAGCATCAACGATTCGGGCATTGACGCCACGCATCCGGACCTGGCCGGCCGCGTGCGCGCGCCGAGCCCGGCCAGCCTGATCGACCGGGTTGGGCATGGGACTCACGTGGCGGGCACGATCGCCGGCAACGGCGCCCAGTCGGCGACCGTGACCAACGCGATCGGCTCGCCGACCAATGCGAACTTCCGCGGCATGGCGCCGGCGGCGGCCCTGTTCATCCTTCCGGTCGACCTGACGGCCGGCCCGCAGAGCACGGATCCGTATCTGCAGGAATCGGCGGCGCGGACCAACGCATTCATCTCGAACAACAGCTGGAACTACACCGGGGTGTTCGACTACGACTCGTCGGCGGCCAGCTACGATGCGGCGACGCGCGATGCGCTGCCCGGGGAGCCGGGATCCCAGCCGGTCCTGTTCGTGTGGGCGGCCGGCAACGAGGGGACGGGGGATGTGGATGGCAGCGGCGGGCAGCCGGATACGATCCTCTCTCCGGCCACCGCCAAGAACGTGATCACCGTGGGCGCGCTCGATCACTATCGCCAAATCACCAACGAAGTGGCTTCGACCGGGGCCGACGGCCTGACGAGCACGAACCAGCCGTTTCTGGCCAGCACGGACAGCGCAACCCAGGTGGCGCCGTTCTCGGGCCGGGGCAACGTCGGCATCGGATTGGAGGGCGAGTTCGGCCGGGTCAAGCCGGACGTGGTCGCTCCGGGCGCGTTTGTGGTGTCGGCGCGGTCGAAGGATTACGCGCCGGATCCGGATCCGGAGTCGCCGCTGACGACCCGGTACGAGAACCAGCAGGTGGCCCCGGGCGCGCTGGTCAACTATTACATCCTGGTTCCCGAGAACGCGAACCGGGTCGAGATCGGGCTGCAGCTGCCGGGGGGCGGCACCAGCACCCGTCCGGGCCTGCCGGTGTTCGTGCGCCAGAATGATTTCGCGGGGCCGGACAATTACGATCTGATCGACATCGACCAGGTGACTTTGTCGCCCGCCAGCGGGCTTGTCCCCGGCCACTGGTATTTCAGCGTGGGCAACTATGGGACGGACTGGGTGAGCTACATCGCGGTCGTGACGGTCTGGGTGTCGCAGGGGGACGAGGGCCGGGATGCTGTGCTGGGGGAGATGGATGCCGGCCTGGGGCCGTATTATCGGTACAACTCCGGCACGAGCCAGGCGGCGCCCGCCGTCTCGGGGATGCTGGCGCTGATGAAGGAGTTTTTCGAGCAGCGCCTGCCCGCGAGCCTGCGCCACACGAACAGCCCCGCCCTCATGAAGGGGCTGTTGATCAACGGGGCCAGGTCGACCGATCCACGCTACGATCTCTCACCGAAACAGGCCCTGAACGCCCAAGGGTGGGGGGTTGTGAACCTGACGAATTCGCTTCCGGCGTCGGTGATGAGCGGCGGGGACGCGAGCCAGGCGCCGCTGCAGTATGTCGACCAGAGCCCGACCAACGCGGTGGCCACGGGCCAGAGCCGCGCCTGGGATCTGGCGCTGACCTCCGATGCCCAGAACCTTCCGCTCCGGATCACCCTGGTGTGGACCGATCCCCCCGGCAATCCGAGCGCGGGCATCAAGCTGGTCAACGACCTGGACCTGATGGTGTCTGAAGGGACGAACCGGGTCTTTTTCGGGAACGACATCCCGGTCGACAGCGATTACAACCAAGCCTTCGACACGACGAACAGCTTTGTGCCTTCGGACTTCGTGAACAACGTCGAGAACGTCTTTGTGCGGGAGCCGCTCGCCACCAACTACACCATCCGCGTCCTCGGCCGCCGCGTGAACGTCAACGCCGTGACCGAGCACCCGGACGATGTGGTGCAGGATTTCGCGCTGGTGGTGTCGGTGGGCGGCCTCGAGCTGACCAACGCGTTCACCCTGACGCCGCTGGAGGAGGAGTTCGAGCGGCGTCCGCTGGTGAGCCTGACCAACGGCATTCCTCTGCTCGACCAGCGTGTGGGGGCGAACTCGCCGCTGATCGGCTGGCCCCTGGGCGCGACCAACCAGTGGAACTTCTATGTCTTCACCAACCTGCTGGACACCAACTCGACGGTCGTTCTGACCAACGGGACCAACGTGGCGTTCATCACCTTCACCCCGCCGAACCTGTCGAGGCCGAGGCAGCGCGAGGCGGACCTTGACCTCTACGTGTCGAAGAATCCGGCGCTGACCAACCTGGATGCGGCGGCGATCGCGGCCGCCGGCCGCTCGGCGAACCGGGGGGGCACCGAGGTCGTGGCCTACACGAACGCGGCGCTGGGGGACATCTTCTACGTCGGAGTGAAGTCCGAGGACCAGCAAGCCGCCGAGTTCGACATGGTGGTTCTCTCCTCCGACCAGCCGTTCGATGAGGACCAGGATGGCAACCGGATCCTGCACGGGATGCCAGTGAACGTTCCGATCCCGGATGGCTCGCCGGACGAGCCGAAAGCCGCGCTCATGTTTGCCGTGGGCCTGGTGCCGTTCGACATCGGGCGCGTGGTGGTGACCAACGTGATCGTGCATGAGAACCTGGGCGATCTGGTGGGCAACCTCAGCCATGACTCGTCGTATGTGGTCCTGAACAACCACTCTCTCAACTCCGGCAGCCTCGGGGGCACCAATGCCTTCATCTACGACGATGCGAACCAGGGGGATGTCTTCTTCAGCCGGCCCACCGACGGTCCGGGCAGCCTGGGCGATTTCGTCGGCGGCAGCTCGGCGGGGGTCTGGATTCTGACCATGGTGGACGACGCCCTGACCGCGACCGGGATGGTGGCGAGCCTCGAGATCCGCGTCGAGCCCAGCAGCGGGCTCAACGGACTGCTCGGCACCGTCGAGGCGAACAGCTTCGATTACTACTACATCGATGTCCCCGTCGAGGCCACCAACCTCACCGTCACAGTGTGGGACATGGATCCCTCCGTGGCGCTGGATGTCTACGTGCGGCGCGGCGATTACCCGACCTTGAATGACTACGACAAGAAGGCGGGAATCGTGCCGCCGACGGGGACGCTGGCCCTGGGCTTGCTCGATGCGCCGCCGCTGCGGCCCGGAAGATACCACATCGGCGTCTTCAATCCCAATCCATTCCCGGTCACCTACCGGATCAACACCCAGCTCGAATACAACCTGTCGGGCAATTTCCTGCAGACCTTCCAGCCCACCAATCTCCCGCCGGCTCTGGCGGACGATGCATTGACGCGGGTGACCAACACCGTCCCGATCGACCTGCAGATCGTCGATGTCCGGGTCGGGTTGCGCATCGATCATCCGCGAGTGTCGGATCTGAGCCTTCATCTGGTCAGCCCGGAGGGCACGCGGCTGTTGCTGGTGGAGAATCGCGGCCAACCGGAAGGCGATTCCATCGGCGTCTCGACCACCAACGGGCTCCTGACCTATCTGACCTTGACCGAGAACACGAATCTGACGACGACGCCGATCAAGTTCGGCCAGGCGCCGTTCGTCAACACTCTCAACCGGCAGCTTCTGTTCACGAACGACTGGGAGGGCGCCGCGCCGGGCGATTACCTGGCCGGTGCGGCGGGGCTGGAGGGATGGGCGGTCCAGACCAATTCCGTCACGGTCGTGAGCGATCCGGCCCAGGCGCTGCAGGGGACGAACGTGCTCGCGCTGGGCCAAGGTGCGATCGGCCGCTCGATCGCCGTGCAGCCGGGGCGGCTCTATGCGCTGGATTTCGCGCACCGGCGCGCGCCGCACCTGACGAACCTGGTGGCTTGGTGGCCGGCGGAAGACAATGCCGAGGATGGGGCCGGCGATCTGGACGGGCGGTTCATTGGCCGATCGGCCTACCGGGCCGGGATGGCGGGCCGCGCGTTCGATTTCGATGGGACAAGCGATCTGGTCAGCATCCCGCGGTCCTCAGCTCTGTCCAGCCGCAGCTTCACTCTCGAGGCGTGGATCCACCCCGACGACATCGATGTGCCGCAGCCGGTGATCGAGTTCAACGACGGCATCAACCGGGCCGGCCTGCATCTCTGGATCAGCCTGGCCGCGGATCGGACCAACAGCAGCCCGGGAGCCGTTCATTTGAACGTGCGGGACGCGGCCGGGGTGCCTCACATCCTGGTGACGCCGCCTGGCATTCTGGCCTCGAATCAGTGGACCCACGTGGCGGCGACATTCGATCAGGCGACCTTCCTGGCGGCCATTTATGTCAATGGCACCAACGCGCTGGCGGGAGGCGTCCCGGTGGCGATGCCGCTGAACACGCCGCGGACGGCGGAGGCTCTCTGGCTGGGCTATCGTCCCGCCAGCAGCGCGGATGTGATGGCGGGGAGCCGGTTCGCGGGCGGCCTCGACGAAGTGGCCCTGTTCAACCGCGCGCTGACCGAGGCGGAGGTGGCGTCCATTGTCCAGGCAGGACCCGCGGGCAAATGCGGCCTCGGCGCCCCGCCGGATGCATGCCCGGTGAGCGGCACGATGATGATCCCCGGCCTGGCCACGAACGTTTTCGCCGGTGGCGACCTGTGGTCGACCAACCGGCTCGAGTTCGTCGCGAGCGGCACCCGGGCCGACCTCGTCGTGTATGGAAACGAGTCCGGTTTGTGGCTGGACGGCTTCTGGCTGGAAGAGGTCCAGAGCGACAGCTTCTATCTGCCCGAGGAATCCATGGCGGTGCTTCGCGAGGAATACAGCCTGGGAGATTGGATTCTGGAGATCCGCGACACTCGAGCGGGGCCGGAGCCGGCCCAGGCGCCGCGGATCGTCGATTGGCGGCTGCAATTCATCCTGGCCACGCCCGGCCAGACTGCCGTGGGCCTGACCAACGGCCTGCCCTACACCGATGTCGTCAGCGGCTCGGAGATCCGGTTCTTCTACGTGGACGTCCCGCGGGCCGCCCGGTTCGCCACGAACGAGCTGTCCGGCGCCGGCGATCTGATCCTGCTGGGCGATCGGAGGGGGCTGCCTTCGGGGGATCCGCTTTATGACGAATATTACGTCGACCAGCTCGGGTTCGGTCTGGGCGAGTATCTGCTGCTGAGCACGAACCGTCCGCCGAGCGCCCCGCTCCAGCCGGGCCAGCGCTATTACCTGGGCGTCCAAAACAGAAACCCCAACCAGACCAACGTCTTCACCATCCGGGTCACGTTCGACCAGGTGGACATCATCCTGCCGCAGGTTCCCATGCTGACCAACGGCATCCCGGTGACCGCCACGATCACCAACGGCGCGGGCCTGGATTACTACCAGTTCAACGTCTCGACGAACGCCGGCGCGGTCTTGTTCGAGCTGTTCCCGGTCGATGGAGACGTGAACCTGGTGGTAAGGAAAGGCGAGTTGGTTGCAGATCCGCTGCCGACGCTGACCCGGAACGACTATCGCAGCATGAATCCGGGCACCAACACGGACCAGGCGATCATCCTGACCAACTCGATCCCGGTCCCGCTCACGCCAGGGATTTGGTATCTGGGCGTTGCCAACTTCGAGACGTTCCCGGTGACCTACCGGCTGATGGCCACCGAAACCCCCATCCCGCCTGTGCACATCATCACGCTGACCAATGCGATCCCGCTCGATTACCAGGTCAACCCGGGGACGATCACGAATTTCTTCCATTTCCCGATCACGCGGACCAACGAGACGGCTCGGTTCCAGCTCTACAACCTGAGCGGTGCGGCCGATCTGCTGCTGGCATTCGAGCGGTTGCCATCCCTCATGGATCACGATGCAGGCGGATTCCTGCCGGGCCGGCAGCCCGAGCTGATCATCATCAGCACCAATCCGATCCCGCCGGTGGTGACCACGCCGATCCCGTTCAGCGGGCCGCCCGTTCTGGCCGGCAACCAGCTCTGCCTGGCTTGGGATACAGTCCCTGGGTTCAACTATGTGGTGGCCGGCCGGACCAACATCACCGATCCGGGCTGGGATACCGTTTCGCCTCTGCTCACGGCGGACCAGACCTCGATGACGTTCTGCCTGGATCTGCCCTGTCCCTACAGCTATTTCATGGTCACGCAGACCACGTTCAACGGGGTGAATCTGAGCCTGCCGCAGCTCAACGGCAACTGGTATCTTGCGGTGGTGAACCGGGAAAGCGCGCCGGTCCGCTTCACGATTCGGGCGACCGTGGTTCCGCCGATGATCCAGCTCGAGAACGGCGTGGCGGTGGAGGGGAGGATCGAGGGAGGGCCTGACTGGCAGTACTTCACCTATGACGTCACAAGCGATGCCACCGCCGTCATGTTCGAGGCCGTGCCTGTCCTCGGCGACATTGGCCTGTATGCGCGCCGGGAGCTGCCCGGCGAGACGGAGCCGTGGCCGACAACGACGCGGTTCGATGTCGAGAGCAACCAGCCCCGAGCCAATCCGGAGCAGATCATCCTCATGACGAATTCGGCTCCGGTCGCGCTCGAGCCGGGCCGATGGCACCTGGGCGTCTACAACCCGAACAGCGCGCCCGTGGACTTTTCGGTCCGGGCGTCCGAATTCACGATCCCGCTGCCTTCGATCCTTCCGTTGACGAATTTCGTGGCGGCCACCAACCAAATCCCGGCGGCATCCGAGCCCCAGTATTATTCGTTCGCGGTGACGAGCAACGCGGTGCAGGTGTTGTTCGAGACCCTGGGAGCCGACGGGAACGTGGATCTGTACGTGCGCCGTGGCCTGCCACTGCCGGGGCCCGGCCTGGCCGATTACGCGGGCACCAACTCCGGCGCGGCCGCCGAGCAAATCCTGGTGCTGCCGGATTCGGTCCCCGTGGCGCTGGCGCCCGGCCTGTGGTACCTGGCGATCACGAACGCCGACCTGCAGCCGGTGGCCTACGCTGTCCGGGCCTCCGAAGTGACGGCGAACGTCATCACGATCACCAACGGGCTTGATTTCACGAGCGTCGTGGGCGCGCCGGGCGCGCCGGTCGAGTTCTATCACTTCCGGATCGCGGAGACGAATGCGGCGGCGGCCTTCACGCTGGAGAATCTGACTGGGAATGCCGATCTGCTGCTGCGCCAGTGGGATTTTCCGTTCGGCACGAATTATCATCTGGGCAGCTTTGCGCCTTCGACGAACGCGGAGGTCATGATTCTGCGGACGAACGTCTGGATCCGATCCTATGCTGCCGATTCGATCCTGGGCTCTTGTCTGGAGTGGGGGTCGCTGGCGGGGGTTGAGTATCAGGTTCAAGGGCGCACCAACCTGACCGATCCGGTTTGGGTCGACCTCTCGCCGCGGTTGACTGCGGGGGGGCCGATCACCCGCTACTGTGTCGATCCAACCAACGGCTGCCAGTTCTTCCGGGTGGCCGAGCATTGGACCAATCGCCCGGTGCGCGTGCAACCCAATCTCAACGGGGATTGGTATCTGCTGGTGACGCCGCGGGATACGGGTCCCATCCAATTCACGCTACGGGCGGTGGTCCGGCCGCCCATCGAATCGGTGGATGGGGGCGCCCCGCTGGCCGGCCAGGTGGTTTCCGCCGGCGGCTGGCGCTATTACGAATACGTGGCGGGCGCCGGCCTCGCCCAAGTGCGCTTCGAGGCGGTCGCGGTGGCCGACGACATCCGGCTCTTCGTGCGGCGCGGTGCGCCCGGCTCGTTCGAGCCCTGGCCCTTGGAGACGCGGTTCGATTACATGAGCGACCTGCCCGGGCCGGCCACGGAAGCGGTCCAGGTCGACTCCGATTCGGCGCCGGCGCCGCTGGCGGCAGGCCCGTGGTATCTGGGCGTGCAGGCCGCGGGCGCGCAGGATGTCACGTTCACACTCCAGGTGATCGAGACCGGCCCATGACCCGGGTTTTGGCTCTCGCCCTCAACCCCGCCGTCGATGTCGAGTGGACGGTGTCCGGCGTGGGCTGGGACGAGAAGAACACGATCGAGGCCGAACGCCGCTGGGCGGGAGGCAAAGGAGTCAACGTCGCGCGGTGGCTGCGGGCGGCGGGAGTGGATGCCGAGCTTCTGCTTCTGATGGGCGGGGCTTACGGGCGGGAGCTGGGGCGGCATCTGCGGTCCGAAGGCCTTCCGTTTCGGTCCTTTCAGGTGGGCCAGGAGACTCGCGTTGATTACATCGTTACGACGCCGGCGGGCCGCCAGCTCCGGTTCAATCCGCGAGGGCCGGAGATTTTGCGGGAGGAACGGCTCGCATTGTTCGAGAGGATCGACCGGCGGCTTCCGCGCCGGGGGATCGTGGTGATGTCGGGCAGCCTTCCGCGCGGTCTTCCTGCAACGGCCTATGCGCAGCTGGCCGGGCGCGTCCGGGAACGGGGAGGGATTGCGCTGGTGGACAGCGACGGTCCGGTGTTTGCGGCGGCGGTGAAGGCGCACCCTTTTCTGCTCAAGCCCAACGAGCACGAGCTGAGGCAGTGGGCGGGAGGCGGGGTGCGGACGGAGCCGGCGCTGCGGGGGGCGGCGGAGGAGCTTTCGGCGGCGACGGGCGGGTGGGTTCTGCTGACGCGAGGTGCCCGGCCCGCATGGCTGATCCACCATGATGAGGATCGGCGTTGGACCGCAGCGCCGCCGCCGGTTCGGATCCAAAACAGCGTGGGGGCGGGGGATGCGGTCATGGCGTCGGTGGCGGCTCAGATCGCGCGGGGGAGCGGGCCGGCCGAGTGGCTGCGCTGGGGGATGGCGGCGGGGGCGGTGGCGGCTCGGAGCCCGGGCGGGCATGCGCCCTCCTGGCCGGAGGTGGTCCAGCTTGCCGGACGGATTTGCGTGGCGGGTGGATGACGGCGTTCAGGGCGCCCATTGTGTTGCGCCTTGCCGGATCTCGGGCTCGAATCGCCAGGCCCAGGCGGGGTAGTACAGGTTCCCGCCCCGCCACTCGACCTCGCCGCGCTGGAAATCGACGGTCTCGGATCGGAAGAAGGTTTTGGCGGGGTACAGGGGCTGGGCGAAATCATGGTTCACGACAAGGCGCTGGCTGTCGATGTTGCCGCAGTAGAACCAGCGGCGGCGCTCGTCCGTCACGGGGAGCAAGCCGTGGGAGACATCGACCGGAAGCCATCCGTACGGCTCGAGGTAGATGGCGCACCAGTCGTGCATGTTCCAGTTCCGCCCGGTGGTCCAACCCGATTCCCAGCGGGCGGGGATCCCCGACAGGCGGCAGAGGGACATGAACAGCATGGTCTGAATGCCGCAGTCACCCCAGCGGTGACGAAGGGCGTATTCGGTCAGGGACGGGATGGTGGAATATTCGCGTGCGGAGGCCCAGGGGATGTTGTCGCTGATCCAGGCGAAATAGCGTTTGGCTTGGAGCCATGGGTTGGATTCGCCGCCGGCAATGTCGGCGGCGAGCGCGCGCAGCTCGGGGGTGAAAACGATGTGGGGCGGCCGCTCGCCCATATGCGGCGATGCCTCCGGGTGGCCGGGGGCGGGCAGCCGGACGCGCGCGGGATCGATCGTGCGGAAGCATCCGTGCACGGTGTATTCGAAGACGGCTTCGAAGGTGGTGGGCAGGCCTTGGCGGGCGCTTTGCTCGAGATAGAGCGTCGAGTGGGCCGATTCGGCGCCGCTGGGGATCGATCGGGAGGGGCGGGTCGTGACGAGGCGAAGGTTGCGCTGCCGGGAGGTTTGGCGGGGGAAGGGGAGCCAGGCGCGGATGTTCTCGCCAGGCGGCGTCATGTCGGGCTTGACGGTCAGAGTGTAGCGGATCCGAGCCCGATAGGGATCGCCCAGGAGCTGGCCGGTGCGTCCATAGGCGGCGATCAGGGCGTCGATGTTATCGGAAACAGCGGCGAGGAGGCCGGCCTCGGGCGCGCGGAGGCTGGCGCTGAGCCGGCGGGCCTCCGGATGGACGCGGAACAGGTTGGCTGCGGCTTTCTGGAAGTAGAAACGGCTGCCATCGATCCGCCAGGATTCGAGCGCGCCGTCGGCCTCCCAGCGCGCGATCGACTCGGCGGCGGCATCGGGCAGGATGCCGCGGATATCGGCGACGACCTGGTCGTGGGTTCGAGAGAAATCGAGGCGGATGCGCCCCATACGTTCCTGTTCGAAGAGCAGCTCCTGGCGCGCCGGGAAATCCAGGTCCGACCGTCCGAGCTGCTGTTCGAGGATCCGCGCGGCCTCGATCCATCGGCCGGATTCGATGGCCAGCCGGGCCTCGGTGGCCGGGCTTGCCGCCATGGCGCCAGCCAGGAGCCGGGCGATGCTGATCCACACAATGGGGCTTGGAATGGAACGAATCATGCTAATAGAATAGCGGAGCGGGGAGCGGATGGCGAGCTTTTGGGGCGGCCGTGGGCGTGGGGGGCCGGCGAGCGTGCAGAGAGTGGGCGCTGCCTGTGGGGGGACGGACGACAATCTCCGGCCTTCCGGAAGAGTCCAACGCTGTCGTTGACACTGGGGCGGCAGGTGATTATTGTGGCATAAATTTAACGAAGATACAGGTTACGATGCTTTTACGAATCGCACTCATCTTGGCCATTATCGCTGGGCTGGCGGCGGCGGGGATCAGCCATTTCATGGTCGATCCCAAGATCAAGAATCTGACCACCGAACTGGGCGACACGAAGGACACGCTGGACCGGACTCAGAAATCGGAAGCCAAGTTCCGGAAGGAGTCGCAGCAGCTGCGTGCGGAGCTGGACGATACGAGCAAGATCCTCGATGTGGCGACGAACGAGCTGGCGCGCGTCTCGGCCAGGGCGATCCAGCAGGAGCAGCGCGCGAACCGGGCGGCGGCCGAGCTCGAGACCACGACCAAGGAACGCAACCTTGCCCAGGCGGAGCTGGCATCGTGGCGCGCCACCGGCCTGAGCCCCGATCAGATCAAGGGCGTGGTGGACGATCTGAAGTCGGCGAATGAAAAGATCGACGTCTACGAGAAGGAGAAGGATGTACTGGCTCGGAACAACAAGAAGCTGAGCATGGAGTTGGCGAAGGTGCTGCGTCCCAACGTTGATCCCGAGATGCAGCCGATGAAGGGCCGAGTGCTGGCGGTCGATGGCAAGTGGAACTTCGTGGTGGTGGATATCGGATCGGAGCAGGGAGCGGTGGAGCGCGGCGTCTTGCTGGTCAACCGGGATGGCAAGCTGGTGGGCAAAGTCCGCCTGACCTCGGTGGAGCGCAACCGGAGCGTGGCGAACATCATTCCGGAATGGAAGCAGGCGGAGTTCATGGAAGGCGACCAGGTGCTGTATTAGCGGGTGGCGTTTCAGCCATCGGACCTCATGCGTGTGCTTAGGGTCTGTGCAAAAATTACTTCTGATTTTGGCGGGAGCGCCGCCGGGCCCGATGCGAGGCGCAAGGGAGGGAGTGTATCCCCCTGCGATACTCGGCCGACCGAGCAACGAAGCCGATGGCCCGGCGCCGCCCCGCCCCTGCGGGCTGGAGGCCTTGGGCGCGCTGGCTGTGTTGCTCCTCGCTCACAGACCGCGCGGGTATGCTCGCTCGTCGCGCCTTGCCAGCCCGCCCAATCCCACCCAGCAAAATTGGAATTAATTTTTGCACAGACCCTTAGAATGAGCTGGAGCCGTTGGGCAGCGTTAATTTTGCTGGCGGTGGTGGCGGCTGGCTTGACCGGGTGCGGGACGACGGAGCCCGAGAATGCCTCCTCGCGTCCTTGGAACACGCCGAAGTCGTGGGAGTACGGTTTTCCGGGGGCGCCTTACGACCGGCGGTGAGAGGGAGGGCTGGTTATTTGGCGAACTCGACGCAGCGGGTTTCGCGGACCACCGTGATGCGGATCTGTCCCGGGTATTGGAGCTCTTCTTCGATCTTGTGGGCGAGGTTGCGTGCGAGGAGGAAGGCCTGATCGTCGCTGATCCGATCGGGTTGGACCATGACGCGCAGCTCACGGCCGGCTTGGACCGCGAAGCACTTCTCGACGCCCGGGAATGAACGGCCGATTCGCTCGAGGTTCTCCAGCCGCTTGAGGTAGGTGGCCATGGTTTCGGACCGTGCCCCGGGTCGGGAAGCGCTGATGGCGTCCGCGGCGCTGACGAGGCTGCCGATGGCGAAGCGGCAAGGGGCCTCGCCGTGGTGGGAGGCGACGCTGTTGACGACGGCTTCGGACTCGCCGTGGCGTTTCAAAAACTCGGCGCCGATAATGGCGTGGGCGCCCTCGATTTCGTGGTTGAGCGCCTTGCCGATATCGTGGAGCAATCCAGCCCGCTTGGCCGCCAGGACATCGAACTGAAGCTCAGCCGCCATCAGGCCCGACAGATGGGCGACCTCGACCGAATGATCGAGGTTGTTCTGGGCATAGCTGTGGCGGAACCGGAGCCTGCCGAGGACCTGGACGACTTCGTGGGCCAGAGGGGGCAGGCCGGTCTTGAAGACCGCCTCCTCGCCGGCGCGCAGGATGGCATCGTCGGTCTCCTGGGCCACCCTGCCGACGACCTCCTCGATGCGGGTTGGATGGATGCGTCCATCCAGGATGAGCCGCTGCATGGCTTCGCGGGCGATCTCGCGGCGCACGGGATCGAACGAGGACAGGACGACGGCGTTGGGCGTATCGTCGATGAGGACCGTGACGCCGGTGGCGGATTCGAAGGCGCGGATGTTGCGGCCTTCGCGGCCGATGATCTTGCCTTTGATCTCCTCGTTGGGGAGGGTGACGGTGGCGGTGGTGGTTTCGAAGGAGTGTTCTCCGGCGTAGCGCTGGATGGCGAGGCCGATGATTTTTCGGGCCTCATCCTCGGCCCGCTGGCGGGCGTCCTCGAGGACGTGGCGGGCGAGATCGCCGGCGTCGCGGAGGCTCTCCTGCTCGACCTCCTTGAGGAGCAGTTCCCGCGCGTCGGTATCGGAGAGGTGAGCGAGGTGGGAGAGCTGCTCCCTGCGCTCTTCGATCAGCCGGTCCAGCTCGGTCCGGTCCCGGGCCAGCTCGTCTTCCTGGAGGGCCAGGCGCTGCTGCTGGGCGAGGACCATTTGTTCCTGCTGGACCAGCCCCTCGAGCTGCTGGTTGATGAGCAGGTCGCGCTGGCTGAGGCGCTGGTCCAGCTCGTTGAGCTCCTGACGGCGCCGGGCGTGATCCTCCTCGAGCGCGCGGCTGCGGCGCAGGAACTCCTCGTTGGCGGCGAGCTGGGCGTCGCGCACGACGGCGGCGCACTGCTGGCGGGCGGTTTCGGCCAGGCTTTCCTTCTCCCGCTCCCAGTCAAGGTGGAGCGACCGTTCGCGGCGGTGCTGGATCCAATAGCCCAGCCCGCCCCCAAGTATGAGGCCCGATGCGGCTATCAACAACTCTTGCAGGGACCCGTTCATGTTGGATTCGAGCCCGGGCGAGCCAGCAGCCACCCGCCGGGGGTGACGACGCCGTCCATCCCAATGTCTCGAGGGCTTGTCGGAACGTCAGCGACGATCTGACAACAAAAGGCCACACCACACTTCCATCCGGAGATCCCGGCCAGAAGCCGGTCGTAATATCCCCGGCCGTGCCCGAGCCTCCGGCCTGACGCATCGAATGCTACACCAGGAACCAGGATGAAGTCAAGTTGCATTAGCGTTCCGGCGGGGCAGGCGGCGATGGGTTCGCGGATTCCCCATTTTCCCGGCCGGAGGTCGGCCTCGGGATTTCGGAGGAGGGCGGGCTCGTATCGGTCGTCCGCAGCCACGTAGCGCGGGAGGAAGATTTGGAGTCCATCGGCCAGGGCGCCGGCGATCAATGGCCAGATGTCGGGTTCGCGCGCCATCGGGGCGAAGGCCAGGATGGTCCGTGAACGGCGCCATCGATCGGACTGGAGGATCCGTTGGCGGATCTGGGCGGAAGCGGCGGAGAGCGCCTCGGGAGGCTCCGTCTGGATCGCAGCCAGGACCGCGCGTCGCAATTGTTTTTTGGCCGTGGGCATTGGTCGGCAGGGAGCTGGAGGGGGTCATCCCGCGAGCGAGGGGGGTGGTTGGGCCGGCGGAGCGCGGCGCGCGCCTGGGGCCTCCGCCTTCATGGACCGCCATTTTTCGAGACGCTCCTTGATCTTCTTTTCCACGCCCTGGTCTGTGGGCTGGTAAAACGATCGGGCGGCGCCCAAGTAATCCTGGGGGACGAAGTGGCCGGGGAAATCGTGGGCATATCGGTAACTCTGGCCGTGGCCGAGGCGGGCTGCGCCGGCGTAATGGGCGTCTCGCAGGTGCTCGGGCACGGGAAGGGATCGTCCGGATCGGACTTCGCCGAGGGCGGCGTCGATGGCGGTGATGGCGGTGTTGCTTTTGGGGGCGGTTGCGAGGTAGATGGCAGCCTCCGCCAGGGGGATGCGCGCCTCGGGCCATCCGATGAACTCGGCGGCATCGCAGGCGGTTTGGGCCAGGACCAGGGCCATAGGATCCGCCAAGCCGATGTCTTCGGCGGCGCAGATGACCATCCGGCGGGCGATAAAGCGGGGGTCTTCGCCGGCATGGATCATCTTGGCCAGCCAATAGAGCGCGGCATCGGGATCGCTGCCGCGCATGGACTTGATGAAGGCGGAGATGGTGTCGTAATGCGCGTCGCCATCGGCGTCGTAGACGACGGCCTTATGCTGGATGGATTGCTCGGCCGACTGCAGATCGAGGCGGATGGTCCCATCGGGTTGCGGCGGGGTGGTGAGGGCGCCGATCTCGAGCGCGTTGAGGGCCTTGCGGGCGTCTCCGTCGGCCACGCGAGCGAGGTGCCGGAGCGCCTCCGGATCGGCCTGGATCTTCAGATGCCCAAGCCCGCGCTCCGGGTCCGCCAGGGCGCGCTGCAGGACGGCCAGGAGCTCGTCCTCCGACAGCGGCCGCAGCTCGAAGATCTGCGATCGGGACACCAGCGGGGCGTTGACGAAGAAGCACGGGTTATGCGTCGTGGCTCCGATCAGGCGCACGACGCCGCGTTCGACGTCGGGCAGCAGGACGTCCTGCTGCGCTTTGTTGAAGCGATGAATTTCGTCGATGAAGAGTATGGTGGCGCGGCCGGCGTTGGCCCGGCGATGGGCGGCTGCGGCCAGGACCCGGCGCATGTCGGCGACATTGGACTCGACGCCGCTGAGCGGTTCGAAGTGGGAGCGGGTGTGGCGGGCGATGATCTGGCCGAGGCTGGTTTTCCCGGTTCCGGGCGGGCCGTAGAAGATGAGCGACTGGATACGATCGGCTTCGATGGCGCGGCGGAGCAGATGGCCAGGGGCGAGCAGGTGCGTTTGGCCCACGAAATCATCGAGGGATCGCGGGCGCATTCTGGCGGCGAGCGGAGCCGGCGGCGCGGAGGATCCCGCATCGCCCGCCTCGCCTGGCATCGTTGGAAACAGGTCTTCGGACTCCATCGACAAGTGCGGATCCACCGCCCGAATGGCGGACAATCCGATGCCGTCAATATTTCACAGCCGGGGGAAGAGACAAGAGGGGAAATAAAAACCCCGCCGTAATGCCGTGGGTAACAGTTCCTCTGAACTGATAAGAAACAGGTGGAACCTGCAGGGCGGCTTTCGATGTCCAGTCAAGGCATATCGGCTGCCACCACATTCAAGGCTCCGTATATTCGAGCTTACGGTTCAAGGACATTGTTTCGTTTCACGAACATGGCAGGGTTAAAATCCAATGAATCTGCTCCATCTCAAAGAACCGCTCGCATTCCGGCCTCGGCCGGTGCGCCCGCTGATCACGCCAACGAACATACAGCGGCTGCGCCGAACGACTCAAGAAAAATCGTCTCGGCGCCGGCTATTTCCAGACCACCGCTCGATAGAAGCGCTGGCCCGTGTTGGGAGGGATCGGCAGCGGAACCGATTGGATTGCGGCATTGAGCTCGAGATCCTGCACCGCAACCCAGTTCACGAGGTCCTCGGAGCCCTCGATCCGGCAATGGTATCCAGCCTGGCCATGGACCGTGAAATCGAATTGGGCCCCGTCCGTGCGAGCGAATCCAACTCGAGGCGGCTCGGGATCGTCATTGAGGATGACAACGCGTGCGGTGCGGATGGAGCCGATGGCTGCGCCGGCGGGGGCGCCGTCGGCGAGGTCGAGCTGCAGGTCCATCGGCTCGTCGGGTTCGAACTTGCCATCCGACAGGATGGGGACGGTGATCAGCCGCAGCTGGTTGCCGTCCGAGAACAGAACGGAGATGGGCTGGGCATGGTAATCGACATTGGGAGTGGCGCCGCCATCGACAGGCAAGGGTGTGACAAGGAGCTCGACCTCACCGCTGGCGCCGCCGGAGCGGGTGATGGTGATCGCCTTGCAGCAGATGCTGTCTTCAAAGATGGCGTGCTCGGCCTCGGTGAACGCGAACGTGCCGACGGCATCATTGTCGACGATCTGGAGGGTTGCGGCCGTGATGGTTCCCAGCGATGCGCCGCTCGAATCGTCCGGAGAGAACGAGAGCGTCAGGCTCAGTGTCTCGGCGCCTTCAGCCAGGTCGTCATCCTGAATGATGCCAGCCAGGCTGACGGTGCGGCTGAGCTCATGATCGGACAAGACCACGTCGATCGAGGTGGCGCCGTAGTCGCCATCTGCCAGCCGTGCGGTGCCATCGCTGAGGGCGATCTGGAGGCGGACTGCGCCCTCGTTGCCCTGGTGCCGGGTGATGGTGACTTCCTGGACGGCGACACCGTTTTCGAGGACAGAGAAGCTGTCGTGGCTGAATGCGACGATGCCCGGCGGCTGTTCGGTGCCGGTCAGGTTGCCGACGGGCGCCTGCGCGATGGCCTGGTTGAGCGCATGGCAGGTTTGCGCAGCCACGACTTCGTCAATGACAAGGGTTCCGGATCCCGCCTGTTTGAGCTGTTCCGCAGCCTGGCCCTGGGCAATCCACTGCACTTGGCTGATGGCGGCGGCGGCGGCCAAGGCGCCCTCAGCCTCTGCGACCAACTGGTCTTTCGCCTGGTTGATCGCAGCGATCACCTGCGCTGCTCCTTGCTGCACGGCGGGATCGACGGTCGCCTGCATGGCCGATGCCGTCTCCTGAATGACAGTCCCGACCAGTTGGGTGTCGCTGAGGTTCACGGTGGGATTGGTCTGCACTGCGCTGGCGATTTGGGCGATCACCTCCCGGGCCAGGTCGGCTGGGGAGGCATCGGGGGTGGATTGATCGAGCAGGGCGGCGATCTGGACGACGGTGTCCTGCACCTTGGCGGCCGCCTGAAGAACGGGCGCGGCGGCCGTGTCGTTGGCAACCGCCGCTGCCAGAGGATCAAACTCGAGCAACTGAACCTCCGGCGGGAGCCCCAGCGCCTCTTCGAGCTGTGTTTCGGCTTCAGCCAGAGGCAGGGATTCATCCCTCCGGGCCAGTTCGTTCAACAGCGCCGTGAGCGGCGTGATCACATTCGCGCCGGGCGGGGCTGACAAGGGCATTTCCAGAGGCAGGCCGGTCGATATGTCGACGCCCCCTTGAAGAACCAGTTGTCCTTCCTCGAGATCAAGCCCGCCATTTTGATTTGCATCGAACCTGGCGACGACCACCTTAAGGTCGAACCGTCCAGCCGGATCCGTGGTCGTCGAGGGCTCTCCCTCATCGAGCTTGCCGTTCAGATTTGCGTCAAAGAAGACCGTGCCGCCGGCAATGTAGCCATCCAGACCGCGTCCGGACAACAAGGCAGCCGGGTTGATCGTGAGCACGGCGATCTCGCTCGTCGCATCCCCAACCTCGTTCGAGATGAACACCGTGTAATTGCCGGCATCGGAAAGAACTGTTTCGGCGAGAACCAGTGATGCCTCATTGGCGCCAGGGATGTTCGTGCCATTGATTCGCCATTGATAAACGAACGGCTCAGATCCGGCAGCCGCAACAGAGAATGTCGCCGGATCCCCCTCATTCACGGCCAGACTGGCCGGTTGAGTGATGATCGATGGCGGTTCGTCGTCCTCGAACACAATCACCGTAAAAGACGTGCTGGCGGTGGCGGCGGGCGACCCGTTGTCGGTCACCCGGACGGTGAACGTGTTGGTCGACGGGCCCTGGGCCTCGCCGGGCGTCCACTGGATCTGGCCGGTGGCCGGGTCGATCGTGGCCGTGGGCGGCGCGCTCTCCAGGCTGTAGGTCAGCGTTTGGGCCGGCAGATCGGCGTCGGAACCGGCGGCGGTCCATTGGAGTAGGGCGCCCTCGTCGCCCTGCTGGTCGGCGATGGGAGCGAGAGTGGGGGCCTGGTTGACTTCGGCGACGACGACCGTGAACGAGGCGGTGGCGCTGGCGGCGGGCGACCCGTTGTCGGTCACCCGGACGGTGAACGTGTTGGTCGACGGGCCCTGGGCCTCGCCGGGCGTCCACTGGATCTGGCCGGTGGCCGGGTCGATCGCGGCTGTGGGCGGCGCGCTCTCCAGGCTGTAGGTCAGCGTCTGGGCCGGCAGATCGGCGTCGGAACCGGCGGCGGTCCACTGGAGCAGGGCGCCCTCGTCGCCCTGCTGGTCGGCGATGGGATCGAGAGTGGGGGCCTGGTTGACTTCGGCGACGACGACCGTGAACGAGGCGGTGGCGCTGGCGGCGGGCGACCCGTTGTCAGCCACCCGGACGGTGAACGTGTTGGTCGACGGGCCCTGGGCCTCGCCGGGCGTCCACTGGATCTGGCCGGTGGCCGGGTCGATCGCGGCTGTGGGCGGCGCGCTCTCCAG
>Ga0209507_1000608_pt1 | contig 37073 bp, 53 predicted proteins | sample AD_UKC028_MetaG_FD_184414 | JGI IMG/M metagenome (GOLD analysis project Ga0209507, IMG submission 184414) | Active sludge microbial communities of municipal wastewater-treating anaerobic digesters from USA - AD_UKC028_MetaG (SPAdes) (version 2) | ecosystem: Engineered > Bioreactor > Anaerobic >...
TGTAAATGCGCGCGCGGTTTCAGAAGGTTTTGAAATGGTTTCAGATGGTCTAGCCCGCAGGACCGCCCGCAAGGACTGCCAATTAACCATCCTTTAAGGCCCCGTTCACCAGGTCGTCAGGGCCGACCGCCTCCAACTGTTCGTCCCAACGCTCACGTAAACGTAGCTGGAATCGACGCACACCAAGCCCGCGCCATGGCCCCATGTAGTCCCGTCGGCGGCGAGGATCGTCTTTGGAGCCAGTTGCAGAACCGTCGCCAGGCTGAAGACGCCCGGGTCCGCGCTCGCAATTACCGCCATCAGAAAGCCCGAGTCCGTCCAGGGTTGCCCCAGCGTAAACACCCAGTTGGTGCCGATCAGAGCAGGAACTGACTGCGAGAACTCCCAGTTCGGCGGCGAGAGGTAGTGCGATATTTCCAGCGCGGGAGCCCCGGCCAGCCCGTTCGTGGCGACCGTTACCACCAGGTTCGTGCCGTCCGCCATCACCACACTCATTGAGTTGGTCACAGCGACTGGCATCGAATAAGCCACGCTGAAGCTCTCGTTACCAAGGAACGATGCCCGCAGCGCGTTGGTGCCCGATTGCAGCTTCCAAGCGTTGTTTAAATGCAACCCGTGCCCGTTTAATTGCACATCCGACGGCGCCGACCACCAAGCCGTTGAGTTGTATAGCGCGTCGACGTAGCCTTTATTGGCGGCGGCGTGATCCTCAGCCGGGTAATCCACCAGCAACCTCTGCGCCAACACTTGGTTCGTTTTGCCAAACAAATCCGGGCGCGTCTGCACCTGAACCACCACATTGGAGATTACCGAGTCCACCGGAATGGGATAGATTGAACTAACCGGCGAATAGTGATCCGCATCCGTCAGCGCAATCTTCGTCACCCCAATCATCGCTGGCATCCAACCCGACACCTTGTGCCACGCCGCACCTCCATTTGTGCTCCAAAGCACCACCGGCATCCCCGACTGCACCTTATAGCTCAGCGAGGCTATGTTCGTTATGCTCCAAGGTAGCTCATTGGTCGTGCCCCAGGCTGAGGTAAAACTATTTGTGCTGAACCCCCCCGCCGTCGGGCTATTCACAATCGAGTTCGTATCCGCATCCGCCAAGCCACCCTCCAGTTCAGCCATCCCCTGGGCGAGCCGATTCATGTTCTCCCTCGCCGCCCACCAAGCCTGCCAGGTCTCCAGCCCAGCCGGCAGGTTGCTCTTCCAACCCGCATTAGTAAACCAGAACTCATTGGTGAACCACAGCGAGTTCGTATAGTAGGAGTTGGTCCACCACAGCGCATTGGTCCACACAAATGGATTCGTCTGCGTCAAACTCAGTGGCAGTGGAATCAACTCCGCCGCGCGACCACCGATAACAATCCCAACTGCTCCCACCACCACCGCAAATATCTTATTCATAACTTCGTCCTGTCCGTGCTGATTTCAATCCGATCCTCCGCCAGCGGCGGCTCCGTCCCGCAGTAATTATCGATAAACGCATGCCCATACTCTGACCCCACATCCCCCGGCCCAAGGTCCACCGTCCCCGGCCCGGCATACCGTTGAATCGTCGTCACCCCCGTCAGTTGCGTGTCGTGCCCGTCGTAAGGATGCTCCTCCGTCGTTCGTTCCGTCGCAGGCTCCATTAGCTCATAATGAGCCTGCACCAGGTCCGCGCGCCGCTTCGTCACCATCCGCGTCTTCGTCGCCTCCGCCCCATCCAATCCCCACACCAGCACCTCCGCATGCGGCTGCCCCGCCACCTGGCCCACGTGCTCCGCGCTAGCAAGCGCGATCGGCCCCGTCGCCCCGCGCTCCCACGTGATCAGCCGCCGCGGCACTCTGCCCTCCGGCTCGCTCAAATCCACATTGTCCAGCATCCCCACCACATCCGCGCGACACGCGCTCGGCGGATACGCACCGCTCAACGTCACCGACCCCTCCTCCTCAAACGTCGTGATCTGGTCGTAATTATTCTGCTCCCACCTCCACCGCTTCACCCGCAGCATCGTCTTGGTTCGCTCCGCCTCCCACTTGTAGATATTCAAATTCGGCCCAACATCCGGCACCTCCACCAACATCTCACCGATCCGCATCTCCGGCGACGTCCACTGCGAATCTCCCGTCGTCACAATCGTCCCATCATCCTGCCGCTGCCACGTCGCCGACCCACTCCCGCCGAACTCCGTTCCCCAGGACGGCGGCACCGGGTCCGGGTCAAGACTGATGCTCGCATAAACCAAAGCCCCATCCCTACTATCCCAGGTGTGAACCGTCGTCGCCGTCAGCACGCACAACGTGTTCTCCCACGTCGGCGGAAGCAAAGCGAAAAACCTATACGTCCGCGTCGCCGTTCGCGTCAGATACCTCGCCGGCTCATTATCATCCGGCTTCAAATGAGCATCATAGCTTCCCACCCCCGGCCAGCTCGGGTCCGTCCCCGGCACAAACTCGTAATACCCTGGTGGATCAATGTAATCCAAATGCGCCGGCAAACCCTCGGATTCCCACTCCCCCAGCGACCAATCCGGCCACGGAATATATTTCGGCCACACCTTACTGGCCTCCACCTGCCACGCCGGGCACCCCTCCGCACATCCGCAACAGTTATCCATCAACGGTGCCATCGCGCATCACACCTTGACGGGCTGCAACATCGGTATCCAGGTCTTATACTCGTTGCAGCTATCGTTCGCATCCTTGTAATGAAACTCCACCCCCACCGCCCGGCCGCACACATTCGCATCTACCCACTTCACCTCATCCTCCGCAATCATCACCCCCGTGTTATCCACCGCCAGGGCGTAAATCACATCCCCCACCTTGTAAGGCTGCACCACCACCGTCCCCGCCCCGCGAAACTCCGCCGGCTTCGCCACCGCAAACTCGTCGCCCACAAAATCCTCGTTGTCCCATCGCTTCACCAGAAACGAGTCATCCTGCGACAACACCGTGATCTTGCACTGCATCACTTTCCCGCCCCCGCCGATAAAGAGGTCCCTGAAGGCGGCGATTGTCAGCGCCAGCACCGCGCCAGCGCCGCTCCCACCAGTGACATTGTTCGGCGTGCCTGGCGCAACGGAGTATTTGCCCCGCGTCGCGATACTGATCCCAGAGATCGCGCCCGTCGCCGTAACGGCCGTCACGGTGAACGTCGCCTGCGTGCCTGTTCCGCCCGCCGCCGTCAGAATGTTCCCAACCTGGTAGCTGGCGCCAGGCGTCGAAACTTGAGCCACAAATACCTCGTAGCTGTCGGTATCTACCGCCGTGCTGTGGCCATCATCCTCCGAATCCGGCACCACCTGGCTCGCCGCCACGCAGCAACGCTTCTTATTGCCGCTAGTGTCAGTCCAGTGGACTCGGCGAAATCTCATGTAGGCGTCGCCCATGTCAACTCCCTGCGTGCGCCAGGTCGCTTAGCTTGAACGACACCGCCGGGTAGCCGTTCACCAACGCATCGCTATCGTCCACGCCGCGCAGCCTGAACTCGCCGCCCGCAGCGTCATGCTGCACCTGCAGCGCCGTCGAGCTTCCTGGCACAGGCGCCTGTGTGGTGTGGAATGACACCGGCTGGTTGCCGCTCGTCGTGTTCTCTTGCGCCGTCGCGCCGCCCATCTGGCTATTGTTGTCGCCGTCGCTCCCATTGACGCGCTGCGAACCGTAGTCCATCACCAGCCGCCGCCGCCAGAGCTCCAGCAGCTCGAACAGTTCCCCCGGCGCCAGGTGCGCTGCAGGCCCAAAGCTCACGACAGTCCGGCCTCGGAACCAATCGATGTCCACCATCTGCACGGTCGCGTCCATGTGGCTCCAGTCGTCGGCGCCGCCAGCCAGGTTCAACAGGTATTGCGGACCCCAGATCATCCCAACAGCCGGCACCAGGCTCGCGTCGCGCTCAATGATGGTGTGCTGCCCCTCGTGCTGCAGCCATTGCAGAGACGCCCAAAGGTAACGCGCCAGACCCCAGACCACCCCACCCACCGTGATTGTCGGCGGCGTCTCCATTGGCACAATCGTCCGCGCGTAAAGCTGGTTGCCGACTGCACTGTTCGTGATCTGAACCCGCACCGAGATGTCATGCCCGTTGGCGCTGTCGACCCGCCGCACGACTCTGCCAGCCGCGTCCACCTCGTTATACGTGAACTTCGCGCTTACGGTGACGTGCTGCACCTGGATCGAATCGCCTTCGCCGTCCCGCATCCAGGTCATAATGTCGCCATTGATATACTCGTTGGGCAGAGTGTCCAGCGGTCCAGGAAGCGCGGTCACGGTGCCGGCCTCGTCGCGAATCGTGATGCTGTTTGCAACCAGGGTGAGATTCTCCACGGTGTCCAGCGCCAGCTCGCGCTTCTTGATCTTCCACCAGTTCAAATCCGTGGGATCGAGCGCGGCCGAGGTGACCACGTATTGCTCTTTCGATCCAGGCGCCAAATCCAGCGCACAGACAATCGACCGGGCACCAGTCCCAGTGGACCCCGGGGGCCAGACATCGTCGGCAAACGCGCCCCAGCCCTGCATCAAATATTGCAGGCACACGTCCGAGCACATCAGGTCCGGCCTCGGCGTAACGTCCGATGATTCGTGCGAGCTGCCCGCGCCAACAAATGGCTGATCATTGGAGTGGGCTCTCCCCTTGCCATCAACCCAGCCGCTATAGGGCAGAGTCTTTGCCTCAAGGTTCTCACGCAGCTTCCAGTGAAATGTCGGCGGCGTCGTGCTGTGGTCGATATACATCAGCGCATCCGGCACTGGCCTGGCGCAAACCTCAAGCGCCTGCAGGCACTTTATGGCGCGGGCGGGGAAAGCCCCCACTGGCGTCGCCGGTTCAATATCCCCGATCTGCAGGCTAACCCCGCATACATTGATGGCGTAGTTCAGTATTTCCGTCGCCTGCTGCCCAACGTTCAACGGAGCGAATGGCCACTGGAAAGCCTGGAATAGATTCAGCGTCGCAAAATACCTCGTGGTCGCCCCGGCCACTTTCCACACCTGCTGAAACGTAATCCGCTCCAAGTCCCAAAACGCATCCGCAAACGTCAGCATGTCAGCCGGTGCCGTGGGGTTGCACTGGCGACGCTCGGTGACCTGCTTCCCCTGGAATACAATGTCACCGCCGCCATAGCTCCCGTCGTCCTGACGCATCCGCCCGCGCCGAATGACCACCTGCCCCTCGAATGGGATTGGTGGGTTCTTCGTCAGGTTCTTCGCGCCGGGAACTCTCACCGTGAAAAGGTGGCCGCGCAGGTTGGCAATCGAGGATTTCGGGTCAGTGAATCCCCACTCCCGGAAAGTCTTCTCCGCGCCGTTGCAGCTAAGAGTCCAGAGGCTTGCTGCCATAACTCCTTACGGATGAAACTGCGATCCCTTGCCACCGCCCCGCAGCTCCGCAACCTCTCGCTCCAGCGAATCAATCCTCCCCTTTAACTGCGCGTTAATGGACCCTAGATTTGCCATCACATTGGCCAACCTCCCCGCCTGCGTTGCGAAATTGTCCTGGTTCTTTGCCGCCCACTCCATCTGCGCGACTGCCGTCTGCAGCGTGACGCCGTGGCCGGCCAGCGCCGAGCCGATCTCCACCAACCGCCGCTTCGACTCCTCGGTGACTTGCTTGTGATCGCGGACTTCCTTCGCGATGTTAATGCCCTCCTGCACGTCGCCCATTGCCTGCCGTCCAATCGGCGCATTTGCCCAGCGCGCAAATGATTCGTCGCCAGCCGCGCCGTGGCGGGCCGCGCTCTCCGCCGCCGTCCGCGCCTGCGCCGTCTTGAACTCGCGCTCCTGCTCTTTGCGCCGTTGCTCGGCAGCCAGGCGCTCGCCCTCGATGCGCTTCACTTCCTCATCCGCGGCTCTGGCCTGGTCGATCTGCGTCTGCGCGGCCTTGGTCTCGTGTTTGATAAACGCTTTCTGTTTATCAATCGTCAGGTCGCTCTCTTCCACTGCCTTGCGCAAATGACGCCGCTCATGCCATTCCGTATCGGTTGGGTCCAGGGTCTTCTTATCCAGCTCTTCCAGCCGCTCCCGGCGCTTTTCCTGCGCCTCCTCCTCAGCCTTCAGCCGGGCCTTGTCCGTTTCGATCCGAGCGCGAATCTCTTCCTCCGACTGCAGCCCGGCTTTCTTTCCACGCGCTTGCGCTAGCTCATTGTCCAGCCTGGCCCCTTCCGCCTTGGTGGCCTCCAGCGTGCGCGCCCGCTGCTCCATCTCAAACGCCGCCGTATCGTCCTCGCGCTTGCGCTTCTTAACCGCGTAACGCTCCTCGATCTCCAGCAGCTTCTCGGCGCGCTTCACCGGGTCTTTTTCCGTGGCATCCACGCGGGCGATCTCGGCCTTCTTCCTGGCGTCGTCGAGTTTCTCCTCGGCGGACATCTGCAACTGGTGGGCTTTGAGCAGGTCCTCGGACTTCTGCGCGGCGTTCTCGGCCGCGGTGGCAATCGCCTGCAGTTGCCGCTCGTAGGCGCCGGCCTCCAGCTTCGCCGCCGCCAGCGCGTCCTTCCCCTTATCCACCGCGCTCGCCATGCTCTCCCAGCCGGCAGTGATCCCCACCGTCTCCTCAAGCTGCTTGATCCCCTCCCGAGTCTTGTTGATCAAAATTGACGCAATTCCCAGCCCGGCGGTCAGCGGGTTGAACAGATACCGCGCCATCTGACCAACCACGGGAAACTCCCCTCCCAACGCGCTCAGCGCCGCCCGCAGCTCCTGCTTCTTGCCCGTCAACCAGCCTGTTTTCTTGCCGTGATCTTCCTCTTCCTCGCCCGCCTTCTTAATCTCCTGGGCAATGTCTTTGACCGCCCGCTGCCCGGGCGCGGCCCCGGCCACGTCCGAGCTCACCCGGATCAGCACGTCCAACCTGGAATCGCTATCAGCCATCGGTCCTGGTGGTCCTATCTACGGCGCCCCCCACATCACAATTTCGGAGGGATCACTCTCCCCATCATAGTTTGTCCCATTTCCAACCTCGGTAGCGTAGCCTGTAAACGCATGGATATTGCTGCTCACCAGCACCGGTCCCCAGGCAAACGGAGTCGCGAACACATTAGTCATTGTCCACTGGTTGCCTTCCTCCGTGCAATAAAGCCTGATCTCCCCACCCGTGTTCCCAGTCCCGGTCGTCGTTTGTGTCAATTGCCCAACAGCGAAATCGAGCAGCGGCGGCGGAGGAGGAGCTAGTTCTGGCGCGCTGTTTGTCGGCATGGTGCTCGGCAGACTCGCTGCGTTGTAGGTTCCCCCGTCAATCGGAACGTAGATCGTCAGTGCCCCCTTCCAGCCGTTCATCGTCACCTGGTAGCCGTTGGGCTCCATGTGCGCCGTCGCCAACCCGTTGGTCGGATAGCACGACAGCGCTGGCCCCCAGACGATATTGGTCCCGTTCCTATCCGGGCTTCGGAGCGGTGCCAGCCTCAACGACTTCGTCTGCGCCCCGCCCGTCATCGTCAGCAGGGGGAAGACCACCGTCGCCGGCCCGTTCGACGCCGAGCGATACCAGCTTAGGTCCGTCGCCAAATCCACCGCGTTGTAGGTCATGCCGTTGGTCGGCACCGTAATCGACATCACCCCAGGCGTGGAAGCCATCGTCACCTGGTAGTCATTCGGCTCCAGCTCCACCGCCGCCACGCCGTTGGTCGGGTAAAACGTATTGCCCGCGCCCCAGCCCCAGAAGATATTCGACCCGTCTTCGTCGGGATCGATCAGCGCCTCAATCGTCAGTGCTCTGTTTTGCGGCTGACCCGCGCACGTCTTCAGGTAAAAGTATACCGTGGACGTCGTCGCCCCATTCAAAGGGAGGGCGAGCGTCCCCGCCAGCCCGAGTATCAATGCCAGTCGTTTCATGCTTGTTCGTGTCTTTCGTGTGTTTCGTGGTCTATGCCGAGTCTGTCTCCGCGCCCGCCGCATCCGGGTCCACCGTGGTGTAGATGCCGGTGTAGTTGTAGCTGCATTCCGAGCTGAGCCCCTTGGGCAACGGCGTGAACCCAGTCATCACCGCGCCCACGAGGTAAGTCGCCCCTCCATCCTGCTCGATCTTCAGGTCCACCGCCTGGGGAAGCGTCAGCGGATGCAGCGCCAGGAACTCCAGCGTTTCTTTCCGCGACGCGTGCGGGCGCGCGACCACAAAGTTGACGTCCCAAATCCGGTTGCCCAGGTCGCCCACGAATTGGTTGGCCGCTTGGAAAATCGGGGTGACCATCGCCAGCCCGTGCATCGTCGGCCGGAAGTCGATGATCGCCCGCGTCCGATCCGCCTCATCGCCGATCAGCACGTAATTCCCGCCGCCTGCAGTTCGGTAGGATATTTTCAAGCCGCGTCAACTGGATCAGAAGCTCGCCAGCGCGACCGCCGCCCCTGCGTTGAACCGCACCTGGCTGTGCCAGCCCAGCTCGTTTACCCGCAGCGCCACGTAGCCGAACCGGAAGCCCGGCCCGCGAATCACCGGCTTGTTCAGCGTGAACACCGTCGCTGCGTTGTTGTCCACCACCGTCAAGTTGTTGGTGGTCTGCTGCGCGCTCAGGAACGACCCCTGCCCCCAGCTCGCCCCGGTAGTGCCGCCGATGCCCAGCACGTCCAGCACCTGCTTCATCGTCGGCCCCATCGGCACGCACTTGGCGAGAATCTCCATCCCCGCCAGCTCGTAGTCGATGGTCAGACCCTGGACCTTCCGCTCCGTCCAGCTCGGGTTAAAGTCCACTGACGCGCCGTCCTCGGGCCAAATCTCCGTGAAGTTCGCCTGCGTCCCCCACACCGCCTTGTAGCGCTGCTGCAGGTAGCTCGGCAGCCCCGCAAACTGGCCGCCGGGATCGGCGACGCCTTCGCTCGCCGTGTAGAGCGAGTTGTTGGCCCCCAGCACGATGTCCCCGCCCGTGGTCTTGCAGATGCCCGTGATGGTCATCGCTCCCAGCAGCGGCTTGTTCGCGCTGAAGGTCACCGTCGGCGGCTTGGTGATGACCGCGTTGGCAATCACGACCTGGTCGCCCCCGGTCGCCCACACCGTGCAGCTCACTTCCGCGCCCCCGCCGATGTATTGCGTCCCGTAGTAGCCATTCGTGAAGATCGCCGGCACCACCACCTGCAACAGCGCCTGCAGCGTCGTCCCGGCCGTCACGCCCTGCGGCGTGAACGTCAGCGACACCTTCGGATTGATGACCAAACGGTCCACTCGCGGCCCGAACATCGACGACGCCTTCTCCTCGATCCCGTCGTCCACCATCAGGTTGATGTCGTCCGGCGTCCAGAACCACAGCCCGCCAAAGTTGACCTTCGCTGGCCCGCGTAAAACCTTTGCTCTCGTCAGTCCCATATCGTTCTCGCTTTCTGCCTTAGTTGCTTGGCTATCTGGCTATTTGCTCCTCGCTATTCAGCGCCGGCGGCCGCCTTCGCCGCTTCCGGTGGCGCTGATGGCGCCTTCTGCCCCTTCAGGTTCACGAAGAACTCCCGCCGCTCCGCAAAGACCTGGTGGAAAAACTCCCAGTCCTTGGGATCGTGCGAGGCGTCGCTGAACGCCTTCATCTCCGCAGCCGCCGTCTCGAATGGCTCCAACTCCAGCGTGGTGGCTGCCGCGTCGCTGGCGCTCTTATACAGGTCGAACTTTGTCTTCATTGTCTTGTCTCTTCTCAGCGCCTTAGCGCCTTTGCGTGAGGTCATGGATTGTTCATCGCCTCACCAACGTTGCTGCCCACCATGCCGGCCTTGTATGCCGCCCAGCGGAGGACAGCGCCCTGCATGGCAAAAGGGTTTTGGTATTTGGTCGCGTCCGGATTCCCCGGCCCCGGAAAGCTCCCGTCTGTGGTGTAGTAGATGTCCGCCCCGGCGACGGCCTTCAGCGTCACTTGCAGCGCCTGCTCCTGGATCGTCGGCACCGGCACGCGCTCGATCTGCTTCGGGTCCGACGTCAGCCGCAGCCGCAACGACACCCGGTAAGCCACCAGCCCCTCCCACTCCTCGGTCGGTGTGATCGGGCGGTCGTCCGAGTAGAGCGACCCCAGCCCTTCAAACATCAGACCGTGCAGGCACTCCAGCACCATCTGCGCGATGTTCTCGGCCTCGATCTGCGTGCCTGCTTCGGCGGTCATGTTCTGGTTCGGCTCCTCCATCACCACGCACGTCACCAGAAACTGCCCCGAAGGCCCCGGCAGGTTCGGCTCGGTCACCTGCATCGTTGGCATCTCCACCAGCACGCCCGCCCCGGCCTGCGCCCCCTGGCGCGGCTTCGCGTAAATCGCCGACGCGTCCACCTCGCTCTGCTGCCGCAGCTTGCGATACTGGATGACGTTGACGGCCGCCAGCCGGCTGTCACTCAGCAGCGCCATCGTCACGTCCTCCTGCAGTTGCACCAGGTCGATCATCGGGCTATGGCCTCCTTGATTGCCTGCGTCGCCGTCGCGCTCAGCTCCGTCATCGCCGGCAGCACGTTCGGGTCCGGCGCCTGGTCCACGCCACTGGACAATTTGAACAGGATGTTAAGCCGCGCCCGCTGCCGCCTGTTCGCGTTTCCGCCCATGCTGTGAATCAGGGTCTTGCGCAGCTTCGCTGAAATCTTTTCCGCCCGCGCTCCCTCCACCCCGCGCTGAGCCAGGTAGGCGCCCTTCTTGGTCTTGAGGAGGAACAGCCCGGGGAACTCGCTGGCCCGGTGTCCATAAGCCACCGGCGAGACGGGGATCGTCAGCGCCCGCGCATTCACCGGCTTGATCTGGCCGCCCAACCAGCGCTGCCGCACCCCGATCTGGTTCACGCTCACCATCACCCCTTCAGGCTCTCGCGACCAGAAGGTCGCCCGCGCCGCCCGTGCCCAGAAATGTGTGCTCGGCCACCCGCGCTTGTTGGTCCCGAGCCCGCGAAAATGTCTCTGCACCAGGCGTGCGCACGCAGGCCCGGCCGCAGAGGCCAACCGTTGAGGCGTGAGCCGCTTCTTCAGCTTCTCAATCGCCGGTGTCGCCTTGTCCTGGGTAACTTCAATCGTGACGCTCATGCCGCCTCCTTGAACAGGCTGCCCAGGTCGAACTGTGCCGGCTTCGCTTCCGCGCCCTCCTCGATGAGCCCCAGATCGGTCGCTTCCTTGCGCGAAACATCGTCGCACCACATCCCGCTGTTGAACGCGAACGGTGGAAACGGATTGCCCAGCGTATCCTCGTAGCCTCCCTCGCCGTCCCCCAGCGCCTGCCAAATGCCCGAAGACTTCAGCGCGCACATCCGGCCGCTCAGCCCCAGGCACGCCGCCGCCTTGGGATCGCCCGCCACCTGTGCCGCCAGCCGCCACCGTTGCGCCCAGTCACGCGGCTCATCCCGGTCCTCGTAGCGCACCAACTCCCAGGCCGGCCACAGATCCACCACGTCCTCATCCGCGTTGCCCTGGACAAACTTCCCCGCCCCCTGCGCCAGCTCCACGTTGGTCTTTACCACCAGATTGATCCGGGCGTCGGAGCTGAGGTCCTTGATCGTCCCTTCCGTCCCTTCCTCGGGCCGATATTGAATCTCCTTTAAGTAGCCCTTAATGAACGCCCTCAAGGAAGCCGGGTCCATCCCCTCAGTCACCGTCTGCGTCGCCCCCTCGCGCAGCACCTGCTGCGGATTAAGAATGCTCTCCACGCCCACCTTGTAACGCTCCAGCAACCCCTCCAGCGTCGTGCGCGCGCTGGTAAACGAAGTCCGCATCACCTCGCGGTTCAACTGCGCCAGCTCCGAGCTGCTCAGCGACGTCGGCATCACCTTCCGGGCAGCCAACTGCTTCACCGCCTCGCGAAACGGAATGGGCGCGTCAAAGATCATTCGTCTTTTGGTCCATCCGGGTTGGCGTATGGATGCGCCGCGTCGCTCGTGCTCTGGAACTGCGTCGCAGGCGGCGGCACCGGGTGTGTCCTGGGCAGCAGCTTGTTCTCGCTGTTCCAGTTCCCCGACTTCGGACTGCTGCCATCGGCCGGCGACTCCGGCGCGTAGTCCTGCTGGGTGATCTGCTTCAGCTTCGCCTGCGCGTCCTTGAATGCCTGCTCACGCTCCTTGGTCTGCATCTTCGAAAGCTGCGGCAACGAGATCAGCCAGCGCCAGCGCGCAATCGCTATCACGTCGCTGTGCAGCCCGTCCGGGACCGTCGCGTCCGGCCCCAGCGGATAGCTTCCCGCCGCGATTGCCCCCCGGCACTCGTTGACCGCCCGCTGCACAAAGCGCGGCAGCAAATCCGCCGCCTCCTGAATCGCCTTGATCGTCGCCACTTCACCCGGCGACATCTCGTCCAGCACGTCCTGCGAGGTTAACACGTTCCAAGCCATATCACTCTGTGCTTAGCGCCTTCGCGTCTTCGTTGTTGATCCCGTCCATTGCCAACTCGCGCAGCTCCCTCTTCACCAACCGCCGCTCCGCGACCAGGCCGGGAGGAGCGTGAATCACCACGCCGCGCTCGCCCCGAGGGAACAGTTCCGACCGGGTGCGCGCCTCGCGCTTCCGTCGCTGGGGTAGAAACTCTCGTGGCATACCTTTGCTATTGGCTATTTGCGATTGGCTATTGCGGGTGGGGCGGCGGCGCCAACTCCTAACGCCGCCGCCCGTGCCCAATGCCCGACTACGGAAACCGCATCGGGATGATCTTCTTGTCCAGGTAGGCCGCCGAGTTGGTCACCGCGCCGGTGTTGTTGTTGGTCACCACGCCGATCCCAACCCAGTTGAACCCGCCGATATACTGCTGGTTCAGGTTGGTGCACCAGACCACCGGCGTCGTGCCGTTCATCGGCGCATACAGCGTGATCGCTCCGGTCGTCTCCCAGTCGGCTGCCGTGGGCGGCCCGGCCGTCCGCGCCCGCACCAGTGTGAAGTCCACCGACTTCGTCCCCGCCGCGCTGCCCTGGCCGTAGAACGTGAACGCCGCGTTATCCGCGTTGGCCACATTCACCGCCCGGCCCACGCCGAGGCAAACGCCGTTCGCGCCCACGCTGTTGGTTGGCGGCCCCGCAAACACCACCGCGTTCGCCACCGCGTTGGTCATGTTGAAGCTGTCCGCGTGCGCCAGCGCGCAAGCCAGCCACAGCACGGCCGCCACCACCATCAGCAGCCCCAGGCGCGCGAAGCCGGCCTTCTTGCCGTCCGCACCCGTGGCGCCCTTGGTGTCCTTGGTGTCCTTGTCGGCCGGCTCGGGCCTCTCCGCCACCTCCGCCGCCGCGTTGCTCTCGCAAGCCTTCAGGTGATCGCGGATGCTCTCCGCCCTCGGTCCTGTTGCCTTGCTCTCCACCAGTGCCGCCAGCGCGGCCTGTATCGCTACTAACACTTTCTTCATTTTGATTTGGTCTTTCTTGGAAGTGCCCGGCCGGGTTTGCTCTCAAAGGCCCTGGCCTGGCTCAGTTTTAATTCAAGGTTCGATGTTCAACGTTCGATGTTTCCGGCTTATTGACTCGTCAGCACCAGCCCGGCCCGCTTGTCGCCCAACCCGGCGCCGACCATCACTTCCATCCGCATCTCGGCGTAGCCGCCCGTGTGGTTGACATACTCCACCAGCAGCACCGTCAGCCCCGTCTCGGCGTCCGTCACCTGCGTCACGTTCCCGTAGCTGCTGCCAGGCAGCACCTTCGAGTAATCGTTCGGCAGCCGGCTGATCGCAATCAGCGCGTTCTTCTGCAGCGCGATCCCCACCCGGTTGTTCGTCGAGGGAAAGTCCGGCGCCTCAATCGGCACGAACTTGCTCATCTTCGGCAGCTCCCCCTCCGTGATGATCTCCGGGTTGCGCTGCGCCGCCCACCAGGTGATCAACGACGGGTCCTTGCCCACAGCCGCGTAATACGCGCTGTTGAGCAGCAGTGCCCGGTCGTGCAGCGGCACCTCGTTCGGGTTGAAGATCGCGTTCAAGTCCACCACGCAACTGCGCGCAAACTCGTTCACCCCCTTCGCGTAGGTCGCGTAGGCCACCGGCACCTTGCCCGCCACCACCGCCGCATACCCGTTGAAGTTCGCCGCCGTGCACAGCGCGTAAAGCTTCGCCACGTAGTAGCTGGCCAGCGCGTAGCTCATCGCCGGCGCCTGCTCGTCAAACAGCCGCCGCACCGTGCTCGCCAGCGTGTCCGCGTCGAACACCACCGGCACCCCCACGTGCTCGTCAATGCTGTTGTTCACGTCCGTGGTCGTCGCCGCGCTCGCCGTCTTCCAGCCCTCCGGCCGGCCGTCCGCGCCCTTGGTCGCCGAGTACGTCTGCACCGCCGGCTTGCTCACGATCCGCGTGTTGATCAACTGGCCCTTCATCGCCGGCTGGTCGCTGAAGTCCGTGTAAATCGCCTTGAACATCGGATAGTTGATCCGGAAAAACTCCAGCGTGCGCTGCACGACCAAAGTCCCCGTCAACGTCCCGATGGTGTCGGCGGCCGTCGCCGCCTCCAGCGCCCCCTGCATCGCGTGCAGCGGCATGTTCAGCACGTCCGCCTTGCCCGACACGTCGCGCGCATACAACGCGCTCATCTCCTGCGACAGCTCCCGGCGCGCCGACAGCGCCACCGAGTCCATCCCCCGAATCCCCCGCCCGCGCGTGATCATCTGCCCCAGCCCCTTGATGACCATCGCGGCGCCGTCTCGCGCCTCCACCCGCGTGCGGTCCTGGCGGGCATCGGCCGACTGCGTGATCCGGCCCTGCAGCGCCTGGTTGGCTTCCATCGCTTCCAGCGCGGAGATCATCTCAGGCTTCTCCGTGCACCAGTTGGTCCACTGCGCCTGTAGCTCCGTGTTCTGCGCCGGGAGGACGCCCCGGCTGACAGCCTTGGCCACCGCCGCCTTCGCGTCGGTCTCCTTGCGCTGCTGCTCGCGGGCCTCAAGCTGCGCGTTGCGGAGCTGGGCCTCGGCGAGCTGGACCCCCAGCCGGCTCGAATCCAACTGCGCCTCGCGGGCCTGCAGTTCGGTGGCCGCTGCCGCGTCGCCACTGCGCGCCTTGAGCGCGGTCACTTGTTGCTCCAGGGTTTTGTGATTGGCTTGGAGCGTCGCCAACTCTTGTGTCAGTTGCTCGATTGTCTTCTTCATACTCTCTCTTTCTTGTTGGTTTGCTACGCCCCCAGCCTCCAGGCCGTTGGCCCCCGAAGCACACGCCCCGGGAAATTGTTGCGCTTCGCGCGCCCACAGCGGCGCGTTCTCGTGGAAAGCCGGCTCATTGGTCAGCCCGCCCATGTTCAGCCCAGCCTTCGGGTTGCACACGATCTGCGCCGGCTTCTTCTTCACGTCGTCTACGTGGAACACCATGCTGAAGCCGCGATAGTCTTTCCCCTCCACGGCTGTCGTGCCGGCTGCGCTCGGTTCGGTGCGCGCATGCAGCCCGCCCGTCGTCGGGTTCCAGTAAAACTCGGTCGGCCAGGCCGTCGCCCTGGTCTCATCCTTTTTGTGGTCAAACCCGAAGTAGGGCTTCTGCTTCGTCCGCTCGGCCACTGCCGTTAATTGCGCGTTAAGCGCCGTCGCGGAGGCGGGGGTCACATCGACCACCACCACCAGCGGCTTGCCATTCTGCGTCAGGCACACCTGCTGTTGCCCGCCCGCCATCACCATGAAGTCCGCCAGCGACGACGGCGCCGGCACCATCGCCCGCGCTTCCAGCGCATCGTCTACGATCAGCACCTCGGGTTTGGATATTGGATCGCTCATGTGGTCTTTGCTCTCTTTGTGGTTGTCTTCTCCGTCAGCCCCGTGAACAGCGCCGCGATCATCGTCTCGCCCAGTGCCTGGGCCGACTTCGGCAGCGCCAAAATGTCCTGCTTCAACTGATCCAGCCGTGCCCGGAACGCCGCCTCGCGCTGAATCAGCACCCGGTCATCCTCAATCCTGAGCAGCGCCTCCAGCTCCTCACGCACCACCTGCAGGTCGTACGCAATCGCCGCCGCAAAATGGTCCATGCCGCTTTCTTCCAGCTCGGGTGATGGCCTCTCAGATTTCAGATTTCCGATCTCCGATTCCCGCGCCTCAGCCCCAGCCTCCGGCTTCTCAGGTTTCAAATCTGGGATTTCAGATTCCGTCTTTCCGGGCGTCTGGCTATTCGTATCCTTCCCCGTCCCTGGTGTCCCTGGTTGTCCCTGTTCGACGTTCGATGTTGGATGTTCGATGTTGGCCCCAATCACATCCTGCTCGCTGTCCCGGATCAGCTCCCCGCCCACCAACTGCCCGCTCGGCGCCATCACCGGCACATACGGGTCTTCATACTCCTCATTCACTGGCAGCCCCGAATCCCTCACCATCTGCTTCAGGTCGCTCAAATTAGCCAGCACTGCGCTCAGCGTCGCGTGCTGTGACCAGTTCTGCAAAATCGACCGCTTGAATTCCAGCGTCCCAACCTCCTCAGCATCCGCGCAAAGTAGCGGCCGCTCGTTCTCGTCGCCGTAGTTGAGCACCAGCAGCGAGGGAATGAGCTGGTTGTTGAGCACGTCCGCCACGTAGCCGCACGCCGCCCGGCAAATCTTCGCCTCCACCCGCTCATGCACTTCGCCCTGGCTGCGGCTCCCAGCGTCCTGGCTGACGTCGGAGGTGAGCGTCTGGCCCAGCACCAGCAGGTCGCAATTCTTGTCCGCCCGGTCCAGCATGTTGTCCGCAGGACCGTTGCCGCCCACTTGCTTGCTCTCCTTCAGCTCAAGCTGTGTCCCGGCAGGGAACGCCGCCCAGGCGTTGCTCCCCATGTTCTCCAGCATCGAGCAGATCGAGTCGATGGTCGCCTGCGGCGCATTCGGATCGTAGTTGGCCCAGCGAAACGGCAACTGCCAGAGCTGCGCCAGGTTGAGCAGCCAGTCCGCTGAGAAATTCGCCGCGCACCACCACCAGCAGAGCGCCCGCAGCCGGGCCGCGCCCAGCGCGGTCCCGCTCTTCGCCTTGGCGATCCCCACCAGGAACTTGTGCTCCGGGAATGGCGCCACCCGCGACGGCATCGGCTGCGACGTCGTTGTGGTCCAAACACCAGGTGTCAGCGTCGCGCTACCCTGTGCCAGCTCCAGCCGCAGCCCCAGCTCGCCTTCCATCGACCAGGCCACGCACGTCGGGTGCGCCCAAAACGTCGCTCGCGGCGCCACGATCATCCCCAGCTTGCCAGCCTCGCGGACCTCCCAGTCGGTCTCCAGCACCACCTGGCCCTTGAGCCAGCCGTCCATGATGTCATAGACCGTTCCCGGGAAAGCGTTCTCGTCAGCCGCCGCCTTGGGCCGCATGAACCGCAGCGCCGCATTCACCAGCCGCGCCCGCTGCTTCGCGCTCTCAGTCGCTGGCTCGTCTTCCTCCTGGAAGGGCCGCGCCCGCCAGCCCAGCATCTCCTGCTGGACTTCCATCTTGAGCTGGTTCGCGTTCTTGGAAAGCCGGGGCCAGGTGTCCTCCATCAGGTCGAACAGCTCCCACGCCTGGACGTGGTTGCCCGCCAGCGCCCCCCGCAACGTCATCTCTATATACTGCGGGGTGATAGCGGCGAGCTGCGGCAGGAGCCAGCGGTAAGCCGCCTGCGGCCGCAAAACCTTCGCCATCGACTGGCTGATCCCCTCCGGCAGGACCGGCGCCTTGGCCTCCAGCCTCCGGGAGGGCGACTTCTTGGCTTTGCGCCTCTGCGTGATGGTCTTTTTCATGCCGTCAATGGGGTAAGCACCCCCGTAGTAGAACTCCCACCTTTCAAAACTGCCCAAACGTGCCTTTTGACGCCGTGCAGGAAGCCCGTTAATGGCCCGTTAATCGCCTGCGTGGCGCGCCGGACGCTCCCAGCGCGGGGTAGATACGCCCCAAATCGCCCTAGGGCCAAATACGGAGCCAAACCGGGGCGCCCAGACCGGGCCTTTACGTGCGTCTCTGCCCGGTGTAGAAAGGCCCCCCGATGAGTCAATGGGATCGCACCACCGTTGGTCTGGGCAAATTGGCAACTCACGCCAGCCTCCTCGGTTGAAACTTCGGCAAATGAGCCGTCCGGCGCCCGCCTACGCCCCCTCCCATATAGATACCCGTCGTGCTGGTTAGCGCCCCGGCCGTCGACCGCAGCGCCCGCAGCGCCAGCTTCGTCGAGTCAAACGAGTCGCCATGCCGGCCGCTAGAATCGGGCTCGCACACGAACTGCCCCTTTTCCTTGCGAACCAGGCGCCAATCCTCCCGGAGGTATCGCTCGGGCGGCAGCGTCAGGTGGTTGTCGTCCAGCTCCGCGACCAGCTCGCCGCCGAGAAACTGCTTCATGGTGATCGGTTCATCCTGCCCTGGCACCTCGATGGTCTCGCTGCCGATGACCAGCTCGACCGGAACTTTGCCGCCCAGTTCCTTGCGCACTGTCTGGGCGAAATAGCGTTCATTGGTCGCGTCCACGCACAGCCGGCGCGGCTTGCTCGCCTCCACGATCAGACGGCACCGTTCCAGCGCCACGTCCGGATCAGACACCTTCCAGACCAGCACCGCCCGTGCGACCAGGTCATTCCCGATCTGCTCCAGCACCGTCACGCTGCTGGGATTGGAAGTCTCGCTCGTCGTCGTCGCCAAATCCCATCCCACCCCCACTTTGCTTTCTGCTTTCTGCTTTCTGCTTTCCTCCGCCACCCACTTCACCGCCTGGTCAAACTCCAGATCGCTATTCACCTGGAACAACTGGCACTTCCCGATCCCCCTCCGCTGCGCCGTGTCGAGTTGCAATAGCCCGCAAGCGGCCGTCCCGCCCAGCACAAACCGGCAGCCGTAGTTCCGGTCCCACGCATCCTTGTCATGCGCCTTGCCCCGCGACTCCTCCGGAGAGAGCGGCGCGCCCGTATCGTCGTCATACAGGGGCACTCCATCCGCAAAAGCATCCCACGCCGTAATCCGCAGCACCCACACCCCCAGCTCGCTCCGATACCAGTTCCCCTTCGGGTTGACCGGCAGCTCCGCCCCAATCGGCGGCGCCAGCAGCTCAAAGCTATAGTGCGTATCATCCGGTGGCGGCGTCGTAGTATATATGCAGCGGAACTCCGGGTTGCTCGCGATGATCGGCATCACCGCCTCCACCACCTCGCGAAACTGCTTCACGCGCCCGACCTCATCGAGCACCAGGTCGCCCGTCTCGCCGACCGCCGACGCGTTCAGCGCCACCACCTTCGTGCGCGAATACACCGTCCGCGAGTGATACAGCCGGAACTCCAGCCGGCACGCCTCGTAAAGCTCGGCCCAGTCATCCGCCGAAAACACTTGTGTCCCTTCCGTCCCTTTAGTCCCTCGCTCCGCGTCCACGGCCTGCAGCAGCGTCTCAGCCTCAGCCGCCTGGGCCGCGATCATGCGGAACGCCTTCTGCATCGCCTCGGCCTCCTTCCGCACAATCTCGCGCCCAAGGTCCAGCTTCACGCTCCCGAACACCACCGTGTGTCCCGGCCGCTTCATCATCTTCTTGAGCGAGATGCGCGAGGCAATGGTGGTCTTCCCAAACTGCCGCCGTGCCAGCAACCCGCACACGCGGTGCAGTTCCACCCCCCGTTCAAACTCCCGCTGCCCAGCCCTCACCCGAAACCCTTGCGTCCCTTGAGTCCCTTGAGTCCCTTTCCCCATTTCAGATTTCAAATCTCCAATTTCCGATTTGGAAGAAACGGGCGCAGCGGCCGAAGGAACAGCCGCCGCGCCCTTGGGGGCGTGGACAATGTTGCCGGCTGCAGTCGTGCCTCTGTCAGGGCTTGCTGCTTTAGCGGTTTGGCCAACCTCCGCTTCGCCAGCCGGCGTGGCGGGCCTATGCGGTGCGTTTCGTTTTGAGTTCGTGGCCATCCGTGAAATCAATTTCAGCGTTTCTGCTTTCAGCTTTTCAGCGTTTCCCCTCCCCAGTCCTCCCCAAACATCAGCGCCCCCAGCCGCTCGATCTTCGACGAGTTGCTCTCGGCCCCGGCCGCAATCGCCTTGGCCTGTTCGTCGGCATACCACTTGAGGAACAGCTCGCACGTCTCGCGCATGAACCGCTGCCAGGCCAGCGCCCGGTCCTTGTCCCTGCCCTCCTCGCGGTGGAACGCGACCAAATGCGTCAGCAGCAAGTCGAGCTGCTTCATCGCCTCCGGGTTGGCGGTCGCCTGCGTCGCCAGCATCGCGGTCAGCACCTTCAGCCGCGCCATGATCTGCTGCAGCACCGGGGCTGGATTCTCCTTGAGCGCTTCGTCGATACGCTTGGTCTGCTGCGCCCCGGAAGTGATCTGCTCCAGGAACTTGTCCTCGGCTGCCTTCGCTCGCTGCGCTTCCCACCACTGCGACAACCGTCCAAGCGACACCGAGCACCCATCCAGCCGCAACTGCTCTTGCGCCTCTTTGAGCGACTTGCCTGCGAGGAACCACTCCGTCAGCCGTTCGGCATGCGGGTCCAGCTTGCTTGGCTTTGTCTTCATTCAGCATTTAGCCTTTAGCCTTTAGCCTTTCAGCGAAGCTTCCTCGCCTGGTGGATTCCCTTATCCGTCAGCGTCCAGGTCCTCTCCTGGCTGAAATCGTCGGTCGCCCCCTGGATGTAGCCTGCGGCTTCACAGTCCTTGATGGCCTCAGCCACATCCCCATCGGTCGGCCGCTCCGGCCGCGCATGCGCCTGCACCGCGCTCACCAGCGGCTTCTCCGGCATCGGCATCCCGTCCCAGGCCGCCAGCACGACCAGCACCGCTCTCTTTAGCTTCGATCTCATTCGTGGTAATCCGTGTAATCCGTGTCTATCCCTTCTTCAGCTCCCCGCGCACCTCGCTCACCTCAGCCAGAATCTCATTCAGCCGGTCGTGTATCTTCGTCGTCCGGTCCTCGTCGTCCCGGCTCAGGCGCCGCTCCATGTCGCCCATCTCGGCGCGCACCTTCACCAGCTCGTCGGCCACGGCCGTCCGCATCGACTTCACCTCGTCGTAGATTTTTCCCCGCGACGCCGCGAAGTCCTTGGCGTCCTGCACCCGCATCGTGTTGAGGCCGCTCAGGTTCTGCTCGGTCAGCGCGTGCAGGCGGGCGCACTCGGCCTTGGTCACATACTTGTCGGCAGCCTCTCGCTGCACTTCCCCCGGCGCCGGCTTGTCCTTGATCCGGTCCACGATCTTCATCAGTTGGTTCACCAGCCCGGCCAGAAACGCCGCGCACGCCAAAAACCCGGCAATCGTCACCGGCACCGATTCCGCTGCCGCGCTCGCCACCGCATGAGCTGTGTTCGTCATCGTTGTTACTCCTTCGTGATGATCAGCTCCCCAAACCGCACGTCGCTGTGCGTCCGCACGTTGCACAGCCGGTTCTGCGTGCTCACCGGCCTCACGGCGCAATCGGCAAACAGCTTCCGGTTGAACGGTGAGTCGTCCACCGTCGCCATCCACTTGCCCTTCAGCCCGCGCAGCCGGCCACGAAACTCCCGCATGTGCTGCTCACTCCAGCCGTCGTAGGCTTTGGTCTTCGCGTTGAGGTAGGGCGGATCGAGGAAGAAAAAGCTGTCGCGGCTGTCGTAGTTCTCCAGGCAGCGCTCATACGGCAGGTGCTCGACGACGACCTTGTCCAGCCGCTTGTTGGCCTGGCGGATCAGCTCGTCCATCCGCCCGTGGTCGAAGGCCACGCCGCCGCCCGTCGTCTTGGCCACGCCGAAGCTGTGCATGTTCCCGCCGAACGAAGTCCGGTTCACCAGGAGGAACCGCGCCGCACGCTGCAGCTCGGTGATGCCCGGCTGCGCAATGAAGTCGTGCAGGTTCGTGCGCGAGGCAAACAGCCAGTCCAGCTCGCCCATCAGCGCCGGCAGATGGAACTGCAGGTTGCGATACAGCGCGACCAGGTCGCCGTTGGCGTCGTTGACGATCTCGACCTCGGAGCGCGGCTTGGCAAACAACACCGCCAGCCCGCCCGCAAACGGCTCGCAATAACACACATGCTCCGGGATCGCCGGCAGGATATGCTTCAGCATCCGGCTTTTGCCGCCCGGCCAACGCAGAATGGGACGCACACGGCTCACAGCCCGCTCCTCCTCCATCGCTGCATCGTCATGAAATACTGCAGGTGCTGCTGGTCGATGATGAACGTGTTCGTCCCCGTCGCCCTAATCCCATCATCCGCCTGCAGCGGCGGAATGAACCGCGCACCATAGACGGCAATCAGCCCGTTGTAGCGCCGGCAGGCAGACTCCGTAATCAGCCCCCGCCCATCCACCAGGTAGCCGATGAATCCCGAGTTCTGATTCGTCCCGTCCCAGCTCGCTACCGTCTCGCGCACCGGCTCGGGCGCCACGGTGGACGCGCACCCGCAGGTTAGCAGCAGCCAGAAAAACGCTCCCAGCAAAGCCGCCATCGCCGCCAGGTCGATGATGTCGCGCCGGTTATTCCGCCAGTTCATTGCGCGTTGCCTCCACGTCCTGTTTGGCGATCGCCGACCTGGCCCGGGCCGCCGCGTTGACCTCGTTCTGCGCCGCTGCCGCCTTCTGCATGGGCGCCGAGTTCTTCAGCTCCAGCCGCTTGGTCTGGAATCCGAAAAACTCCTTCACCGCCGCCAGCGCGTTCGCGATCAGTCCAACGATGTCCATGCTTGCTTCTCGGCCTTCGGGTTTCGGATTTCGGGTTTCCGGCTAGCCCGGTGGCAGCCCCGCCTGGATCGCGTTGCCCAGCTCCGTCAGCACCGGCCTCAGCCACACAACCCTGTCCACCTGGTTGCCCACCACCTGCGAGGCGAACGCCTGGTAGATCGCCAGCCCGGCCTCCTCCGCCAAAATCGCGTTCTCGTTCCGCAGCTCCCGGATGCTGATGCTCGACAACGACGCCCGGATCATCGCCGGGTCCACCGCCCCGCTCGACGTCACCGCCCGCAGCACAATCACCGCTTGCTGAAAATACGGCTTCGCATTCCCGTCCTTCGCGCACGCCACGCTCACCAATCCCGGCACCACCGCGTTGATTCCCGTGATCACCGCGTTGGTGTCCAGCATCGAAATCGTCTGCGTCTGTCCCCCAGGCGTGGTGGTGGTGGTCGTGGTGCAGCCGATAAACGACGCGCACGGCGCGCCGACGATGAGGAGCACGGCTCCAATTCGAGTGATAGTCTTCATGCTTGTGTCATTTGGGTCCTTTGGTCCCTGCTTGTTTGTTGGTTTTTGAGTCGGAGAAATTCCGTCAGCGTCGGCAGCTTGATGCTGGTCCCCAGGTCCAGGCCGAAGTGCAGCAGCCGATACCACCGCGCCCCCAGCAGCCCTTCAAACATCCGGTCATCCTCCACGTCGGGACTGGCTGCCGCCTCGGCCATCGCCGCCGTCAGCTTGGCCTGCACCCGGCTGTTGAATGGCTTCACCGCCAGGCGGATGGCCCCAACCCAGGTCACCACCGTCGCCAGCCAGCCAAACTTCCCGCTCAGTAAATCCAGCAGTGGTTGCAGTTCGCTCATGCTTCTTCTTGGAAAGAAGCCCCGGCCAGCCCCGTCGCGAAAGTGCGACCAACTTTTGCGGAGGGGAAACATGACCCGAGCTCCAAATTGTGGGACTCAACACGAGCGCCGAGCTTTGTGCCTCGCGCTTCATTCGCTCTGCTTGGATTCGGAGACCGCAGTTCTATCACGCCCGCAAAACTAGCAAGGCGCATTTTGCCGCCGCGGTAATCTCCTTTTCCCCTGCCCGGCCACGCCGCTTTTAATCCCTCCCCCGGCAAGCGTCAACACCAAAAATCAAAAGCCCGGCGCAAGGCCGGGCTCCGTATGAATCCGTGAAATCCCTGTCTCCTATTGATTCTTCCCCGCGATCTTCCCCAGTCGCACAAAGATGCCCGCCAGCAACCCCAACACCACCGCCGCCACGACGAGCACCCATGACACAAACCCATATTGAGCCAATGCCACCGCCAGGCACAACGGCGCCAGCCACCAGTAGCGCACCATCGGCGAGCGCGCCGCATGGCGCCGCCAGAACCCTATCTTCACATCCGGCACAAACCTCACCCCGCAGCTCGGGCACTCGATCCCGGCGCGGGCGTCCGCTTCCTCAGCCCGTCCGGCCTCGCCGCACCTGGGGCACTCAACCTTTACGTTCATTCCCTTTCCCGCCTTTCCGCCTTCGCTGTTTATCCCTCCACTCCAGCTCGCTCAACAGCCAAATCACAAACATCCCCAGCAGCACGCACACCGCCCCGCCAAAACCCTTCTCATCGCCGCTTCCCATAATGGACCTCGGGTGGCTTCACCAGCTTTAACATCGATTCCACCGCCTCCAGAATGCGCTGCCGCTGTTCTGGCTCCAATCGGTCGAGTTCGGCCACCAGCTCTGAAGCCCACGGCGCCAGTCCTGCTCCATACCACTCCTGCTTGCTCTGCGTTGTGATTGCCTCTGGATTCTTCTGCGCGATTACCAGCTTGAGCAGATTCAACCTCGAATCCCTCGGCACTATCGTCCCCTTCTTGATCTGAGAAATCGCGCTCTCCGAGATGCCGGTTTCCCGCGCCGCATCCGCCGCGCTCCAGCCGGCCATCTCTATTAGCCGCATGAATTCCTTGTTTTTGGCGTTCAACTCAACCCCCAGCCATATGCAAAAATTTCTTCACTTTCTCGTTGACGACTTTAGCTACTACAGCTTAAGCTACTTAAGTTACGTAAAATAATGTAGCAGAAACCAGATGACCGTCAACGTAAAAAATCTAAAAAGGTTGTGCTGGACGCGAGGCATCTCCGTAACAGACCTCGCCTCCCGGCTCAATCGCACCCGCACCATCCTCTATCGTGCGATCCACCACCCGCAGGAATACCCTTCGATCATCAAGGAGATCATCCATGAACTCGAAAACACCACAATCAAATGCTCCCACCCCGCCTGCCCTAATCGATGAGCTGGTCGAGCTGATCGTCACCGCTCTGCCCGACTCGCTTCAGCAGCGCCGCCGCCTGCTCACGGCCTTGCTCGGCGTCTTGCCGGAAAACTATCTCCACCGTGACCACATTATGATGATGCTCCACAACCTGGATCACCATGACCAACTCCAGCGCGACCTCCCCGGCCTCAGATTCCGCGACGGCAAAAACCACTAGCCCACTCATGCCCGCCACACAACCGTAAATGCCCTCGGCAACCCAACTCTCGCTGCCCCGTATCGCCCGCGTGAAATACGTCGCCCCCACGATGGAGCTGGGCACCGCTCGCGGCGTCCTCCAGCACCACGCACCCGGCATCACCGAAGACCAGGTCCGCGAGCTGATCGAGCGCGGCGCCTTCTGGGCCTGGAACGTCGCCGAGGATGCCGATGGCAAATACCCCGAGCTTCGCCTCCTCACCGCCAGCCTCGCCGCATTCTGCACTCCGCAATCCGCCCTCGCCGATTTGATGGATGATCCCTACGCCCTGGCCAAACCCGTCCCGGCCACCGCCGAGCTGGCCGTCGCCAACCTCATGGATCACGTTTCACGGTTCACCCTTCAGCGAACCCCGCACCCGCTCATCACGGGCGAGCAGGTGAAGCTTCTGCTTTGCATCCGCCGCACCCTCCTGATCCGCCTGGTCGCCAGCAAAGCGCTGCCCCAGGCTCCCGGCACCCAATACCGCACAGGCCCCCGTGGCTACCCACTGATCCGCCGCCAGGACCTCGCCGCTTTCCTCGAAGCAAGACTCGTATGTTAACCCACAACACCCTCCTTCCAGCAAAAGCGACACGCGTGTCGCATTTGAGCAAAGTCCCAAAACTCCGCCACGGCGGCGATGAAGAGCGCGCCGCTCAGCTCGATACCTACATCTCCCGCGCCGAGTCCGGCCTGGTCTCCATCATCCAGGCCGGCTTCTTCATCGAGTGCATTACCGCCGACCTGCCCCACGGCCAGATCGGCTCCTGGGTGGAAACCTGGTGCAAGCACCGCACCTGGCGCACCGTCCAGCGCTGGCAGCAGATCGCCGGCAAAGTGGGCGAGGAAGTCCTCGGCCTAAAATACGAGCAGCGCATCCGCCTCCCCATCAAGCTCTACGAGCTGCTCGACCTGCCTATCGAACAGGTCCCGGACAAGGTGAAGCCTCTCCGGGAAAAGCTCGATGCCGAGATCTCCGGAAAGTCCTACCGCCAGCTCTTCCTCAGGTTCAGCCAGTCCGACGACGGTGAGAGCCCCAAGGTCGGTCGCCGCAAGGGCAGCGACGGCAACCCAAAGCACAAGCGCGATGCCTTCGAAGCCCGCACCGCCGAAGAGCAGCGCGAAGTGGACGAGCAGCTCTGCCACAAGATGGGCGCCTGGCTCAAGGCCGTTGCCAACGACGCCCGCGCCGGCCATCCCGATTTTTGCCAGCAGGCCCTCGCCGCCCTCCACGGCGGCGTCGAGTCCTTCAGCAGCTACCTCCGTTCGAAAAAACACACCAGGTAAGGAGCATCATGAACCAAGCAACTGTTCCATGTGAAACAATCTCAGCGCCAGAGACCCCCAGCCAGTTGGCCATCGAAACTCAGGGGGATAATACAGACGCCTGCAATGCCGTCTCATCTCTGGCGCCCCTTCCCCTCGTAAATCGTAAATCGGAAATCGTAAATGCTCCGGTCGCCCTCACCACCATCGCCCCCGCCGAGTGCCTCGCGGTGGACCCCGTCCAGCCGGTCCTCGACGTCCCCTCCTATCTCGAAGACCGCGAAAAGAGCAAGGTCGCCATCGCGCACTTCGCCGACGAGCCCGCTCTCTTCCAGACCCTGCCCGACAAAATCAAGACCGAGCTGCGCGGCCTCCTCGGCGTCAAGCCCGGCAAGGGCGCTTACTCTGCCGTTGAACGCCGCGTTAAAGACGGCTTAAGCGTCACCAAAGCCTGCGCTGAAGCTTACGCCGCCTTCTCCAACGTCGTCTGCACCCGCCTCGCCCAGTTCCGCGCCAACTACGACCTCTACGCCAGGACCGGCGACTGGGTTGCCCTGGTCAACCGCGCCAAGGCCGGCATCGAGTGGCAGGTCAAAAACGTCGGCCTCCCCGAACCATTCCTCAAATACGTCGAGCAGCGCCGCGCCAGCTTCCGCCGTGGCGACGGCATGCAGCAGGCCATCATCTCCATCCAGACCCAGTGGCAGACCGGCCTCACCCCCAAGGGCATTCTGGAGGCAATCCCCGGCTACGACGACGGATGGACAAACCGCAATCCGCACCTTCTCCCCAAAGGCTGGCACCATACCAACATCCGCCGCCAGCTCGCCAAGCGCGGCAACCTCACCGCCCCCGTCACCAACCTGATCCAGATCAGCACCGCCGCCGCCAAGGAGCTGCTCCCCCGCCACCTCACCTCCCGCAACGGCCTGCGCTTCCTGGAGCGCGTAACCTTCGACGACGTCCGCACCGACTGGCTCATCTTCGACACCGAGAGCGGCCAGCCCTGCGAGCTGTGGATCCTGGTCGCCCGCGACCACGCCACCGCGATGGTGCTGGGCTTCGTCATGCACCCCTGCGTCGTCCGACCCGATGCCTCCGTCAGCCGGCTCGGCCTCAAGCAGATGAAGCAGCTCGTCGCCTGGATTCTGGAGCGCTACCCGCTGCCCCCCTACGTCAGCCACTGGACCATCGAGCGCGGCACCGCCACCATCAGCGAGGGCGACGGCGCCATGCTCGCCGAACTGCTGCCCGGCCAGATCGAGCTGCACTACACCAGCATGATCGGCGGCACCAGCCCCACCGGCTACAAAGAAAAGAAGACCGGCAACTCCACTGGCAAGGCCAGCCACGAGAGTCACAACCGCCTGCTGCACACCCAGAGCTGCTTCATTGAAGGCCAGACCGGCAACCGCTGGGACATCCGCCCCGCCGACCTGCAGGCCCGTTGCGACGAGGCCGTCGAAATCTGGGAGATGCCTCTTCCCGAGCACCTGCTCAATAAGAAGCGCTATCCCCTCCTGCTTCCCCACCAGGCCCGGCAATACCTGATCCAGTTCTGCCTCGCCCAGAACTTCCGCACCCAGCACGCCCTCGAAGGCTTCGAGCAGCTCCTGGAGTGGTATGACCCCGCCAACCCCGCCGCCGGCTGGCGTCCCCAGAACACGTTCGTCCCTGGCATCCCTGGCGTCCTTTTCCGAAAGCGCATGGAATCCCCCGTCGAGCGCGCCATCCGCCTCATGCACCCCTACACCGGCCAGTGGAAGAAGTGCCCCCCCGACGTCATCATCACCTTCCTCTCGCACCGCGCCCGCCAGGTCACCCTCAAGGCCAGCGGCGAAATCCAGTTCACCGTCGACGGCACCAAGTGCGTCTTCGCCCCTCCCTTTCCACCCTCAACCCTCAACCCTCAACCCTCAACCTCTTTACTCGGCTACCACTCGCCCGACGACCCCAGCTTCCTCCACGTCACCGATGGCCAGGGCCGCGTCCTCGGCACCTGGTTCCGCCGCGCCCGCCTCGGCTATCAGGATCAGGAGCTGTTGGAACAGGCCATGCGTTACACCGCCGCCGCCCTCGCCCAGGTCAACGAGAAGGCTGCCACCCTCACCGCCCCCGAGCGCGCCGGCCTCCAAGACATGCGCAACCACAACCAAGAGTTGGCCGAGCGCGCCGACGCCTTGGCTATTGGCGATGGGCTATCGGCTATTGATCGCGGCCCCGACTACAACGATGTCGCCAGCTCTTGTGTCCCTGCCGTCCCTGCCGTCCCTTCCAACCTTCCCAGCACCGTCGCCCGCGCCATGGCCGCCATCCCGCGCGAGCGCCAGCGCCACGCCGACACCCAATCCGCCGACGAAGCTTTAGCCGCGTCCCTCGACGCCATCTAACCCTGCAACCATCAACCGCGTAAATCGTAAATCCGAAGCATCCTATGAACTCATTCGCCGAAAAATCCCTCCCACCGCAGGACCGCGACGAAAAGCCCGCCGCCGATCCCCAGCTCATCACCGCTTTGCAGGCCACCGGCCTGAGCAACTCCGAGATCGGCAAAGGCATCGGCTACAGCTCCGGCTACGTCAGCCAATACCTAAATCATAAATTCCCCGGCGACCTCCCCGCCATCGAGCAGCGCATCCGCGAATTCCTCCGCGACCGCAACATCACCCGCGTCTCCGGCGTCGCCACCGTCGAAACCGAAGTCTCCCGCTTCCTCTGCCGCAAGCTCGAAGAAGCCCGCCTCAACCGCGCCCTCGCCGTCATCACCGCCCCGGCCGGCACCGGCAAAAGCCGCAGCCTCGGCCTCTACCTCTCCACCCACACCCTCGCCATCGCCTTCCGCGTCACCGCCATGCACACCGGCCTCTGCGCCCTGGCCGATGACCTCTGCCAGGCCGCCGACATCCAGCCCCAGCGCCGCCGCCGCAAGAACGCCAAAGGCCCCGCCGAACCCCGCAAACGCCGCTGGGACATGATCGTCGAAAAAACCACCGGCAGCGACCGCCTCCTCGTCGTGGACGACGCCCACGAGCTAGGCCCGCGCGCCCTCCAATGCTGTGTGGACTACCACGAGGTCACCGGCAACCCCGTCGTCCTCCTCGGCCTGCCCGACCTCAAAAAGCGCCTCCTCCGCGACGCCCGCCGCAGCAGCCGCGCCGATGAAGCCCCAGACATCCCCATCAAAGACCCGCGCCCCCTCGTCGAGCACCTGGTCAAAGAACTCGCCCCCGACGCCAACGGCGAACGCGACCAGCTCATCAGCCTGTGCCTGCAAGTCGTCGCCAAGCCCGGCGCCTTCCGCGCCGTCGAGAAGCAGCTCCAATACGCCGCCCGCGCCCGCAAGAAGAAGCCCAGCCTAACCTGGATCGAAGCCTTCCGCGCCGCCCACCTCCGCTTGCTCCGCAGTTACACCCTCAATTAACGCCCCACTTAACCCCCAACAAAACGCCTCCAATGACCACAAAATTCAAATCCGCCCCGGTCATCCCGGTCATGAGCAAACGGCGCTACGACGACGTCGAGCGCATCACCAACTGCACCATTCACGAAATGGTCTTCGCCCTCCAGCACCTCGACCAGGCCCTCGACAGCGGCAACCCTGTTGACGACGTGGAAGACTCCCTCAACTGCCTCACCACCGCCGGCTGCAACATCGACACCATCCAGCAGATGATCGTCGCCGCCAAGCTCGCCGCCGAAAAACGCCAGGAGGCCCCATGAGACCCCGCGTCACCAGCGTCTGCAGCCTCTGCCGCCAGATCATCGGCGAAGACCATCGCCCCACCGGCCGCTACCCCATCAACCCCAACGCCCCCGGCCTCAGCCACGGCCTCTGCCTCGCCTGCGCCCCCGGTTACTGCGCCAGCATGGGCCTCTCTGAATCCGAGACCGCCCGTATCATTAACACCTTCCTTCAGGGAGGTGCGTCCGCAACAAAGAAACCCCAAACCGCTTCGGCGGTTTCCCCCGTTAACTACGTTACCTCCTGTTAAAACCTATGAGTGAAATCACCCTCGCCATTATCGAAGCCGGCGCCAAAAAGCACGCCGCCCACCGCAGCGACCTCAAGCACCTGGTCCAGACCCTCAACGACCAGGTCGAAGCTATCAAGCGCGCCGCCCTTCCCGACATCAAGCGCGCCGTCGCCCGCGCCGCCGGCAGCGCCAATGACCTGCGCGAGATCATCGCCCAGGTCCCCGGCCTCTTCGTCAGGCCCCGCACCGTCATCTTCCACGGCATTAAGTGCGGCTATGAGAAAGGCAAGGGCAAGCTCGTGTTCCAGGACGGCGACCGCGTCTGCGCCCTGGCCCGCAAGCTCTTCCCCGAAATGGCCGAGGCCCTCATCATCACCAAGGAAGCTCCCAACAAGAAGGCCCTGGCCGAGCTGCCCGCCGCCGACCTCAAGCGCCTGGGCATCACCATCGAGGACACTGGCGACCAAATCATCGTCCGCGCCGTGGACACCGACGTCGACAAGATCGTGACGGCTCTGCTGGCCGAGGCCACCGAGACCGTGAAGGAGGCCGCATGATCCTCATCAACGAACCCTACTCCGTTTACGAGCGCCAGCTCGAAAAGGAACGCCGTCGTCAAGCTGCCCTCTGTGGGTTGCGCGTCTTCCTCTTCTGCCTCGGCTGCATCGCCCTCGGCATCTTCATCGGCTGCCTCATCCGCTTCTAGCCATGCGCACCTTCACCGTCATCACCAACCTGGACCACCGCCCCGTCGCCATCATCGGCGACTGCGATCTGATCGGCCACCAGTTCGACCCCCTCTACGCCATCCTCCCCGATAGCGCCACCAGGTCCCACGACGACCTCGCCAGCCTCTGGGAAGTCCCCTTCGTCCTCGCCACGGAAGACTGGGCCAAAGAGCAACGCAAGCGCTTCCCCATGACCCGCCCCAAAGGCCATAAACTCGCATTAATCTCCTAGCTCCCATGAAACCACCCACCAAATACCACCGCCAAACCCCGCTCAACCAGCGCTGCTCTGACAGCACTGAACTGCGCGCTGCCAAATCCTTCTTCAAAGCCGACCCACTCAACCAGTTCTATAGAGAGTGCCTTTATCGCATCTGTCAACGCCATCATCGCAAGCAGCCCCGCGACTGGCGCGCTGTCGTCGCTGCCCTCCTTGTCGTCGCTTTGGCTGCCGGCGATGCGGCTATGTCAGCCTCCCCCCCTCCGTTGCCTCCGGTTAAAAAGTCCTACAAGTCCGCCACCATCACCCAAGGCGCGGGCGCCAAAGCCCTGCTCGCCAAAGCCGCCCCCACTGTCACTCGCTACTTCGCCGTTACAGCGGTCAGCACCAACGGCCTGGAGAGCGACTACTCCAGCGAGGTCAGCGCCGCCGGCAGGCGGTTCACCCTCGCCTGGGACCCGAGTCCCAGCACCGGGATCGCCGCATATAAACTATATGCGGGCGGCGCCTCCCGGACCTACACCAACACCCAGAACGTCGGCCTGGCCTTAACCGCCCACTGGCCCCCGCCCCCCAAGACCAACCTCGTGATAACGGTCACTGGCACCAACCTCCAAAGCGCCCCGAGTCCCTTCGGCCCATGGACCGCGCTAGCCACCAACGTGGTGGCCATCACCAACCCGTCCGGTCCGCGCGCCTTCTGGCGCGGCCTGGGCGCAAAAGTAACCCACACCCGCTACTAACCATGCGCCCACGCAGCCCCAATGGCACCCGCAGCCCTTTTTGCCCGTGCGGCCAACTGCGCGAGCCCAGCGGCACCTACTGCGCCCGGCACCGCCGCGAGCGTGTCCGGCTCTATTACCTCAAAAAGCATGGCCCGCCGCCAACCCTCTCACACAATCCCGACGCCGTCCGCGCCCGCCGATCCCGGCAGCGTCTGCTCTCTTACTACGCCCGTGAACGGCTGAGCCGCAGCTCGGGCATCCCAAAAACCGAGTGGCCTTCCAGCGCTGTCATCCTCAAAGCCACTGCCCTCTTACTTAAAAGGAAAATATGGCAGAGAACATAGGCATCGACCGCGCCACGCAGGTAATCCGCCTGATTGCACTCGGCTACGCCATCAAAGAGATCGCCGACGAGCTGCAAATCAGCAACAAGACCGTCGAGTATCACTACGCGGAGGCCAAAAAAAATTTCGGCTTCGCCTGCCACGCCGACGTGACCCGCTTCGCCCTCCGCAATAAACTCATCAGCCCCGAAGAGTCTCGGCAGCAGAAGGACCCCGAGTGGCAGAAGCTCATCGACACCGAGGTCAAAGACTACCAGGGCGCCAAAACCGCCTCGCTCACCATCCTGGAGAAAGCCGCCAAAGGCCAGGTCAGCATCGCCCAAATCACCGGCTGGACCAAGGCCGTCGAAGCCCACGTCCGCCTGGTGGAATCCGAAGTCAAACTGCGCCGGATGCAATAAGGCGCTACGATGAACGCCTCCATCGAACTCCGTCTTCAGCAGCTCGAACAGCAAGTCACCGAGCTGCGCGCCATCCTCTTCCCCGTCCCCGCTGGCGATCCTCCCGAGACCGCCACCAGCAAAGTCGCCAGCATCCAATGGCTCTGTGCCCGCCAGGCCGGCATCTCCATGGCCCAGCTTCTGGGCCGCAGCCGCGAGGAGATATTCGCCTGGCCCCGCATGGCCGCCATGTTCCTCGCCCGCAAGCACACCGGCTGCCGCCTGCAAGCCCTGGGCCGACTGTTCAAGCGCAACCACGGCACCATCCTCCACGCCATGAAACGCGTCCAGGACCGCATCTCCACCGACCAACGCTTCGCCGCCGCCGTCGCCACCCTCGAAACCCAACTCGCCGCCCAACCCGCCGGAGTCTCTCAAATCTCCAATCTCAAATCCTCTCCGCCCCAATCGAATACATCGCCCACTTCATGGGCCAATTACCGAAGCTAGCAGCATTATGACCACACCCGACTTTGACATGAATCTCGTCGAGCAAGCCGCCCGAAACTTGGGCGAGCATTTCGATTGTGTCCAAATATTCTGCTCCCGTCACGAGGAGGGCGAGGCCGGCGGCACGGTCGCCGTCTGCTGGGGCGTTGGCAACGAGTTCGCCCGCTGGGGACAGGCCAAGCTATGGGTGGACGCGGAGCATCGCTCGCCCGCTGCCGGTGCGCCGCACAAAAAAGAAGGTGAGCCGTGATAACGAACATCCTCGCCTGCCAGCCTGCGCATCCCATTCCCTCATCCGTGTCCGTCCGCGACTACGTCCAGGACCGCATCTCCACCGACCAACGCTTCGCCGCCGCCGTCGCCACCCTCGAAACCCAACTCGCCGCCCAAGCCGCCTAGCCATGCAAGAAACCGACATCCAGTGGTGCGACAGCACCGTCAACCCAACCGGCTTCCAGTGTGCCGGCTGCGAGCTGTGGCTTCCGAAGCGCAAAGACGGCAAGCGCTGCTACGCTGGCCGCTGGGCCGAGCGCGTCGGTGGCCTCGGCGCCTTCAATGAGCCCGTCGAGCTGAAGCCTGGCCGCATGGCCGCTGCCGCCAAGTGGCCCGACCTGCGCGGCCAGGCCCGGCCCGAGAAGAGCTGGATTCCAAAAGAGCTTCCCCGCCTCGTCTTCATCGGCGACATGACCGACCTCTTCTGTGAAAGCGTCCCCTTCGAATATCTCCGCACCGAGGTAGTCGAAACCGTATCCAAGTGGCCGCACATCGGTATCCTTCTCACCAAGCGCCCCACGCGCCTGGTCCATTTCTCCCGCTACCTAAAGAAGCGCGGCGTCGAATGGCCCGACAACCTCTGGATCGGCGCCAGCGTCACCAGCCGAAAAACCCTCAGCCGCGTCGGCACCCTCCTCAGCGCCGCCGAGCCCTGGACCACGAAGATCGTCTCCCTGGAGCCGCTCTGGGAATCAGTCGTCGGCACCCAGGTCAAAGACATGACGGTGACCAAGGGCCTGGAGCGCTACCTCGCCCCCATCAGCTACTACGACGACGGCGAGGGCCATTCCGACGCCGAGCAGGACCATAGCGAGATAAGCTGGGTGATTACTGGGGGGGAGAGCGGCCCACACCCCAAGCCCTGCTACGTCGAGTGGATTCAGGAGATCGTCGAGCTGTGCGCCAACGCATCACTCGATGTTGATGGCGATCCCGTCCACTGCTTCGTGAAGCAGCTCGGCGCCTACTGCCTCACCCACAACGCCAACACGATGGACTGGCCCCTGTCCACGCTGCTGGACGGCGAAGGTGAAGGCGCAGCCGCCGCCCGCGCCATCATGTCCAACAAGAAAGGCGCCTCATGGGCCGAGTGGCCCGACCAGATCCAAGTCCGCCAGTTCCCAAGCCTATGAAAGAGAATCCATGCAAGTCCTGCAAGTATTGGAACTCTGAACCATTCGAGAGCGACTGCGCCGGCAATCCGATCCCGATCCAGCCTGACCGTGGTTGCTGCACCCATCGGGATTCACGGGATTTGCCAGACGGCGGCGGCATCATGCTCTGGAACGAAACATGTGAGCACTACAAGCGCCGCACCGATGGCAAGCGCTGGTTGATCGAGCGGCGCTCAGACAGGGAAATGGTCTGTCGTGACGACCGCATCACCGTCCGCTGTGTGCGCGAGTGGCTGGCGCGCCTCCCCAAAGAGTTTCAGGACGTCGAGTTTGAGACCGTGTTCGGTGGGCTGCCCGTCAACCTGAAGCGCGTCGTTGCCTATCGCGCTAAAGATGGATCGTGTAAAGGCGTTACCGTCAACGGCATGGGCAGCCACCTGCCGTTCGACGACAGCCTCGAATGGGTGCTGGTGCTTTCCTGATCGGCTATGCTCCTGACTCAACCCCAAGTTAACCGCTTCTGGTCCAAGCGCGCCGACAAACCCGGATGGCCCGTCGTGGTTGCCATTTACGGCTGGTCCACATCCGAAGCCGAGACCCAGCGCAAAGCCCTCCTGGCCCGCTGCGGTTTCACCAGCCTCACCCAGGTTGACCCCGACAAAGGCTTCACCCGCGTCCTCGAAGAAATCGCCATCTTCCTCAACGACTTAAACGGCCTCCAGCACGCCGCCCAAAACAAGCGCCGCCAGAAACTCTTCAAGATTCGTAGCTACGAGAAGTGGCTCGGCATCGCCCAGGACCGCTTCCACACTACCGACCTGGACAGCCTAACCGACCAGCAGATCGACGAGCTGCTCTGGACCTGCAGCGACCGTCAGGTCGAGCACAGGCCAAAGACCGTAGCCCGCCGCCGCCAAGCCAACGCCGCCCGCCGCAAAGCCGCCAAGCAAGACCCCAACGCCCGCCCCAGCTTCCCCGGCTTGGCTATCGGCGATCCGGCCCCCGCCTACGAAACCGACCCCGAGAAAGTCCCGTTCTGATTATGAATTCCACTACAACACCAAAACCATTCGGCTGGGAAGTCGAAGTCGAGTTCAGCAAAGGCATGATTTACGCCCCCAATTGGAAGAGCAACTGGCGCAAGACCTTTCACTATAAAGGTTCCAGTGAGGCTGCGGCAAAAGCCCGGTCCATGACGAAGAAGCACGCCCGGGCCGTCATCAAAACGACGCCCTACATGACCGAGCAGGATTACATCCGCGCCTTTGGCAACTATTGGGAAAAAGGGTTCTAGCCCATGACCTTCAACACCAATCCCAGGCCAAAGCGATGCGCCCTCTGCGAGCGGATCACCGTTCGCTTTCCGGCTTGGGATAAGAAGCGCTGGGCCTGCGCAGCGTGCTGGAAGGACTACGTAGCCTACAGACGATCATATCGCGCCGAGTTTGGTTTCTACCCATCGGTAGCCCGCTTCCGAATGGACTAAGACCCCATAAACAAAAAGTGGCCCGCCCGTGCTAGTAACACGAGCGAGCCGCGAACCGATCATGGAGATAACCCATGAACAATCCGCAACAGACACCATATCATCAAACCGTGTTCATCGTCGAAGGAATCAAGACAGCCGTCATCGTCACATCGGGGGGGGGTAAAATGACCCAGCGCCGCCGCCGATTCGAGACTCCGGAGGCCGCGCTCACCTGGTGTCGCCACAACCGAGCCGGCCTGGTATATTCCCCCGCCGAAGACCAATCCAGGAACTGACTATGCCCGACGTGAACATTGAGTTCCCCTGCAAGTTCTGCAGTGGCAAGCACACCTTGGTCCTGGAGAATGCCGAGCTGGACAAGAAGCAGCTCACCATCAAGGCCAAATCGTGGCGCTACGATAACCCCTGCGACCAGCTCGCCCAGTTCATCGTCACCCACCCCACCGTTAACCTGGTCACCGTTACCCACGGCAAATGAAGCCCGCCCAGCGCGCCCCGGTAAAGCAGCCCACCAGCCCCGAGCTGACCGAGGAGCTGCTGCGCTTCATCCAGGTGAAGTTCTACCCTGACGACCCGGTTGAGTTCACCAAGGACAAGCCGCGCCTGCTGCGGTGGGTTGTTTTCGAGTTCGCCCGCTGGCTGGAACGACGCGGCGTAACCCTGCGCCCCGCCCGCTTCCTGGAGATCATCCGGGACAACGTCCTCATGGAGGCCCTGCGCCACGGAAACACCGGCAACATCGCCTACCGTCCAGGCTACCTGCGCATGGTCGTCCAGCGCCACCTGGCCCACCACGGCGAAGAGTATTACGAGGAGGGTAAATCCATCCGGACGCTCGCTGAAACCGCCCTGTTGGCCGCACAGCGCCCCAACGTGCCGGCTCCTGATCCCATCCGCGACCTGGCCCAGGCTGACCGCCTGTTAGGCCAGGCCCTGCGTCAGAAAAAACGCCCCGTTGACGCCCCCATTAAACGCCAGCTAACCCTCCTCTAAAATGGGGTCGCACCCTTTCAATACCGCCAACCAGGCCCCCGAGTTTCCGAAACCGTCTTCCGCCTTCGCCGCTCGCTGCAAAGCACGCGCAAACCCCCGCAATTCAGCGTCTTTCAGCCCATTTTAGTCCCTTTAAGCCACCATCAGAAACCGCTTGCGCAGACTCA
>Ga0209507_1000613_pt1 | contig 36728 bp, 49 predicted proteins | sample AD_UKC028_MetaG_FD_184414 | JGI IMG/M metagenome (GOLD analysis project Ga0209507, IMG submission 184414) | Active sludge microbial communities of municipal wastewater-treating anaerobic digesters from USA - AD_UKC028_MetaG (SPAdes) (version 2) | ecosystem: Engineered > Bioreactor > Anaerobic >...
GAGGCAGGCACGGGAATTAAGGCAGGCTGGGGAATTGAGGCAGGCGAGGGAATTAAGGCAGGCTGGGGAATTGAGGCAGGCGAGGGAATTAAGGCAGGCTGGGGAATTGAGGCAGGCGAGGGAATTGAGGCAGGCGAGGGAATTGAGGCAGGCACGGGAATTAAGGCAGGCTGGGGAATTGAGGCAGGCGAGGGAATTACTTGTAAATTGGCAATCTCTTGGTCAATCAAAATGTTTGCGGGAATATGCTGTTGGAGAAACATTGATGAAAGTGAAAAAACTATTACTTGTGGCAGACTAGAACCCAAGAATGGTGCTACTGTAGAATACGGAATTGTCAAAGAATTAGGTATGCCAAATGATGTTTCTTTATCTGGCAAAGAAGTGGAAGTGAAATTAGATGGGAAAACTTATAAAGCGATTATCAAATAATCGTATCGGTTGGCGTATCTGGTTAATAGACCTCTCCCCCTATCAAGCTCTATTGGTCATAGGCTATGGGGGAGGGGATAATAAAGTTATCAATCGTTAACCAATTAAAATAATAAAGTTAGCAATAGTTAACCATGAACATAAACATCAACGGCAAGGGTATAGAACTTTCAGAGCAAACAGTTAAGGAAATCCAAGAGACTATGAAGGTCATAGATAATTGTGAGAAGGAGCTTAAAATATTGTGGGATATTAACTAATTTATGGACGAATTTAATTTTAGAAGTTTTATCGTTGGGTGTTTGTTTATGAATCTTGTTATTGGTTGTTGTTATCTTTGTAGCATCAAGCCAAGCAGGGAAGGATATTCTTCTCCCAGTAAACCAACTGAACAGATAGCAAAACAAGAACCTCCAAAGAATATCTCTAATTCAGAAGAACAAACAATAGTAGTCCCCCCATATATCAGTTATCAGTATAGACTCAAAAATGATGAGAACTATGAAAACTGTCTTGAAAATGCTAAGGAATACAATGAGAAAGATACTGGGCAATGGTTTGCATGCATCAATGATAATGAATTGAAACATGAATTATCGGTTAAGGAAGCTGTGCAACTGATGATTGACGAGGGTGGATATAAATATTCTGAGCAAGTTTCCACTACCACGCCAGCTAAACTGATTAAAGGTTTATGAGCTTAATAAATGCCATTGTATTCTCCTTTAATATGCTATTTGTAGGTTGGACAATACAGAGCGCAATCATAGTTATTGCTCTTTACTCTCTAACGGCAATATGGATAGGCAAGTTCTTAGATGTTAAGCCTATAAAAGTATTTATTGCCTCAATATTTTTTGCATTATTCACATATTTCTTAGTTAGCACAATTAATCTTATTAACTAACAGACAGCTCGGATAGACGGGCAAAAAACTTACCCCTCTTTCCCAAACAGCAGGGGTATGGAGTGTGTGGCGGAATAGAAAAACGCAAGTCAGTAGCACAACTTGGTGATTATGCTCGGGCTATGAGGCATAATATAAATCCTTGCAAGGTGACTATACTAATATGATTCCTTCGGATGAATTTAGTCAAATCCTTGCCACACTCCACTCCTGCTATATGGGCGAGAGGGGGGAAAGAAATAATATGGAAGACATAAAAAACAAATTATTAGAGTTAAAAATAGGAGAGTTATTAATTATCACCAAATATGATGAATACATCAGGACTTATAATGGATGGGTTCTTAATCAAAAACTTGAACTACCAGATGGCTCTTGGATGGTTACATCAACATTTGTTCCTGAAGTTATAAATGCATATTGTAAGACTGATTAACCCTTAAATCAGGTAAGTAGATTGCTGGAGATGGCTGAAATTATAGCACCTAGTGGCACTTTCTGGGTTGCGTGAGTTGGGTGGATAGCCGACAGTGTGCCTTGGCAGTCCTAATCGCTTGCAGGTGAGAACCCTGTTCTCCAGCAACCTGCTTATCTGAGAAAAATAATATGAACTGTCCTTATTGCAACAAAAAAGCCGAATGGGTTTCAAATGAAAAAATATATGGAAGAAGATATGGAAAATCTTATATGTGTTATTACTGCAAAGATTGTAATGCTTATGTTGGTTGCCATAACAATACAAAACAACCACTTGGAACAATGGCTAATAAAGAGTTAAGAGATTTAAGAATTAAAGCACACTCATTATTTGACCAAATTTGGAAAGAAGGAAAAATGAAAAGAAAAGAGGCATACAAATACTTATTTGATAACACTGGAATAAAACATATAGGCAGTTCAAATGAGTTTCAATGTAATAAAATAATATATTTTTTAACCCCCAAAGATAAAAAGAGAATATGAATGATATAATTTTTGCTATAATTTTCGTGATTACTTACTATTTAGTAATGGACAAACTAATAAGAAAGTTGGCAAATAAAATTGATAAAAAGAGAATATGAAAAAGAATAATTCAACCCTTGATTTAGAAGCGATTGAGAATGCCCAAAAAGTATTAGCACAAAAGCCACAGGGAAAATTTCCAATTATCATTCCATTTTTCATGCAAGATGAATCAAACAAAGATTTGTTAAAAAAAGTTTTAGACTTTTATCGTGATAATCCTTATGTAGAAATAATTTATCAAAAGTATTTATGAAATCAATAATTTGCTGGTTAAAAAATCTTTGGATAAACCTTGAACATTTTGATAGTCCATTTCCTTTTGACGCTGGACACGAATGGGTGGAGCAAGAAGTCCATAAAAATTGCACAGTCCATATTGACAAATGTGAAAGGTGCGGAAAAGTAAATATAAGTTGGGAGAATAATAACCTCTATGAACAAAATAATACAAATAATTAGAGAGAGGGAGGATAAAATGGATAAAGATTTCTCTAAATCATACTCTTCCAATTATGCGGTTTGTTTTGATGCCAGATTTCATTGCCCAAGATATAATGACCTCCAATCCCACAACAAAGCCACTATCATTGCTATTTTGGAGGAGATATTAAAAGAAACAGATAAGCATAATTATTTCTTTGTAATTGACGAAGCCCTTAAAGAATTGCGTAGCGAGATGGATAAACCATCAAAAAAATGATTATAAAAAGAAGCCCGCCTTATCGTCTGAAATCTAAGTCAGACAGCGAGCTTCACGCAAATACTACAAGAGTATTGCTCAACTAATTATTTCTTTTTACCTTTTTTTTTGCAAGCCATTGTTGTGAATTATTTTATAAGACCCAAGGCGTTAATATCGCCTTTTTTGTATCTCCTAATTAAGACAATAATACCGCCTACCAACTGTATTCCCACTAAGACAAAGGTATTCAAATCCCCTGGGGCGATTTGCACCTTTAATAGTTGAAACACGGCGGATAACAAGATAACGATTGCACTGATGTATGTTTGTGATATTTCCATATTATTTCTTTTTACTTTTACCTGCTTTTGAGAGAGCTATGGCGATAGCTTGGCGTTGGCTCTTCCCAGCCTTAATTTCTCTCCTAATGTTTGAACTGATAACTTTTTTACTTGAACCTTTCTTTAAGGGCATATTTTTGTGTTTATTTTATTTATATGGGCTTATACCAGCCGACCGCCCATATTTACCTATTTTGACCCATTCTTTTGCCCATTACAGCCACGATAGCCCCCTTATAGCTATATAGTGGCTCTTTTAGAAAAATACCTGTCAGCGGGCAAATCGGGGCTTTTTGGACATCTTCTCAATACGGTAGTTTATGTTCTCTGGCATATCATACCAATCTCGGGAGAACTTCCCATTTTCGCACATATCGTAGTAGCAGGCATCACATAACCATTTTTTATTCTCATCTCTGCCACATACCCATACCCATTTTATCTTAGCACCGCACTTGTCGCAACGGATAAACGGCAGCATTATTCGGAAGTTAGACATTTCCTTATTAAGAAATTGGATTATTCCCAATCCCTTAGAAAAGAGCCAACATCTTAGCGTTAGTCTTGCCCATAGTTGGTTCGCAAGGGAACTAAGCAGTTGGCGTATATCTCAAACCTTCTCTCTGAGAAGTGAGCTTGAAATGATGTGGAGCAGTCGTTCAACTTGGTCAGTGCGCATCTTGTTTAGCAGTTCTTGGACAGCTTCATCTCCGACATAATCAATTATACGGACATAAAACCTGTCGTGGTCGGCAAAGCAAAGATGCAGAAGCTCGTGGACGATTACAGGCTCAATCTCAATCTCTTCTAGTTTGTCTAGGAGAAATATATTAGCCTTGTGGGAAAACAACTCGTATTCCACACAGCCTTTTACCTCTGAAATAGCCGTCTTCTTCATCTTCTTTGAGTCAACAATGGACACCAGTATCTCCCATTCAGTCAGACCCAACCTTCTTACCCATTTATCCAGTAAGGTAGCAATAACTCCATCAATGGTGTTCATCAGTCCTCCTTAGTCCCTGAAGTGTATTCTGTGCGCCGTCATCTCCAACTTGATATTTGGTGAGCCAGTCTTTGACATAGGGTAGCCCTTTGCCTGTGCGTAGGTATCATCATATTTTAGATAGCTACCAGTCAAGACAAGATACTTCTTTCTCTCTTGCACGGTTTGACTTCTAAGGTCAATAAACTGCTCAACAGTCGCTTCAGTAGCTAGTTCGTGGGTATGTCCGCAAGCAATAATATCTGCTCGGAAGTTGTGGGAAATGTCTGCAAGAGATTTCAGCTTAGTGTAAAAAAATCTGCTTCCTGATGAGCCGTGCATAGAATAGACGGTATAGTTCTGTTGTCCTACTCTAAACAAGTTCCAGCAAGCTGAACCAAGATAAGGTATTTTCAGTTCTCTACACATTAGCTTCATTATATCAATGCCAGTGTCTTTTTGTATTCTGGCGCAATGGTTTCCGCTATGTGAGCCAAGAACTAATCCTGCTTCAACGGCTGGTTTCAAAATATCAATCATTTGTTCCATCTGCTCTTGTGGATTTAGCTTTTGGATATACACACCATCGCCAACAGAGTTCCTTGTGGCGCATTCCAACAAGTCGCCCATAAGTAAGATATTAAACCTATGGTCAATGGCAAACTGCAGATTATGCTTGGCTTTGTCTAAATCACAGGCTGGGTGTCCTAAGTGGACATCGCCCCAGAAAAATAAAGTAGCATAACTATCACTGGTGGTGTAATCCTCCCCTACGGTGTATTCCAGCTTCCTTCTGTTTAAACGAATATCCACTAATCACCTCCTTATGTAGTTTTTAATATGCTTACTGCCCCCTAACGAGTTAGGGGTATGAACTAACCTAATTGGAAGTCAAAAAAACCAATTAGGGGGCAACAAACATCACTTCACTCTAAAATAGTAAATAGGAAAAGAGGGCAAGAGTTGCTTCCACTTGCCAATAGTCAGATGCCTATCAAACTTGCCTGTGTATGCGTTGTTAGAATAAATCACGCCATCCCCCATTATTCCAGTATGTCCATGCAGTCCGCTAACAGTTGAATATCCTGTGGGGGAAATAATAATATCTCCACGAGCAGGGAAGTCCACCCTTTGCCAATATCCCATTAAGTAGGCATATAGTTGGGTAGTGGATAAAAAAATAGGGAAGCTTGGTATCACTTCTTGCACAACCTTGCTCACACTCTCCGCACAACCTAGATTGTCGGGGGCAAGCAAGGTCAGGTCCTTGCCAAGATTTTTAACCGCAGACGCATAAATAGCCTCACGCCGTTGGTTTTTGCTATCAAGTATTCTCGCTAATAGTTCTCTAAGAGCCTCAATAGTCATTGTTTTAGTATAGCACTTATTGTATAATTGCAAACTCTATTTATTCACAGGTATTGACAATCTATGCACAAGGTGTATATAGGAAGTAATATGTTTTGGACAATCGTTGGCGCAATCCTATTCGTAATGTATGGTATACCACTATTATTACAGTTAGGCGTTGTTATAGTCGCTGGTATTATCTATGGACTTGGTCTGATAGTTGAAAAGATAAGATGGACGCTTCAACAAAGATGGTTTTGGTATTCTGTGTTGACTATTTATCTATATTACCTACTGTCATCTTTTTATTAGACCCCCTATCTTTTTCAGTGGATTTACCTTATCCCACTCTGCTTTTAATTGGGAGCGGGTTTTGAGAATATCTGTGTTAAATACAATGGTGTGTGTCGGATTTCTTTTTTCCAATAAAGCAGACCATTTAGTCATCAACGGGTCAGAAAGATTTTGTTCTGGTGTTATTTCTCCGTCTAACATCCTCTGATTTAATTTATCTATTTCAGGTTTTAATTTTTCTATATCTGCGTTAATTTGTGCCAACTCCGCACGATTTCCTCTTAATGGTTGAATGCTTTTTAATTGAACGGCATCATATCCTTCACGCCTTGCTTGAAAAATTCTTTCTGCTTTTATGTCCGCTGGCATATCTCCAGCATATTCAACTTTTATTTTTGCATTAGGCGATATGTATGTTTCTTTTATGTTTTTACCAAAACCAGATGCCTCTGTTGGATTAGTTGTAAAATATGTTCCCGCCTTTCCAGCCAACCTCTCCGTTGGGCTAACCTTATTAAACACCTCAAAATCGCTCTGTGTCCCGTGATAAACGGGTTTCCCCTGCCCCTTCACCCACTCATCAAAAGATTGACCAGATGCTTTGGCTTGTTGGATAGATTGAGTTATTGCTTGGGGTTGGGAGAGAGGTTGCCATTTCCCATTTTTATATACTTCTATTGCTTCTGGCGGGATTGTCTTTTTTGATATAAGTTCGTTTAATTGATCAGCTTCAACACCAGACTTACTTGGTAACACTTCGGAGCTTAATAAGTCTTTATTTACACGAAGCATAACACCATCAGTTTTTCCCCTTGGAGTAATTTCTCCTCTTGCCCAATTTTTGGCATAGGATTCATTAGGAGAAAGACTAATATTTCCAGTATGTCTTCCTGGTTTTAGTCCTTCCTTGGTAATATTTTCTAATGCTGTTTCGCTTGTTCCGTGATAAAGATATTTTGCTTCATTCACCAACTCATCACCCACGCCGACTTCGGGGGTGATATTCTTAGTGTTTATATCCTCAAATGGTGTAAAAGAGCCTTTACGCATTTGTAGTTTGGGCTTGGGTAATATGTTCTTTATCCTTAAATTATTAAGGTCATCAAAGAATTGCCCAAGTCCTTTTGATCCTTGCTGTGAAAACTTAATTACTTGTGCAGATAACTCTGGGCTTAAACCTAGCGCACCAATAGCTAGCATTAAAGGATTACCAGTAGCAAGTCCGCCAACACCAAGTCCAGCCCTGATATATGTCCCAACTTTTTGTCCTTTGACTGCTTGCATATCCTCGTATGCTTTGACAACATCAATCTGCTTCCTGACATCAGGGATAATATTCTCTAATCTTGCAATTATCCTGTCTTTACCCTTTCCAGTAAGGTTAGCAAGTTTATTTATAGCGCCATCTTTTAGCGTTCCACTAGCCTCAAAGTAATCACGCTTGACCCTTGAAAGCTCACTCATTTCGTCAGCGAACTTAGCATCTAACTTGGTAAGACCCTCAATCTTATCTTGTCCAATTTCATTAAAATTATTCCTTATCTGTCTTGCCATCATATTGAGATGGTCTGTTTTATCAACACCAAAGTCAGACAAATCTGATAAGAATTGTCTAGTATTCAGGAACTCGGCAGAGTTCATTGTCTTAGACTTACCATATACCTGTAAGAAGTCCTCTAACTTCTTAGCATCACCAGCAGATATTGGCGGAGATGAAGGCGATCTCATTACCTTTCCATTTTCAACAGATAGCCCTAAGTTAGATAGTTCTTTCTCAAAAAATCCCTCTGGTATATTTACGATATCACCTTGTTTCCTTATACCACCATATTCTCTGCCAGTTGATTTAAGCTCATCTAATCTTTTTGATAATCTGCCAAAAACATTCTCTCCCAAAGCCTCTCTTGTAGCAGGTGTTTGTCCAAACTTAAACTCCTCTGGATATTGTCCAATAGTCTTAATAGTTTTAGGCTCAAATCCCATTACTTGTGAGGCGGCTACTTCACTAAGTTTCCCAATACCCTTAAATGGAGCTTTGATAACACTCTCCACTCCCTTAGACACTTTCTGTAAGCCTTTATTTAGAGTAGGAGAGGCTTTTATAGCCCCCTCTGCTAATAAAGCAGTCCCAACAGGGTCTTCTATACCCATTTTAGCTAAATTAACAAGTGGCTTTGTTTCTGCCTCCAAAAATTGTGGGTCTGATAGAATATCTTTAATACTTCTACCATTAAGCCATTGAGAAAAGGCTTTTGCTCTTGCGACAGATTGTTCTGTGATGCCAGTAGAGCCAAGCAATGCCTTCCCCATCTCTGGTAGTTTTGAGATATTTGATTGATAGCCCTGCTGTTTAAGACCCTCTCTAACATTTTTGTCAGTTGCAGACATTATGCCTAAACCAATATCCTCTCCAATAGCTTTGGGAATATCGTGAAAAGCTAATTTAGGCAAGTCCCAAACCATACCCTTAGCTAGTCTTGCTGTGGACGCTGGAATATTAGAAAAACCTTTACCAACCAATTCTCCAAAGTTTTCTTTTCCTGAAACTTTTAACCCCTCGTTCCAATAATCAACAGGTCTTTGCTCTATTGGTTGTGTTTGTTGCGTTGGTTCAACTGGCCTAGCACCCATTTTAAGCAATTCTTCATACGAAAGACCTTTGCTTGTATTCTCAACAGGCTTAGCCCCCATCTTTAATAATTCTTCGTATGTATATGCCATATTATTTATATGTTCCGTCAGGTTGTAAAGTTAATACTTTTCCGTTAAGGGTCATCTGTTGGGGTTGGGATTGTATCTGTGAACCTTTTTGCAATGCTTCTAAACCTTTCTTTACCCTTGCCAGTTCTTTTTTGAATTGTGCAGGACTTTGTCTTGCAGGGTCAAGAGATGTTGGGGCAGACATCATCATTCTTACATCAGCGTTAGACATTTGAGGACCAAAGAATTTTTTAACAGCAGGGTCTGTTTTGAGTGTTAGCAAAGCAGTCCTTAAAGAGTCCGAATACGCCTCTAAATTAGTGAAATCTTCCGACCCAACTATATCACGCCAAGTTTTAGTAGCTATATCGGGAACTCCTGCAAATTGAGAAAACTTTTCAGCACCTTCTATTGCCGACATTGCATTATCCAACGAGTCTTTTGCATAAGTAGATTGTTCGGAACTGACTACATTATTTTTATTCCTCTCCCCTATTTGGCTATATATATTTGCAATATCAGCTTTAGTTTTGGCTCTCGCAAGTTCTTTATCAGGACTCTCCATATATCCTGTAATTGGACGCATAACAAGGTTTCCCTGTGCGTCCCTGCTCATACCATAAGGCACGCCGTCAATCTCTTTGTATGCCTCTCCTGGCTTAATATCAGACTTAAACTCATTTGTAGTCCATTTTCCGTTCTTATCCAGCGTATAGCCAATTAAAACACCATTTCCTAAGTCCTGGACACCACTTTTAACGATATTATCTCCTTGATTGGTTCGTAAATAAGCGTCTAACTCTAAGTCAGACATTCCAGTCCCTTCTTGTAGGTTCTTATATACCTCTGCATTGGATTTTAGCTGTTTAAGGTCAAATCCAGCCTGACCAAGTGATTTGAGTCTGTTTGTCGCCTCAGTCATCCTCTCCTTGCGTATAGCCATAGCCTTATCAGCCATACCCAAGGCGTTTGCCCGCTCTTCTTCTACCCTCTTTTTGGCATCTTCGTTCATCTTTCCATAAACTTCTTGTATTTTAAGAGCCTTCTCTGCGTCAGTCAGTTCTCTTTGCTTAGTATTTATATCCTCTGTTTCTGTCGTTCTAGTGGTAGCCTGCGGAGTGCCTAAAAGTCCAGCCCTGCTAAGCATAGCCCTATTCTGCCCTTCCCTTTGCAGAGCCTTAGCCCGTTCTTCTTCATATCTCTTGGCGTAAATAGTGTTTATAGCGTCAATCTGCGGTTGATATTTATATGACAACATCTGTTGCAAGTCTTGTTCTCTTTTAATCTGTTGTTCAGCAGTAGGGTATAAATCAGCCTTCACATTCATTTGTGCGTCAGTAAGAGCGGGGTTGGTAGTTTTATACCAGCCTTGCGTGGCAGAATAATCCATACCAGGGGCAGGCGGTGTTTGCATATATCCTTTCTGCACAGTCGGAGCGGGAGGTGGAGTGGGTAAAGATTTAGGAACACCCAGTCCTTGCAATGTTTGAGCTAACTTGTTCCAATCTGGTGTAGCCATATTAGTTAATTTTTATATAGGTTATTCTTTCGTTAGCAGATACACCAACAAAAGTGCCAGTGCAGTTTGCTGACCCATAGACTTCTATTTTCACTATTTCTGTCGTTGAGGTAGGATTGACATATAATCCCGACATAGCCAGAGGAACACTTCCACCTGCCGCAAACATATCACCACTACCACTAGTATAAGCAACCAAAGAAGTGGCATAAGTCGGAGAGGGTCTTGTAACGCATAAATACATAGTCCCTACTCCAGTTGTGTCATTGTAGGTTAAAAACAAATCTTCCCCTGATAATGAAGTAGTGGCGGTGGTAGAAGCAACCGTCCCAGCATAGCTTATATAATGGTCTAGTCTTGTATCATTAGTTCCAACAGCAATCGGAATATTAGCATTGGCAGGTGCAACCGATAATTTGGATATTCCATAAACAGTATCAGAACTTGAAGCTCCACCGGCGGTTGCTACTCCGTCCACATAAGATTTGCTAGCTGCCTGCGTAGCAGTAGTTGGATTTGGCACAATCGGAGATGAGCTGAAAGTTTTTACACCTGCGATAGTCTGATTTCCTGTAAGTCTGGCAAAATCAGATGAAGTGGTATCTAACCACGCCCTGTCTATCAAAGAGGTTGAAGAAGGGGCAGAAATAGCAGTCTGGTAATAGAGAGGAGAGGGTAGGGAAGTAGAGCCGTTAAGCATATTGCGCATATATGGCAACGCAGGCGCATCAGTTATTTTCACACTAGCACCTCTTAAATGCTCTTTTTGCAATCCTGCTACACTTGTTATTCCGTCATCAGGGGAAACGCCTCTTGTAATGTTTGTTAAAGCCGTTCCAGAAGCGGTGGCAATAATATACTCCCACTTAGAGTTCTCGCAGTCTATACAAAAACCATATATGCCGTTAAGCATATTGCCTCCTGCGGTAGTCCCGCTTACAAGCGTGGCTGTGCTTGTTTCTGTGCTGGACATACGGCTGGCTAGGGTTGTTTCAAACCTTCCCAAAGCCTGCGGAATCGGATTACTCGCCCCTAGTTTTACAGGAGCAACAGGTGCAACCGCCAACCAAGTGGACAGTATGCCTGCTAATATCTGTCTTAATATTTGTATTTGCATATTTTTATTATATATTTATGCCCACTTGTTGTATCTGTATTTTTGGGGCGGTTTGTTCTCCTTCAACCTAATGTCCTTGTAAATAATATTAGAAATACTTATAAATCCTATATTCTGCGCTTCAAACTTTAATTTTATATCTCCAAACTTGTCGGAGTTTATTGGCAGAGTGTAGTCATAGTTATAGACAATTATTTGGCTCTCACCTCCTATTGCCAGCGTTCCGATAGCGTTAGTTCCGATAGTCATACTCTCGCCAATATCCACATAACTCTGGTCGCCAGAAATCTCGCCTATATATTGGTAGTCGTCATTGTCATAAGAGGCATAAACCTTGTAAGACTGCTCCTTTTGTATCAATCCTTTCAGCCTTATGCCTTTGAGCTTTTTAAGTCTTGCGGTGTCCAGTTCGTCTATGTTCAACTCTACGCTGTTAGAGATAATAGCCTCATCATCAGTTATTCCGCTGAAAAGTAGCCAGACATTGTTCGTTTGGTCATCTCCGACTATTACAGAACTCTCGTATAAAGTGGCGCAAGAAGCGGAGTAATCAAGCAAGTCCCAGAGTTTCCAAGTCTTATTATAGCGGAAGCACCTATTGTTCTTGGTGCTATCAGTGCTTCGGCAGAAAATCAAAAGATATTCTCCAACTTCTAAAATAACATCTCTGTCAAAATAGTATCCTGATAAGTTAAGGCTTTCAGAGATAGATAAAGGCAACACTTGGTCAGACTGGTCGTTATAGCTCATTATCCTAATTCTGGGTTCGCTCTTGTTCTTGCTGTCCACTAAATAAATACCATCAGCAGAGGCGTATGCACCCCAAAGGCTTTCAATACCGATATTCTCACGGAAAATGTTATTGGTGAAATCTGTGTCGTCCACTGGGGAAACAATCTTCCAAACATTCCTCTCGTGTATGCAATACTTATCCAAGTTATAAACCAAAACAGTCTTTACATCTCCACCGCTGGTTTGTGGGAACTCGCAACCCTCGCTGGCAACTCTGGTAGAGGAAAAAGTAAAATCAGCAATACCATTATCAGTGCTATCCTCCCAATCATAGGTAGCTGTAATATTCCCAGATGCCACATTGCTATTAAAAACTGCCGTCCACTCCCCAGTAGTATAGTTTATCGTCCCAGTCCCACCCAAAGACCCTGTAAGTGTTCCGCTTCCAGTCGGGTCGGTAAATGTTTCAGTTGTCCCAGTGTCGTTTGATATAGAAACGGCAAGGCAAGTTCTCTTTGCGCCTCCTGCCTTGAAAGCTAGTGTCCCACCATAAGTCTTTCCGCCATCAGCAGTATCAACAACCTCCGCAGATACAAGCGTATATTTCTGCGCATCAATATGTGAGCGGAAAACTACATTCTTGCTGTTTACCACACCCCACATCCACAAAGCGTTATCGGCAATAGTCAAATATCCTGCGTAGTTCTTAGTAGCGTCATAAACATCAGTGTAACTTTCAGGGTTTGCAACAACTATTTTTATTAGCTTCCCCAAGTTGGGGCTGGAAATCCATACTTGATTACCTGCTGGACTGTCGTAGTTGGCAAAGGTAATCAGTTCGTCAACCAAAATGTTAGTCCCAATCTCTGTCCAAGTAGTCCCATCATCTAATGAGTATTCCAGCTTGGTAGCCCTCGCTCTATACATTACAGGCGTTCCATCACCTTTATAAGCAGTATGCACGCCGTTCCCCCGCCCAGAGCCTGCTATTTGCGTTCCTAATACTCTACTACCTGCCCTTAGTTCAAAACTATCTCCCTTGCTTGTCCAATTAAGAGCATTAGAAAAAGAGCCTCTGGGTATGCTTTCCGCTTCCAGTTCGGTAATCAATCCCTTATCCCAATTTTTAATCTCTATATCGTTCATCTTGGTATTATTCCATTAGATATTAGGTAGTCATCACTGGCTACGCTTGCCTCGGTAGAGTTGCATTGCTGTTGGGCATCATAGTCAATTAAGTCCCTTAAAAGTTCAGCATACTCTCCGCCCCAAGCCTCTGCCTTGCGTAAAGTAGTATCGTCATCATCATCTTGGGTAAAGTAGTCTTTCAAAAAACCAGCAGTGTATATATCGTGGAATTGGGAAGGGATAGGAAAGGTAGAGGACATTGTAAGGTCAATCGCCTGCTTGGTGTAATACACATTGACACTCGCCCCATCAGAGCCAAAGGTAATAGTGTTATTGGCTTGGTCAATCCAATAAGAGAAAGGGTCTAAATCGTGGAAGTCCTGCTCATTAAAGGTAATCTTGTTATACAAAATCATACCATCAGAGCTTCCGACCTTAGTTATCATTTCGCAATTAGTAGGCAGTGCTTGGGCAGTTTCTGATGTGGTATAGGCTTGCTTATATTCTTTTAATCCCCATAATCTCAAAGACAATAGCTTTCTATTCACCTTATTAAGCCAAGATAAAAAGTTATCGTCTGAAAAACTCTCTCCTATTATTTGCTCAACAAAATCTTTAACATTTTGCGGTGTCATATTTTTTTAATAAATTTTGCAAAGCCAAAATGAGTTTGGATAAAAATGGAAGTTGGTTAGCCGTCCAAGCAAGGTTCTTTGGTAAATCGGTAAAAACAATGTTGCCAAAAATAAGTTCTGTATTGGCAATCTCTCTTGGCATATAAAATATACCTCCTTGTCCTATGCCTGTGCCATTGGATAAAACCAAAGACAAATAAGTTGTTCCTTCAATCTCCTTCCAGCCGTTTATCTTAAAAGCGTGTGGGCTGGCTTCATCATTATCGGAAGGTCTTAAAATACCATCACTTAATGTCCATAAATGCTTCCACAAAGCACCAGTCAAAACAGTTTGTTTCTTATTTCTCCCTAACCATATAGCCATACGGATAGAGTCAAATAAGTCCATACCCGAATACTTATTTACAAAGGTAAAAGACTGGGCTTTATGTGCGGAAGCCATTGTGTCGTATCTTTTATTCCAGTTTATCCAATTAGCAATCACCTCCCTAGGCGTATCAATAGTATATGGGCAATCCTTCTTCTCCAAAGCACCGAATTGGCAATGTGTCTTAGCCACCATACGTAAATCTCCGCCCCAACCATCGGGAGAGCCTTCTAATTGTTTTAATTTGGCGAAAGTATAAAGCGGTGTTAAGTCCACAAACTCTTGATCTTCCCTTACAGATGTAGAGGCAAAAGCAGTGCAGAAGTCGGTATCCTTCTGGTCTTCAATCTTGATTACAGGATAAACAAAAGTAGTCGGCAGTTGGCTCAAAGGCACAGCACCGAATATAGAGCCGAACTTAAAATCTCGTTTATCCTCTGGTAATGGTTTTAATCCTCCGTAAATCATTTTTGTAGTTCTTTATGTATTTCTAACTGCCCCTGTTTAATCTCGCATAATGTCGTTTCAATAGCTACTAACTTAGTTTCAATCTTAGCCAGACTAATCTCATTTCTCTTACTATCACATTCTAAGGTTTCAATTCGTTTCCTATTCTCATCTCCCATAGCCTTATAAGGTCTATAAGTCTGCTCACAATCCTCTAAGGCAGATAACCTATTATCTAACTGCTGTATCTGTATCCCCATATCCTTAAAAGTCTTCCACTGTATTCCAATAGATATGCCTATGCCCACAACTGCGCCCCAATTTCTCAAAAACTCTAAGAAAGCCAAATCAGAAGGGTTCATTGTGGCGTAAATAGCATAACCTGACCTTTTTCATCTGCGAACACGCCTAATTTTATAGCCGCTGCCTTTCCGTCCTGCGTAGTCACTGGCAGATATATATATGGCTCTTTCTGCAAACTGGTAATTATGCTCTGGTAAAACTCATTGCCTCCGTCAGCCTTGCCCTTAGTGTAGGCGTAGTTATATCCCCAAGTTCCTATCCCTATCAGTATGATTGCTATGATTGTGATTATAAGTATATTTTTGATGGTCATATTTATTCTTCTTCAATTATTCCTACATCTTGCACGACTTGCGTTTGTATATCCAATTTAGAATAGTCATTTAAGAGAGAGTTATGCTTGGGCGGGTCTACTCCGACTGCCTTTATTACGCACATACTTACCAGTAGGATAATCAGAGATATAATTGTAATGATATATATTTTCATATTAGTTATGACAACAACATATTCTTGGAGAATAACAATCAGGTGAATTACCGTCTACATACCAACCCAATGCAGTGCATCGTGAACTTGGAAAACAACCACCAAAACTATATCCAAGACCTTGGCAAGCATCATTGCAAGTTGGCGGAGCTTCATTTTGGCATACGCCGGAATTATCGCATATCTGGCCCGGCAAACAACCACATTGATATCCTACGCATAATGTGCTGTCACAAGTGCCATTATTACAAGACATACATTCTCCACCAATTCCACCACCGCAACCATAATCAGGGGTAGCGCCTGCCCCAGTACTTTTAGCTTCGCAAGAATCTTCGCCTGTATCAGATGAACGGCAACCATAACATTGCGGGCAATTATGCTGCGCATTGTCCACATAATATCCGCATTTTCCAGCCTGACCTCCATCTCCGCAATAATCGGTATAGCATCCAGTGGATATATCTCCCGCCGTAGTGGTGCATTGCGACCAAATATCTTCAATACCAATTTGATATTCACAACCCTGTCCGCTTAGTCCTCCTTCTGCCCCTGTGCTTGTTTCATGCATCTTATAGCACAGAAGTTTGTCAGTAGAATTTGATTGATTGTAGCAATCAGTCCAAACATCTGGTGAGAAAATATAGAAGTTCGTCTGCCATCGTGTTCCCAAAGCAGTCGATGTCGGTTTAGCAAAGCAGGATTTATTTGAAATGGTCCAAGGGAAAGTGGTGGTAGTTAGAATTGAACCGGAAGAAGTGCCTGAACCGTTTAGATTGGCGTCAACCTCAACCAATTTTTTTGTGCAGAAATTCTCCATAAACATTCTATCGTCCATTGCACTGGTGGCAGAGGCGTTTGTAGATGTTATGTTGTTCGACATTCCTATAAAATAAGGAATATAATTCTTACTCATTGCAGGCGTTTCTGTGGCATATATCTCAAACTTGTTTATATTGGCAAGAAATGGGTCTAATAATCCTGAGGTAGTTGAAGGAGTTGTAGTGGCATATTGGCTATTGGTAGAGGTAATTCTGCCATATTCGGTAGCAGTAAATTCTACACCTTTATTTGTCCACTGCGACATATCAAGAGAAAATGGTGTAGGGGTTTCATTATCATTTTTATCAATCCACATACCAGTAGAGGTATTGTAAGCTAAAACCCAACTTGCCCCTTTATACGCCTTAAAGGTAGAAGTAGGTCGGTTGGCATCATAGGTTGAGGTGGGGCGAGCAGAGAATAACTCAAAATCATCAGAGAAATATGCATTCATTGATGATGAAGCATTGTTCAATTCATCATATGTACCATAAGGAAAGAAAAATCCTTTAGATGGGACTGGTGAAAAACTATATCTATTTACTGATTGCATTATAGAACTTCCATATAAAGAAGATGTCGTATTTCCATACCCAGTAAAAAGAGTAGTGCTAACAGACCAATTTACCAAGTCATTTGTTGATACATATTTTACTTCATACTCATTATTATCAAGACTAGTATTATTTGCATATACAAAATATGTTTTTCCAGTCTTATCAGTAGTAAATGTAGATCCATGCCATGAATATTCTTGTTGCCTAACTATAGTAGAAGTATTAGACCAAGAAGAACCATTGTAATATGAATATACAAAACTCAATTCGTATTCTGCAGTTCCATAATAAGCACAAGTAAACATTACTTTTCCATCATAAGATATACCAGATTTACAATAATCAAAGTCATTGTCTAAATAAGAAGCTACTCCATCCCATATTGTAGACGAAGCAGAAACTGTATCATTATCATAAACAATCCTATGACACGCTTTCTCCCACCTTTCACCACAGTAACCCCACAAAAGGTGAATATTATCATTAGCATCTAGTATTAAACTGTCTGCATCGTCATCAGTTTTAATAACGCTAAATGATGACCCATTCCATTTATAAAGAAAATAATTATAAGGAGTAGATGATGTTTCAAATCCAAAGTAATAATTGTTATCTTTATCTATTATAATGTTGTTATAATAAATACCAGTAGCTGTTTCGTCTTGATATATAGATGAGGTAGAAACCATCCCAGAACCATTAACAACCATATACTCTGCCTTTCTACCAGGATTACTTCCTCCATTTTGTCTATATACATAATAAACAATAAAATTATTGTTTCTATCCATGGAAACAGAACCAAGATAAGAACCAGCAAGAGTATATTTATCTACTATCTTAGTCCAAGTTTTTCCAGTATCTGTAGATTTATAAACAGAAAATGAATAAGGGTCAAAAGAAGACTGACACGCCATGTAAGCAATACCATTACTATCAAATGTTATTCCAGCACCGTTTGGATAATTACTACCGAATTCTTCACAATGAAAATCAGATATAGGAGAAATACGATAGCTAGGGTCAATTACGATAGGAAACTTAATATCTTTTGGATAATTATTGATTACTACTTCGTTTCCTTCCAAAGAGAAATCAAGATTATAAGTATTGTTATCTGAGTCTATGGCTATAAATCTATCAGAGTATATTATTGGATTGCCTGCTCTCTTCTTGCATTCAGGGTCAATACAATCCCTATTAGAATCGTAGAACTCAAGTATTTGCCTTCCTTTGCTTTTTGTAATAGCAAGATTGGTATCCAAGACCCATCTAACCTCCTTCTCTTTCTCTACTAAGACATACTCCTTAACATTCTTTTCAGCTATCTTTAATTTAAGACTAACGTCAGAAACAACATTGGAATATATCTTTTGTGTCTGGTCAACAGATAAGTCTGGTGATTTCTTAGTAGAGCCTTTAATTGTCTGTCTAAGATAATAATCTCCTACGTTAATCTCTACGTTTCCTCCATCAATCGTTACATCATGCCCATCAAAAGTCTTCTTCTCTCCATCAGAGAATGTTTCATATTGGAGAGTATCGTTAGGAAAAGATTTAAACTTAGTGTTTATGTTTAACTCATTCCCTGCCCCCATAGCTATCCCTATCCCGAATATTGCTAATGTTATTTGAAGTGTTTTGTTCATAATCACTTAGTTGCGTGAACACTAATCAATACTCCATTAAATGTTCCGCTTGCATTTGAAGCAGTCCACATAAGGTTGCTATTGGCTGATATATTGCCGTTAGTAATGGTCGTAGTGGTGTAGAAGGCTGTTGAAGTGTTGCAGAGTAGCGTTCCGACAGTAGAACCTGCGGCATTGGCAATCGTCATAGTCACGGTGGGCAAAGTAGAAGTAACTGCACCTCTTAGTTTGCAAGTCATCTGATATATAGAATAAGAGTAGGGAGTATTGCCAAATATATCGTTATCAGAGTTGAAAAATCCACTAGGAGATACAGGGATAACCACAGTGCTAGAAGCCCACGCTAAGCCTGTTGCAGCCGTAGAGCTTGCAATCAATTTTTGTCCATCTCCGCCCACAGTCAATTCTGCAGGTTGATTTGAGTAAGATATTAAACTTCCTTTAGCAGTTAAAAGTGAGCGAAGGAGATAACTTGAAGACGCATATCCGAAGGTTGGGAAGGTGGAACTATTATAGGCAAAGGTGGAGAATGTAGAGCTTGCATAACTAAACGGCACAAAAGTAGAACTGGCATATGAGAAAGGCACATAGGTAGCTGATGCCGTTCCGGTAGTCAGGAAGTTATCAGTGGAAGTAGCTCTCACAACGCCATTAACAGCCTCTAATAGCCCATTATTGGCCCCCCAGTAGAGATTAGAAGCCACAGTTAGGTTAGTAGTGCTTGCATTGGTTGTCCACAAAGAATCGAAGGTTGGCGAAGATGAACCATTTAGAGTGTTTCCGCTCCAAGAAAGAAGCGTCCCTGCCGTTATCCTCGTGCTAGGAGTGTCGTAAAAGTTATTCCAATTAGTGGTTGAAGCGGTCAAAGGTATTCCATATCCCGATGCAGCAGAAATGGTTAAAGCACCACCGATTACCTGTCTGGTATTATCCACAGCCAAACCAGTGCCAACGGAAAGATTACCAGTGGTCAAAGCATTCTGTTTATTATTAAATGTGTTCCAATCAGTGGCCGAGAGTGAGCCAGTGGCGTTGGTGGCGGCCAAACCGATAGATAAGACCTGATTTGCGTCCACACTAAGTCCATTAGCCGGGGTTCCGATGGTAACTGCGTTGTGCGTAGGTATTCCAAGTGAGCTTGTAGCCTTCCAAGAACCATCACCGAATAAAATAGTGTTAGCAGTAGGCGAACCAGAGCCAAGATAATCCGCACCGATTATAGAACCATTCCAAGTGCCTGATTTCACCGTTCCCAAATAAGAATTGCCAGAAACAGTCAAATTGGTAGAAGATACATTGGTAATAGTCGCAAGAGTAGCCGTTGCGTAGGTAGAACTCACTCCTGTAAGAGTAATTGTGTCATTAAGAGCCACAGAAGCACCTGAACCAATCACTGCGCCCGTTCCAGTTCCACCGATTGTGATATTAGAGCCGTTAGTCAAGTTCCCTTTGGTAACTGTCGGTTCAAATCCAGTATGCCCTGAGGCGGCATAGGTCAAATTGGATAGCTTAGAATGGTCAGTAATCACTTGCCCACTGGTAGCAAAAGAAGAAGATACATACGAGAAGGTTGGGAAAGTTGAGGAGGCGTAGCTAAACTGCACATAAGTAGCAGAGGCAGTCCCTGTGGTCAGGAAATTAGAAGTGCTTGTCGCTCTTACAACTCCGTTGACGGCTTCCATTAAACCATTATTCGTTCCCCAATAAAGATTAGTAGAAGCGGTAAAGTTAGTCGTTGATACATTTGTAGCAGTCAGCTTATAAGCCCCCAAGTCCACATTAGCATTCGCCCCTGTGTAAGGAACATAAGTAGAAGTCCCATAAGCAAAGGTTGGGAATGTGGAGCTGTTGTAAGCATAGGTTGCCCAAGAGGTTGAGGCAGTGTCCAAAGCATTCCACTTAGCAGCGGAGGTTATTCTTGCGTCAGCCAATGTTCCAGTCCAAGTTGGGGTGAAGGTAAGTCCAGCCGTTGAAGTGGTGATGTTTATACCGATATTAGTATCAGTTCCAGTCGCAAATGAGAATGTAGTTGTAGCTAAGCCGTTAATGGAAGTAGTCGTGAAAGAGCCACCGCCAGTAGAGCAATCGCCAAAAGACAAAACACCAGAGCCATTGGTCTTTAAGCATTGAGAGCCAGTGCCGTCAGCAGTCGGATATTTAAGTCCGCCAGCCCAGAGGTTTGTGGTTGTAATTGAAGCGAATGCAGGAGAAGAAGAAGGTATAAAAAGTCCACTATCAATAGTTAAAATAAATTGGTGGTCATTAGAACCAGATACAACCTTAAAGTCTAATCCAGTGGGCTTCGTGCCAGTGGAGATAGTCTGCGAAGCACCAGTCTGTCCAGCTAAGGAATTGATACCGCCAGAACCTGAACCGCAGGCTGCACCAGTTCCCGAAACGACACCATTCTCATCTACATTCAAGCATTGAGTAAGTCCAGTAATACCAGTAAAGCGTGTAACACCAAGATAGGCATTACCAGAGTTGGTTAGGTTAGTAGTTGAAGCGTTAGTTATCTTGGATAATGTATGTGTAGCATAGGTTGAAGATACGCCAGTTAATGAAATAGTATCATTTAAGGCTACACTTGCCCCTGTCCCGATTACTGCTCCAGTCCCTGAACCGCCAATAGTTATATTATTCCCATTAGTAAGGTTGCCCTTAGTCACAGTCGGCTCAAAACCAGTGTGTCCAGCGGAAGCATAATCTTTATTAGTCAATAAAGAATGGTCAGTGATTACTTGTCCAGAGGTGGCGAATGAAGAACTGATATAGGTAAAAGTGGGGAAGGTTGAGGAATTATAAGAATATGTTGACCAAGTAGTTGAAGCCGTATCTAAGGCATTCCATTTAACGGCAGAAGCAATGCGTCCATCTGCTAATGTTCCTATCCAAGTAGGCGTGAAACTTACCCCATTAGTAGAAGTAGCAATAATTATACCTATATTGGTGTCAGAACTGGTAGTAAAAGAAAAAGTAGTAGTAGCCAGTCCGTTGATTGATGTAGTTGTAAATCCAGTCCCTCCCTCGGCGTTGCAGTTCACCTTTCCGTTTGCATTATCCCAGACGCAGTATTTGGTATCGGAAACAGTGCCTTTAAGTAAATATGAGGTTGAAGCGTAGGTATAATTCACCCAGGAAGTAGAGGCATTGTCAAGGGCGTTTAATTTGGAAATATCAGTTAAAAGTATCAAAGAATAACCAGAAGAAGTAGCGAGGGAAAAGGCGTGGTTTCCAGCGGATGAGGTTAAGTTGAGTTTTAAGCCAGTCACCAATGAAGAAGTGGAAAAAGTCTGTGTGCTATCGGTCAAGCCATTGAGAGTAGTTATACCGCTTCCACCTCCGCCTAAGGAAGTCCAAGAAGCACCATTATATCCTTCCCAAGCCAAACCAGTCCATCTGATTGTGCCAGCCAGGGTAGAAGTAGAATTACCAAGAGTAAGCCCTCTGCCAATCACAAGTTCCAGTGATTTGTTTATTGGAACAATACTTGTGGCTGTTTGCTTAAAAGGAGATATTGTCGGTATTGTATCAGCACTTACAAAACTAGCCAATAACAATCCAGCAATTATCAGTTTATTCACTGTCTTCATCATAGGGTTTAGTAAAAACTGTTTGTATATTAGACACCTTTTTACCCAACTTCTTAATCTCGCTCATCATATCGTCCATCTGGTCGGTAAAAAATGGTCTTATTCTATCTAAAAGTCCCTGCATCTCGTTCAAAACTCCTTTCTTTTTATCATTATCGTCATTTATAGCGTTTTTAAGGCTCTCAATCTCTGTTGTATACCTATCTAGAGCGTCAGAAATAGGCTTCAAATCGGTTTTCGGTATGTTTATGCCCTTTATATCCTTGGAGAGCGTTGTAAGCGATTTAATGACCTCGGAAAGGTCAGTCTTCTCGGTAATAGGTTTATCGTTTATAGCCTTGATAGCCAAAGAGATGCCTTCCATTAAAGGTGTCAAATTGACTTCCATCTCTGGCATTTTTATCTTTAATATCTCCTCGCCAATTATGCGTCTTAGTTCCTTCTCGGTTAGCCAACCATATCCATTACCTCCACCGCCTCCGAAGTTCACTTGATTCCTAATTACATAGTTCTCGGTGTAAGAACCATAATATCCTGATATTTGCGTATATCCGCTGTCTATATAAACGGTAGAAGTAACATCAATATAGGTTTCATTGGAATAAGCAGGAATCGTCCAGTTATATGTGAACCTATAAGAACCGTTATCAACAAGGTCAACAGTCTTCAAAACTGTATTGGTGTTTGTGTTCCTTATAACCGCTCTTACATAATAAGTGTCGGTTTCGGTAGTGTTCTGCAACTGTCTTAATATAGGCAGGATAAATCCTGGTCTTATTTCCATAGTTTTATTGGGCTTCTACGATTTGCAAATAAACAGAAGGAGAGCAGTGTCCAGTAATCTTTCCAGTAAATAAATTAGTGTTGTCAATCACATAACTATCTCCCTTCAAAATATAGTCGTTATTGGTTGATGTAGCATCTCCGAAATGTATGTAACAGGTGGCAGTCGTTGATACATTTTGGATAATCGCATAACTCCTTGCGCCGTTCCCAGCCAAAATAGTGTTCTTGCCTGTGGCAGGAATAGAAGTAGATACTGCCGTAACGGTTGTAAGCTCGTTATAGTCCATAGAAGAACCTAATTTGGCAGTGTTTGTTCCTGTCTTTACACATAAGAATATCAAAGCCCCAAGAATAAAGACTAAGATAAATGTTGCAAACTTGTTTTCCATTTTATTTTTTTATTTATTTATTCTCACTCCCAAGCCCCTCATAGAGAGGCGTGGGGTGAAAATGCAATCGTTATGGGCAGACGGATGGCTTGGTTGAGGTGATGGTCATAGTTCCAGCACCAGTGGTTGTTACACCATAAATATAAGCAAGTCCGTTGGTCGTATAAAACTTTATACAGCCAGGGTTGCTTACACTCGTTCCCAAGTTCAGTTCGTCAGTCACAGTGGCATCACCAGTTAAGGTTAAATCCACGGCAGATATTACCCTGCTTCCATTAACAAGTGTGCTTCCGTTGATTTTTATCCCCTGCACAAAGTCCTCAATCAAAGGGTGGATAGTATTGCCACCAAGATTTTGTCCCTTAGGAAATAAAAAGGAATAAGAATACACAGCTAAAAAGGAAGTAATTATAGAAACGATTACGATTGTGAATAAATCTTTCGTTTCCATTTTATTAGGCGATGCTCATTAAAGCGTTTACCATCTTCTCCTTACCCTTTACAGGAGTATCACAGCCATAAAGGATTGAGGAGATAAACTCTGAACCTTTCTTTCCGTTGACGACAGCCCTTCCTTCCTCAATGGAGTAATCGGATTGGACAATCATATCAACGCATTTCCTCTTACCGAAGAAGATGTGGCAAGTTTCGTGTGACCACGGGTCATTGGTTTCAGAGGCAGTCACGGTAATGCTTTCAGAACCACCAAACACATAAACGGTGATATAAGTATCAGCAGCAACAGCATACCAGCTCTGCATAGTCAACTTATTGGCATCAGACACGGCATAAAACTTCCCACTAACAGCAGCACCATGTGCGTTAATACCAGCTTCCAAGTTATCAAGGGTAGTAGCAAGGTCAGTTTCTACCTTGAACTTACCAGCAGCATCAAGTGCGCCTGTTTCACCAGTCAAGGTAATACCATTGATAGTGATATAATCTCCATCAGTAGGTTGGTTGGCAGGAGTCCAGCGGGCAGATGAGCAAAGGTTGTTTGAGATATAAACCTTAAAACCATTGTAGCTACCCATAAATCCTTTTTCCGAGGAAGAATCGCCAAAGGCGGAGTTCTTGTCGGAAACTCTTTGCCACAAATAGCTTTCAGCAGTCGGTGGCAAAACAACAAACCAATCTCCTTCATCCTCAACATCATTGAGCCTTAACTCCTTGCGAGCAAGTCTGAAAAGCTTATCAATGTTGTTTTCGGTCAGAGAGAAGTGGTCGCCAGCCGTTCCACCAGACATATCACTGTCATCAATGGTGTCAGTGGCTTCAATAACTTTGGAAAGGAACTCGGCATCTTGGAAGGTTTTAATCTTCTTAGATACTTCCTCGGCAATCTCCTTGCGGGTATCATAGGCATTCTGCTTTTTGTGCCTGTCATCCAAGAAGAACCAGACAGACGGTTCTCTATCAATAGTGATAGGGTCAGTCGTTCCAGTTACATCCTGTTTAATGAGGGCAGTATCAGGAGAATATAATTCTGCCTTTACGGTGCTAATATACGGGCGGTCAACTGATTTGCCAAAAGTAAGTCCAGGGAGGACATCAAAATTGGCAAGGTCAGTATAAATAGCTTTCTTGTTAAGGTTCTTCTGAATCCTTTTTGCAAAAGGAATCGGGGAAAGTGGGTCTAATGTATTTGACATTATTTTTAAGACTGCACGGTGAACCTACCACCTCCTTTCTTAACCATTATCGCATCAACTTCGTCAATATCTATATCTCCTCTTGCTAATGCTTCGGCAAGGTCTTTCTCATTGTTTTTGTCAATGGATTTCGTTCCCGAAGTTCTGCCAGACTGTTCAATGGTTTTCTTTTTAGGAATAGGTCTGAAATCAGAATATCCCCTGTAAATCAGATGGATAGGAGTTGCATACAGTCCTTCTTTTTCTATTTTTAATTTGAGCTTTGTCTTTGTAAGCTCAAGTTCCTCCTCTGAAATATCCTGATGCTCTTTTTTTATCTCCTCAGATAGGCTCGCAAAAGCTTCGGTGAAGTAGTCATCATAGGCTTTTTTTGCCTCTTGCTGTTCTATCTCCTCCTTAGACTTCTGCTCTACCTTATCCAATGAAGATAACTTTTCACGAAATGGTGCTACGGCACTATCAACTAATTCTCTATAAGGAGCAATCTGTTCCTCACTAAGTCCGTATTTCTCGCCCCACTTCTTGATGAAGTCATCAGTTTCAGACTTGGCTTGTGGCGTAGATTTTAGCCTTTCTATTTCCTTCTCCAGTTCCTCTTTTTTATTTTTTAGTTCCTGCGCCTCTTTCCGCCACTTATTCGCTTGATGCACAGGGACACCTGTAAATTGCTTGGGAGGTTCTTTTACTTTTTCTTCCTCCTTGGGAGGTTCTGGGGTTTGTGGAGTTTCCTTCTCGTTGTCCTGTTGGACATCAGGTTTTGTTTGGGTTTCCTGTCCCTCACCCTCAAATAGTTCTCTATCCGCTTCTGGGATTGAGTTAATATCTGTCGGGAGTTGTTCTTTGTTTTCCATATTTTTTTGATAAGGGATTATGACCCTTGTGGCTTGCGCCTAGGTTTATGGGTAGCCTATCCCAATTAAATATGTTGGTCGGCGTTAAACTTATTGGCAAACTCTTTGGCATCCGCTTCACACTTCTTCTCGCCTGCAATCCTGCCGTCTTTGATAATCAAATGCCTTGTGCCGTCAAAGAAGTAGGAGAAACGCTTAGTAAATGGAATACTTGGCTTGACTTCCTCCTTAATATCTACCTTCACTTCCTCAATCGGCTCAATTTTAGTAATCTTTTTCTTCATAAATCTCGTATAAATATTCTAATAGCGACCTTTGCTTTTTAAGCTTTTCTTGTATCTTTCCCAGCGCAATCATATCGGGCTTCTCAAATCTATTTATCCATCGTTCAGAAATAGTGTCTAAAAAATAATCCTTCTCGCTGTTCTCAATAAACTTCTTTATTGCTTCGTCTTTTTGTTCTTGGGTGAGGTTTTTGGGTTGGAAATCTTGCATATCATTTGCTCTATTTTACTTTTGTTCTTCTCAAAGTCCTGATAAGTGATAACTTTTAGCCTGTCGCTTTTGTCCCACTTGGCGTCTTTGACTATTGCGTCTAAACCCTTGGAGAAATATCTAATCACCTGCCCGTTTTCTCGGTTAATGATTACATAGTCCAAATCTTTTTTACTTATTTTCATATTGTTTTATTTCTTCTTTGATACTCTCAATATCAGGGATGGAGAACTTATTGAGCAGATAAATATAACACTCCTTCTTAGCCATCTGCTTCTCCCTTTCTAGCTGTTCCTCTATGGTTCTAACCTTCTGCCCAATAAGTATCTGGTCAATCTTATCCACCTCGTAAGCCATTTCAGATATTATCCTGTTTATCTCTGGTATATCGCTAACCTGCTTTAATACTTCCGCCCTTAATAGCTCATCTTGCAAGTCCTCTAAGGATTGCTTCTTAAACCCTGTCGCAAATCCCAATAGCTGTTTAATCTTGTCCTTTAAGTCTTCAAACATTTACAGGTTGGTTAATTGGTTGTTCCATCATTGGCTGTTCGGTCATAGTCGGCTGTGGTTGTTCGGGTGGTGGCATTGCCTTCATCTGCGCAATGTTGTCCTTGTTCGCCTCATTGGTAGCCTTACTTTCGGCGTTGAACATAGCTATCTCGTGTGTCTTGTCCAAATACATCTGCATCTTCGCCATTACCTCTGGCTTAATCTCGTCAGCGTTCTGCGTCATCAAGTCTAAGAACCTCTGCATAAAGATATTGTTGGCGTTTATGTAGGTATCAGGTGTCTTGCCCTCAATAAACATCTGAAAAGCGTTTTCTGCCTTCTCCACATATCTTGCCTCTCCGTATTTGTCCACATCCATAATCTCGCCAATATCGCTATCAGTAATCCCTGCGTTTTTAAGCAATATCTCCATAACCTTCTTGGGGTTGCCAAACTGCATAACTATTTGGCTGTTAAGAGCCATACTGATGTTCTGCGCCTTAATGCTATCCTCTTGGCTCTTCTTCTGCATATCCTCAACCTCAATATCAAAATCAACCTCTGCATCCGCCTTTAAGACCTTAACCGTTTCCAGTCCCAATGCGCCCATAATCTTCACGCTCTCCTTGTTACCCAAGTGTTCTCTTGCCCCCCATAAGTGTCTAATGCCTGTGCCAATGGCAAAGTTGGTATGGCTCTCGTTAGAATATAATATCTTACGTGTAGCCTGCTGTATGTTCCTCTCGTTTATGCCCACCTTGTCGCTCTCACTCTGCCCCTGCATACCAGCGGTTATACCAGTATCAATACCGGACTTATAAGCAATCATTTCGGCATACTTCATCAAGGGATTGGTCAAATCAACTACATCAAGCCTTGCCACTGCCTCGTTTACTGATATAGGGCTTCCTGTGCGAATAGCTAACCATCCATTAGGTATATACTTTGGCACTCGGTCAAACGCCTCTGGCTTATAAGCTCTTAGAGGCTTAACTAACTGCCTCATATTGTTAATCAAATAGTTCTGCACCTCCTGCTGTTGCAGTGCCTCTGGGCGTTTAATATCAGCAGGGGAAATAGACCAGAAGTTATGCACATCATACTTAGGTTGCCAAGCAGTGTAAGGATAAAGTCCGCTCTTAAATAAGTCAGTTAGCTTCTCTTGGCGGATAGATAAACCTGTCTGCACATCAATTAGTTCATAATATCTCTCGCCTCGGTATTCGTAATACACTTCTGCGAAATGGTATAAGTCCTCAAATACTGCGCTCTCAGTCTGCTTACCTACAATGCTAAACCTCTTTTGCTTGTCCTCCCAATCGTTTCTGTTCTGGTTCTGGTAATACTTGCTATCCCCTGTCTTGTCCAGTAAGTCTTTGACCTCCTTGGTGTATATCCCCTTCTTCATCCCTTCCTCTAACTCATATCGAGTCTTAAATATCCCTGTTTCTCCGCATAGTTTGTGTGTTTCCAAGTTCGCCCCGCCGTATGGTTGGCAGAAGAAGTCCACAGGGTCAATCACATCAAAGTGGTGTTTATATCCGTTAATACTCTCACTCCATATCTTAGCTATGCCTACTCCATATAAGCAAGCATATTTATTGCACGCCCTATTACCTCCCTCGTAGTCTGCAAACTGCACCAGTGAGTCCCTATCAATCAGGGCGTTCATCTTATTCTCCGCCTCCTTGTTGGCTAATGACTTCAAAGCCTTATATCTCAAAGACAGGTTGGGCATCCTTGCGCACCAATCCTCTACAAAAGAGTGCATATCGGTTGTAGGGAAGTTCAAAAATCCAATCTGCTCATCACCTATTTTCAAGTTATATAAGTCCACATTCTTAGAACCCTCTTTAATCCTATCCTCTTTGAACGAGAAGGCTTCCTTAAACGCTTTATATGCTTTTTCGCTTAGATTGTTCATCTTAGTTGCCCTTCATAAGGGCTTGTTGGTTGATAATTATCCTCGGGATACTCAATTCTTATATTACCCATATCCATATAATCGCTTAACCCATATCTTATAGCGTCCATACAATGGTCAAATCCTACATCTGGCACATTGATTATCTTGCCCTCCTTGTCTGTCTGCCATAAGTAATTACGATATTCTCTTATCAAGTTAATGCTCCGCTTTGTAATGCTAATCCTCTGGTCTTGCACAAACTGAATGCCTTGGTTCACGCTTCCTTTCCCTTTGCTTGCAGGCAAAATGTTAATCCCATAGCTTCTAATCTCGTCTATACTCTTTGGCTCTGCACTGTCGGCTTTAACCAATATTTCCTTCTTGTCGCTTAGAATATCGGCTATCTGCTTATTGCTTAGTCCTTTCTGATAAGTCAGCTCATCTAAGATATATCCGCCGTTGTATTTATAAATCTCTATTATTGCCGTTGGGTCGTTGCTATATCCAAAGTCTAGTCCTCTGCGCTCTAATCTTGCCTCGTGTGGTATGCTATCAATTATCTGCCAATCCCTGTAAATCTTGCCTTCTACCTCTCCCAGTTGTCCAAGTCCATACACTTGCCACCAATTCTTGTTATTCTTTCTAACCTCTAACGAATGTCTAATAGTGTCTGGCAATCCTTCGTTATCCAAGTAAGTAAGAATAATATGGTCAACATCATCACGCTTTCCTACTAAGTTTGTTAATGCCCAAAACTCGTTTGTCGGATTAAAGTCAACCCATATCTCGCCCTTAGTTCTTATCTCCAACTGGTTATATGTTTCCTCTTTTACATTGTTAGCCTCGTTGATAAATAAGTCATCACGCCTTGCGCCCTTAACCTTCTCCGCTTGGTCAACCGAAAAGAACTCTAGCCTGCTACCTGTTTCAAATGTGTAAGTAAAGTCTGACTTATTCCACCTTGCGTCTTGGAAATACTGGTGTCCTTCCATTATCTGCAAGAAGTCTTGTATTGCTCCTCTCTTCAAGTGTGGAAGGCTCTCTGATACTACACTTCTTAACTTCGGTTCAGTATCTCTTTGGCATCTATCTATGAATATCTGCAAAATACTTATAGTCTTACTAGCAGAACTTCCACCCTGAACAATCTTTATTCTCTTTTTAAGCCCCAGTAGTTTTCTGAGTGCCGTTGTTATCGTGTAGAGCATTGCTTAATAAGGGAATTGGTTTTCCACCTGAAGTTATGTCTGTTCGTTCAATCGGCTTTAGTCCGCCCCTGTCCATTAAATCTTTGCACGCTCCCAATCTTACATTTTCATTCTGTGCATTTTTAGCTAACTCATAAGCCATTATTGCGCACTCTCTTGCCTTATCCTCTAAATATTCCTGTATATTAAGTTTTCTTAGGTTCTCACTTGCAATAACCGCTGCGCAATTTTCTTCTTCCGTGTCATACGCTTCAAGGGCAGATTTAGTTCCATTGCCTGTGTCTAAATATCTGTCCGCAAACTTTTTCTGTTTTTTAGTCAACCTGCGCATATAACAAATTGGCGAATATTTATACGCCTCAATCGCCCTGTTTTATTGTAATCAGAGCGTTCATAGTTCTATTATGATTTATTTATTTTCATACGCAAGGGATTGTTGTGGAGAAAAAAACAGCCGTTAAGCTGTTGTTTTCCAAATCCCCCCACAAGTAAGAATAGCACTTATATTTGCTTTGGATAATGGTTTATGCACAGGCTGTGGAAAAACGATTTGCGCAAACTTTTAGAAAGACTATAATGGAAATGAACTGATAAAGGCGGTTCAAAAATAGTGAAGTTGAAACGCCCATTCTGCCTTTATCGGAGTGGGCGTTTTGATTTTAAAAAAATTATGGCAAAGCAAAGATATATAAATACAAAGTTCTGGTCAGATAATTGGGTTTCAAATCTTGACCCAATAGAAAAATTATTATTTCTTTATTTAATTTGCAACGAAAGAACCAATATCGCTGGCATTTATGAGTTGCCCCTAAAATATATGTCAGTGGAAACTGGTATTGAAAAAGAAATGATTGTGAAAATACTTAGTCGCTTTCAAAAAGATAACAAAGTCTTGACCCATAATGGTTGGGTATTTATCAAAAACTTTCAAAAGCACCAAGATATATCAAACGAAAAAATAAAAAAGGGCATAGAAGTCGTTATCAAACAAATACCCCAAGAAATACTGGATAATCTATACAATAACAATAGCCTATCCATAGGGTATGCATATCCCTCGAACTATTCTAATACTAATTCTAATACTAATTCTAATACTAATTCTAATACTAATTCTAATATATTAGCAAACTCTAACGAGTTTGCAGATAAAATAAACAAAATCATAAATGAGTTCAAAAAACTAAATCCTTCTTATAAGAAATTGTTTGCTAATAAAACACAGCGTCAAGCAATTAGCCGCCTTTTAAAAGAACATAATGAGGCTGGAATAATTAGCTTCATTGATTTAGCTGATATAGCAAACAAAGATAAGTATTCTGGCGTTTCCATTATTACGCCACTTCAATTAGAGGATAATCTTGGAAAGCTAAGAAATTATGTTTTCAAATCAAATAACGAAAATAAAAAACAACAAAAAATATATGACTCAACCATCTAAGGAGATTGACATTAAAAAACTTTATCTTATGACATTTAGTGGAGCGAAGTTTTTGATAACTCAACAACAAGCCGATAAAATAACCGAATTGATAAATCAAGGAGCTAAGGTTATTAAGATTACCGAAAATGATTTTATGGGAGTGTCTGATTTTAGGGGTATATATAATGCGGAAGTAGTGGAGGATGAACTTAGGCGCAAACAGGGTCAATGGAAATGCGAATATGGCAATTGGCATGAGAAAGGTCAAGAATGTGGTTGCGCAATAGCTAAACAATACGGACTATGACCGAGTCCCAACTCCAAAGCAAAATATGTGATTATCTGCAAAAGGCTGGATATTGTTTTTCTCGGATAAACAACACGCCTGTTTTTGACCCTAAGAGAAAGATATTTAGAAGTATGGGCAAATATGTGATGAGAGGGTTTCCAGATATAGTGCTGATATATAAAGTGGGAGCTTATGGATATTTTGTTGGGCTAGAATTAAAGTCAAAAAAGGGAGTGCAAAGTGCCGACCAAAAGCTGGCGGAGAAAAAAATAAAAGAAGCTGGTGGATATTATTATCTTATCCGTTCATGGGAGGACTTTGAGAAATTAGGACTATGAAAAAACTACAAGACATTAACAATTTAGACGATATGATCGGCAATGTAATAAATGCTGATTGTTTAGAGGTGATGAAAATGATGCCCGATAAGAGTGTGGATTTGATTTTGACTGACCCTCCGTATGGTATGTCATTTGTTTCTAATCATAGAAAACAAAAATATCAAGAAATATCTGGCGATAATGATTTAATATGGCTAGATGATTTTGTATTGCAAGCTTATCGTATATCAAAAGATAATAGTGCTCATTATGTCTTTTGTTCTTTTCATAATATAGACATATTCAAATCAACATTTCAAAGATTATTTAATATAAAGAATATACTTGTATGGGAAAAAAATAATACATCAATGGGTGATTTAAAAGGTGATTTTGCACCAAAAGCAGAGTTTATTTTGTTTATGCAAAAAGGAAGAAAAACAATAAATGGAAAACGAGACCCAAATATACTAAGATTTGATAGAACTGGAAATGATTTTCACCCCACACAGAAACCTGTGCCACTTTTCCAATATCTATTATCAAAGTTTAGCAATGAAACCGACCTCGTCTTTGACCCATTTATTGGTTCAGGCACAACTGCTCTCGCCTGTGAACAATTAAATCGCAGATGGATAGGTTGTGAAATAGCAGAGAAGTATTGCAAGGTGGCTGATGACCGAGTAAGGGCATACAGAAATCAAACAAAACTATTTTCATGACCCTCAAAAACCGCTTCTCTCCAACTGTTAGAAGTTTATTCGCCTTCCGCTACTCCTGTGATATTTGCGGAATGAATAATAATTTAGAGTTGCACCATATCTTAGGAACAATATCTAATTCCGCCCTCAACGCTTCCTTGCTTTGCCACAAGTGCCACGAGAAAGAGGATAGTGGCGGAGATGAGTTGAAGAAGAAGCTATTGCAAGCGACTATCAGGTATTTAGTCAGTGAGAAGTATGAGTTTACGAGAAAGGACATTTTGTTTTATAAAAAGTATCAGAGGTATTACTCTATTGACTAACTCTTATCAAGTGCTATCCTAAGGTATGAAACGGAATAATTCTAAACTGCGAACAAGGACTAACGCCTTAGTAGAGCGCAACAAACTTATTTACGAGAAATATGTGCGTGGTGAAAGTGTGATAAAACTTGCTAAGGAATATCATTTATCAAGGGAGCGCATTTATGCAATCGTGGCGTGGTATGATGTTTTTAGGCGGAGAAAACTACCTGTGGAAAAACCCCTTTGATACTCCCTATTGACAAAGTATTTACAACTGCTAATATAGATTATAGCTTACTCGGTTGTTCGCAAGACAAGATATTAGTAGCCGAACCATTATGCTAAGGCGAACACTATCACACGGCAATCTTGTTAGCTGAATAAAATAAATCCGTGCATTTGTGGGGGAATTATCGCACAGATTGTCCCCCTACAAATACCAACGCTGGCGAGCTTCATACGCAAAACAAATGAACTGTAAAAAGTGTGGTAAGGATATTTCCAAAGTGGGAGATGACTTACAAGATAATTACGAGTTATGCGCCAAATGTATAGATGACTTAGAGTGGCAAGAAGAAGAGGATAGGATTATGCGTTTAGATGAGATGAATTCGGAATTGGGCGAAGAAGAAGAAATTGACCCAAGAGATATATGATTACCCATATCCACTACCAGCAGAAGTATACCAAGAAGAAGTTTAATTGGTTCTGGGTATTTCTCGCTTTAATAATTTATCTTTCTACTTTCGCAAATGTATGAATGAAAAAAAATGCACAAAGAAAATTGCTGTTAAAATGGCAATGATGGGAATGATTAGAGGAGTTGTTTCTTGTCCTGTTTGCGAATTTGGTCATTCTCCTTATGATGTTGTAAAACAACCAGAAAAATACAAAGATATTATTGAGGAAATAAAGAGAGAACATAATCAAAATAATGAGGATATATGAAAAAGTGCCACCACGAGAATAAGACATACGCCTATGTTGACGGCAAGGGGAATATCCAAAGAAATCAGATGTGCAAGGCTTGTTATGTGGACTGGGTTGTTCAACTAGAGATTGCCGTTAAGAAGAAGTTAAAAAAAGACCCTGATTATTGGAGAGTGCCTGTAAAAGAGAAAGTAGATTTGAACTGTTTGCCATCAACAATTAAAAGACCAATGATATGAACTCAATTTACAAAAAACTATTAGAAATCAAAAAGAAAGTTCCTTATTTGAAGAAGAATAAGAAAGGTTATCAATACAATTATGCTGACCCCGAAGCGGTGCTTGGCACAATAAATCCATTGCTCAATGAAGCTGGGATATTCCTTAAAACGGAAGTCTTATCCCAAGAGGTAAAACCAGTTGAGGTAAATGATAGAAATGGAAAACATTTGGAGAACCTTTACCTTCTAAAGTTAAAATATACTTGGATTGATGCGGAGAGCGGAGAAAAAGAAGAAGTTTTGTGGGAGTCCTCTGGTTGCAACGGAGAAGAGAAGGGATTAGGCAGTGCTTTAACTTATTCAGAAAGGTACTTTATGCTTAAGACTTTTAATATCCCAACTGGAGAAGATGATCCTGATGCAAAGCAAGTAGAGAAGAAAGAGGTTAAAAAGAAAATTGAGCAAGAAGAATCCGCTAAACTTGATGCCCTTTCCTCTCTTTATGAGAAGGCTTGCAATTATGGTGCGGAGATTGGAGAAGAAAAGTCTTTTATTGAGCAGAAATTAGGAAAGAAAATTGATTGGAATAGAGTTAGCCTTCCAATAATCAAAATAATCTCCAAGAACCTTGATGAGTCTTGCGAGAAGACAATAAAAGTATGATTATTGAAACAAAGTGCTACGGAAAGACAATCTTCTTTGATGATGTCAAACATAGATTTTTCCACGAAGACGGCTCAAGCATTAAATCAGTAACAACTTTTAGTGGAATACCCGACAAGCCATACCTTCTCCCTTGGGCAGTTGATACGGCAATGGAACACTTAGAGGGGTTAGCAAAGGGCAGGAGAAAGATAACCATTAAAGACCTTGATTATGCCGCCTCACTTCCCTTTCAGAAGAAAACAGAGGCAGCTGACCTTGGGACTAAAATCCACGAGCAGATAAGCAAGTATATTAAAAAAGAGCCTATTGATATTGACCTCTTGATGTCCCAAGACGAAAAGGTTGCCCAAGGATTTCTAAGTTTCTTGGAGTGGGAAAAGAAAGAAAAGCCTATTTGGCTGGATTCCGAAAAGATTGTTTATTCAAATAAGTATAATTACGCAGGGATATTTGACGCTACGGCAAAGATAGGTGGCAAGAGGATATTGGTTGACTTCAAAAGTTCCAACGCCATATATGACGAATATGCCTTGCAGACTGGCGGATACCAACAGGCAGACGAAGAAATGAACGGAGAGAAGTATGATGGCAGGCTTGTCTTAAGATTTTCTAAGTTAGATGAAGTGCAATACTATGCCGTTGAAAATGCCAAGTTGGAAAGGAAAAAGAGAAGGGGAAAAAATTACGAGATAAAGCCTTATAAGTTATTTGAGGAAAAGTATTATTGGGAAAATGATAAAGATATTGAGGCTTTCAATTCCGCTATGATACTTGGGAGGAGATTAGACGAACTCAAAAAAAATGGCTGATTTCATTGCACAATCAATAGACGGAGTTCTCCACGTATCCCCCAAGAAAGAGTTTAGGCACGAGGTAGAAAAGTTCCAAGGAAAGAGATTTACAATCAGAATACTTAAGAGAGCAAGGTCAACGCAGTCTAATAGGTATTACTGGGCATGCTTAGGACATTGCTCTGATGCCACAGGATATACCCCTGACGAGTGGCATGATGCCTTTAAGAGAAGGTTCTTGGAAAAAGACTTGAAAGTAGTAATAGGCGGAGAAGAGGTTGATAGCCTTGGCTCTAATAGGTCAACTGCCTCGCTCAATCAAGAAGATTTCTCCGAATACATAAACAAAATAAGAGATTATGCCTCGCAAGTATTAAAGATATATATTCCGACTTCAGAAGAATACTTAGAGGAAATTCTAAAATAATATGGACACCATACACGGACAAAGAGTTGAAAGGTTCTGGGACGGAGATGGTTATAGGTATGAGTTATTTATTGAACACCCCGTCAATCACAAAGGTAAGCTATGCTACGGAATCAGGGACAAGATTATTCAAGAGATGCGTGTTAGCGGAGGCAAGACTTTCACCATTAAAGGCAAGACTTGGGATATACCCAATGAGATACTTCTAAAGGATATGCGCAAGGAGGGTTTTAGCTCGGAGGTCGAGGGCAGATACCCTGGAAACCCAATGATATTTTATTATTTTGTAATATGACCCAAAAAGCATACAATGAAGTCAAAATCACTTTCCTCTTGGAACACCCCTTAACTGATTTACGGATAATTGAGGCATTACAGGATAAGGGATTTGAGGTTAAAAGAGCCGAAGAGGGTGATGAGAAGATAGTTATAGTGAGGCAAAAAAATAAATAAAAAACTTATGGAAACATTAAAATTAACAGCTAAAGATTTCAAAGATACCAATTATTACTACAAAGAGTATTGCGGAAAAACCGATGTGTCTGATTTTGACGGCAATATAGAAATTGAGGAAAAATTAGGATATGTAAAATTTGAATCAATCAAAGCTAAAGGTTATATTTTAGCTTTGGCAGGCACGGGAATTGAGGCAGGCACGGGAATTGAGGCAGGCACGGGAATTAAGGCAGGCTGGGGAATTGAGGCAGGCGAGGGAATTAAGGCAGGCTGGGGAATTGAGGCAGGCGAGGGAATTAAGGCAGGCTGGGGAATTGAGGCAGGCGAGGGAATTAAGGCAGGCACGAGAATTGAGGCAGGCGAGGGA
>Ga0209507_1000614_pt1 | contig 36627 bp, 28 predicted proteins | sample AD_UKC028_MetaG_FD_184414 | JGI IMG/M metagenome (GOLD analysis project Ga0209507, IMG submission 184414) | Active sludge microbial communities of municipal wastewater-treating anaerobic digesters from USA - AD_UKC028_MetaG (SPAdes) (version 2) | ecosystem: Engineered > Bioreactor > Anaerobic >...
CGCCGAAAAGCAACTTTACGTTTTGTCATCGGCAGAATCGTAAAATAGCGTGGGCGGGATGTCCCGCAAATACTGCGCAAAACCCAGTGGCGGAAGGCGATGCTTGCTTGAAAAGGTGCGCCCTAGCTGGAAGGCCACTCGCCAGTAATTCACTTGCTGGCGGCGGCCGGCTGTTGTTTCTGCTGCTTCTTCTTCTTCTTGTTGGGCGGGGCGGCTTTGGCCTCTACGGGGGTTGCATTGATGGCGGGCAGATATTTCGCGAGCTCCTGCTTCACCTTCGCGTAATCCGGTTTGGCGGCCAAATTGGTCCACTCGCGTGGATCGGTCCGCTCGTTGTAGAGCTCTTCTGTGCCGTCCGCATAGCGAATGTAACGCCATTCGGCTGTGCGGAGCGTGTGGTTGTCCTTATCCATGGTGGAGAGGCCCGGGCGCGTCCACGCTGCGTCCGGCCTGGCCAGGAGCGGCTTGAGGCTGATGCCCTCGGCGTGCTTGGGAACAGGCACGCCTGCCAGCTCGCACAAGGTCGGATAGAGGCTCATCAGGTCCACGCCATGCTCGCACTTTGCCCCGGGTTTGGTCACACCGGGCGCCATCCAAATCAGCGGGACGCGGGCCGACTCGTTCCACAGTGTCACCTTCGCCCAGTGTTCCTTGGGGCCAAGGTGCCAGCCATTATCACCCAGGAACACAACAATGGTGTTGTCACGACAGGGTGATTTATCCAAAGCGTCCAGCAGCCGTCCGATTTGGGCATCCGCGAATGAAACGGTCGCAAGGTACGCCCGCACGCGATCCTTCCACAGTCCCATGCTCACGACGGTGGAATGCACGCCGTTGGGCCTGGCGAATTCGAGGCCGGGCGCGGGCACATCGGCCAGGTCGTTGGTGAGCACCTCAGGGAGCTGGATTGTGTCCAGCGGGTAGAGGTCGAAGTACTTCTTCGGCACGTCCCAGGGCGTGTGCGGGCGATGCAGCCCGCAAGCCATGAAGAACGGCTGCTTCGGCTCCGCGAGACGCTCAATGCACCAGGACACCGTTTGCGCATCCACCAGCTTGCTCTCGGGCCGCTTCTCGTCGAAGGGCTGCTGCGGCTCGCCCTCGGTGAACATGCGGTAGCCGAACGGCCCGGGGCGCCGGTTGGCCGGGTGGTTAGGCAGGGTGTCGTCGGTCGGGAAAATCACCTCATCCCAGTCCTCCGCACGGTAGTTACGGTAGTGGTAAATCTTGCCTGCCCCGAGCGAAGTGTAACCGAACTTCCTCAGATAATCATTGATGCACAGACCGCGTCCAATGTGCGGCATCCAGACCTGCTGATTGTGGTAGATGCCGGTGGTTGAGGGGCGCATGCCGCTCATGAAGGCAGCGCGGGAGGGGTTGCACAACGGGGCCGGGCACTGGGCGTTACGGAAAGTCACGCCCCGCGCCGCCAGCTTGTCGAGGTTGGGGGTCTTCGCCTGCGGGTGCCCGGCCATCGGACCGACCCAATCGTTCAGGTCATCCGCAATGATCAGGAGGATACTTGGCTTCTCAGTGGCGCCGGCTGGAGCAGCCGCAACCATGATGCAAAGGAAGGTGAAAGCGAGCCCAAGAGTCCTGGATTTCAAGTATGTTCTCATAATTCAACTCTGTATCAGAGGCATTTGATCCAACCATGGTTACATGGAATTAGCGCAGCTCCTATCCGCAACCCTCACAACAGGCCGGGTCTGGACAGGGTCTGCCCGACCCGGCAGATTGGGCGCATGACTCAACGTGGTCTGGTTGCCATTCTCACTCTTACGGTCATCGTGGCCTCGGCACTTCCATCGGGCAGCGCCGAACTGCAGCAAGCGTTCAGGAGTCCGCCCGAATCCGCCAAACCGCTGACGTGGTGGCATTGGATTGACGGCAATGTCACCAAGCCGGGCATCACGCGCGACCTCGAGGCCATGAAGCGGGCCGGGATCGGCGGCTGCTATTTGTTCAGCATTGGCGGCTTCTTCCCGGAGGGTCCAGTAAAATTCCGGCAGGAACAGTGGTATGACCTGCTTGACCATACCATAAGGGAAGCCGCACGCCTGGGTCTCGTGTTTGGCGTGCACAACTGTGACGGCTGGTCGGAGGCGGGAGGCCCGTGGATCACTCCGGAGACCTCGATGAAGGAACTGACGCACGCGAGCGTGGATGCAACCGGCCCTTCGCGGTTCGCGGCCAGCCTGCCCGCACCGCCCAGCAAGGAGAATTTCTACCGGGACATCGCGGTGGTCGCTTTCCGCTTGCCTGCGGGGGAACGGGTGAATGGACCGGCCTCCGGCACGCGCATGACGGGGTCAATCAGAGCTGCCGAACTCAAGGCGCTCGGTGACGGCCAACGGCAGCCACGCGCGGCATTTCCCCAATCCGGCAAGGGGCACCGGATCGAGCTCGACCTGGGAGCCCCGCGCTTGTTGCGGACAATGGTTCTTCACAACGTGAGCGGCTACGTCCAGGACGAGGACTTCCCCGCTTGCGTGGAAGCCTCCGCCGATGGCCAGGCCTGGCAGCCGGCCGGCACGTTTTGTTTCTCCTGGGACACCGCCGACGGCGCCAAACCGATCACCGTTGCGCTGGGCGAGCTGAACACCCGTTACCTGCGGCTGTCGTTCACCAACCTCTGGCCGGTTCAAATCGGGGAAGTGGAGCTGACCTCCGCCGCCAAGCTCCACTTCGCCGAGGCCAAGGCCGGCTGGCTGCGCTGCCGCGGGCATGGCGGGGAGGCGCGCAACTATGCCCGATATCCCGGACCGGATCGGCGCCTGCAACCGCCCGCCGGGTATTTGGTTGCCAGCACAAATGTCCTGGACCTGACCGCCAAGGTCAGCCCCGACGGGCGGCTGCAATGGGATGTCCCGCCCGGCCGCTGGCGCATTCTGCGGGTGGGCTACACGAGCAATGGCCGCTCCAATAAACCCGCCACCCCAGCCGGCCGTGGACTCGAATGCGACAAGCTGGACGCCAGCATCGTGCGGGCCCATCTGGACCAATATGTCGGGCAACTCGTCAAGCGGTTCGGCCCCGCGGTCGGCAAGACATTTGCGGCCGTGGAAACCGACAGTTGGGAGTGCGACGTTCAGAACTGGACGGCGGGCCTCGAAAACCGCTTGAGGCAGCGCACCGGCATCGCGATCGTGCCATGGCTGCCGCTGTTGATCGAAGGCTGGATGGTGGACAGCCCGGACGCCTCCGAGCGCATGCTGTGGGACTGGCGCCGTTTTCTGGCCGATCAATTCGCGCAGCACTTCTTCGGCGAGGTCGGGCGTTACCTTCGCGAGAAGGGCCTGACGCATGTCATCGAGGGGTCGGGGCGCCAGATGTATCTCTATGATCCCATCGGTTACCAGCGGCCCGGAGACGTCCCAATGGGCGAGTTCTGGCTGAACGCCGGCGCCGGGCAGGGGGTGCGCGTGGACAACAAGGTTGCCGCGAGCACCGCGCATATCACCGGCGGCCGTGTGGTCGCCTCCGAGTCCTACACGGCCAGCGCGCCGTTTGCCAAATGGCAAAACCATCCTTACACGCTTAAGCCGCTCGGTGACCGCGCCTTCTGCGCCGGGGTGAACCGCTTCGTCTTCCATACCTTCGCCCATCAGCCGTATGACGTCACCGGGCCTGGTTTTACCATGGCAGTCTGGGGTTTGAACTGCAACCGGGCCAACACCTGGTGGGAACCGGGGCGGGCCTGGATGCAGTACCTGGCCCGCTGCAACCATCTGTTGCAGGAAGGGCGCTTCGTTGCGGACGTGCTTTGGTTCATCGGCGAGGACGTGCCCAATCGCATTGGCTGGCGGGATGAGCTCGATCCGCCCCTGCCGCCCGGGTACGACTTCGACGCCTGCGACGCCGCCGCGCTGCTGCAGGCAAAGATCGAGGGGGGGCGCATTGTCCTGCCGAGCGGGATGAGCTACCGCGTGTTGCTGCTGGCCAACCGCACCACCATGCGCCCGGCGGTGCTGCGGAAGATCTCGGAACTCATCAGCTCGGGCGCCGTGGTGGTCGGTCCCCGCCCGCAACAGTCGCCCAGCCTGGCTGACCTCGGCAAAGGCGACCGTGAGGTGAAGGACCTCAGCCAGCAACTCTGGGGCCCCTGCGATGGTTTAAAAGTCAAGGAGCATGCCGCCGGCACAGGCCACCTCTACTGGGGTCTGTCGTTCCCGGAAATATTCAACCGCCTGAGCCTGGCGCCGGATTTCGAGTGCAACGCAAAGAGCAGCGACGCCGAAATCCTCTACATTCACCGACGGATCGAGAGTGCGGATGTCTACTTCGTTTCAAACCAGAAGCTGCGAACCGAGCCGATCACCGCCAGGTTCCGTGTCGCGGGACGCCAGCCGGAGTTGTGGGACCCGGTCACGGGGGCCATCACCCGGCCAGCGGTTTTCATTGCCACACCGTCAGGCGTGCAATTGAACCTGTCGCTCGATCCGGCGGGTTCACTGTTTGTGGTATTCCGTGAACCCATGCCGGCGCGGCACGTCGTGGCAGCCGCCGGGGAGTCGGACCTGGCCTTCCACGCCGGGGAAAGCCTGGTTGCGCGCGTCTGGCAACCGGGCGTCCAGACGGTGGAGTATAACGATGGATCCAGGCGGGAATTGGACATCCAGGACGTGCCCTCGTCCATCGAACTTGCCGGGCCATGGAACATCACATTCCCGCCCAACCTCGGCGCCCCGCCGTCAGCCACGTTCGCCAAACTGGTATCCTGGACCCACCGCGCGGAAGACGGCATCCGATACTTCTCCGGCACCGCAACCTACACCCGCGAGTTTGAAGTAAGCCCTCAGAGCCTTGGACCGGGGCGCGAGGCATGGCTCGACCTGGGCGATGTGCGGGTAACGGCCGAAGTCCGTCTTAACGGACAGGACCTGGGCATCTTGTGGAAGCCGCCTTTCCGCCTTGACGCCACCGCAGCCGTCAAACCCGGCACGAACCGGCTCGAAGTGCGGGTGACTAATTTGTGGCCGAACCGCATGATCGGAGACGAACGCTTGCCCGACAGCCTAACGTGGACAAAAGGGCGAGCTCTGCCGGCGCAGTGGCCGGAGTGGCTCCTCCAAGGCGAGCCCCGGCCTGACGGGCGCATAACCTTCTGCACCCGAAAAGTCTATACGAAGGACGATCCGCTGTTGGCCTCCGGCCTGCTCGGCCCGGTTCGACTCACGTTCGCGCGGCGGGTGGAACTATGACCTCTCGCAACTGCAGCCGCCCGCCTTCGCAGCGACATGTGCTCAATGCCAGGGTGGCGAGGGGCGCGCAACGACTCCGGCGGCAGGCGACTACTCTTCCCTTAAGCGGCGGCCGGCGGATTGTGCCGCACCAGCAAGGGAATGCTCACCTGCGGCCGGCCGTCCAATGAGACATCAATCGAGTACAACCCCGGGTTGTCGAACTTCAACTGCTGGATGTTCACAATGAAGTTGCGCGTGCCGAAATGCATGTCATCGGGCAGAGCCACCTCCACCGGGATGGGCGGGAACTTCGCGATTGAGCGGCCGTCAGCATCCACAAAATTGACTTGCAGATGGTGCTTGCCTTCATCCCCGCTCGAGAAGGTCACCCGCAAGGCGATCGAACATTGCGGATGGATCGCCGGGAGTTGCTGTGTGTAAATCGTGTCAAACGCCCCCAGAAGGTTGAGCTTGCCGTTGTCGTCCGTCGCCGCGTCGCACAGAACCGCCACTTGAATATTCATCCGGGCACAATAAAGCCACGGATTCCACGGATTGGCACGAACAAATTTGGCAAGTTGGGCGGCGCGGACTTACCGGCGCGCCTCGAGGAACGCCTTGAGCTCCGCTGCCGACTTGCCGCCGAAGCCCGGCACTTCGGCGATCTTCTCGACCGTGGCCAGACGAATGCGCTGCACCGAGCCGAATTTCTTCAGCAGCGCCGCCTTGCGCCGCTCGCCGATGCTGGGGAACTCGTCGAGGATGCTCTCGGAAATCCTCCGCAACCGCAGTTGGGCGTTGTAGGTGTTGGCGAACCGGTGCGACTCGTCGCGCACCCGCTGCAAGAGCTTGAGCGCACCGCTGTCGTGCGGCAATCGGAGCGGCGCGTTCTCGCCCGGCTGGTGAACCTCCTCGAATTCCTTGGCCAGCCCAATCGCCGGGATATGCCCCAGCCCCAGCTTCTCCAATTCCGCGCACGCCACGCCAAGCTGACCCTTGCCGCCGTCCACCAGAATGAGGTCCGGCAGCGATCCCACGCCCTTCGTCATGCCCGCAGAGACTTCAGAGCCGGGACTTTGGGACTTGGACTCCTTGAGCAGCCGCGTGTAGCGCCGCCGAACCACCTCCGCCATACACGCGAAATCGTTCTGCCCCTCGACGGTCTTGATCTTGAACCGCCGGTAATTGGACCGGTCGGGTCGGCCATGCCGGAAGCTCACCAGGGACGCCACCTTGAATGTGCCGCTGATATTGGAGATATCAAACCCCTCGATCCGCTGCGGCGGCGCGGGCAGGCCAAGGGCCTTTGCCAGTTCCGCCAGGTCATTCTCCGGATCAATCGCCAGCGGCAGGCTGTAGGGCACGCGCTCGAACCGGCTCACCTTCCTGGTCGTGCTCTTCAAATCCGTCAGCAAATCTCGCAACTGGGCCGCCCGCTCGTATTCTTGCGCCGCCGCGGCCTTCTTCATTTCTTCCCCAAGCTGATCCTGCATCTCCGCGCATTGGCCTTCGAGGAAGTCGCATGCCGCCTGCACCTGCCCCAGGTATTCCGCGTGTGACACGTTGCGGATGCACGGCGCGGTACAGTACTTCAAGTGCGCATAGAGACAGTGCCGGTAATCGCGCTCGGTCGGCGTCAGGGGGCGGCACCCGCGCAAGTGATATTGGCGGCGCACGAGTGCCAGCGTGCTGCGGAGCGCTCCGGAGTTCGGGAAAGGCCCGAAATATCGCGCGCCATCATCCTGCTTGAGGCGCGTGAAGATGAATCGCGGAATCGGGTCGTTCAGGTTGACCTTGAGCATCAGGAACCGCTTGTCGTCGCGGAAGCTGATGTTGTAGCGCGGGTGAAACTCCTTGATGAGTTTGCCCTCCAGCAGCAGCGCCTCCGGCTCGCTCCGCACAACGTGGATGTCGAAGTCGTGAATGGCCTCGATCAGCGCCTTGAACTTCAGGTCCCAACCCAGGCGCCGCGACGGCTGGAAATACTGGCTCACCCGCTTGCGCAAGTCCCGGGCTTTGCCCACGTAAATCACCGTCCCGAAGCGGTCCCGCATCAGGTAGATGCCCGGTCTATGTGGCAGCTCGCCCAGCTTCTTGCGGATATGGTCGGCTACTAACATGCCGACTCCAATTTACAGCACGATCTGCTGTTTCTCGAAGTCGAACTTGGCCACCTTCTCCTTCATGAAACTGAGCATCGCCATATTCAGCGCCGTTTGCACGTGCAGACCAAACTCCACATCGCTCACCGGCTTCTCCCGGGTTCGCACGCACTGGAAGAAGTTCTTCCAGTGCGGCGGCGTCGAGTCTAGCTTGCCGGCGGGGAACACCCGCGGCTCGCCCTTCATCGGCACCACCGTCACGCTGTCAAAGCCGGCGTTCCATTCGCCGGGATTCTGCAGCGTGAGCGTCCCTTCATCCCCGCGAATGGACGCTTCGGGCGGATAATTGTTGGCCAGCGTGCAGGGCAGGACGATCGAGAGCTTCTCGGGGTAGTCGAGGCACATGTTGAAAGTGTCGGGCACTTCGCGGTCGTAGGTCGTGTATTTGAAAATGCCGCCCGAGGCGACCGCGCGCGCCGGGAACTTGAGGCCGATGGCGCTGACGAAAGGCGTAAACACATGGGGAAACAAGTCGGTGCAGGGGCCGCCGGCGTAGTCGAGGTACTTGCGCCAGCTGAAAAACCGGTCCACCGTGAACGGCACCTTCGGCGCATCCCCCAGGAACGCCTCCCAGTCCAGCTCCGGGCCGGGCTTCGCCTCCGGGTCGGCGATCGGCATCCGCTCGCCCCAGTCGCCATTGCGGTAGAATCCCACCGTGACAAGCTGCACGCGGCCGATCGCGCCCTGCTGGATCAGCTCGCGCACCTTCTGCCATGCGGGGCTGGAGTTGCCCTGGTTGCCGATCTGCACCACGCGTTTGAACTTGAGCGTCTCCTCGTAGAAACGCTTGGACAAGTCGAACTGCGACCAATGACCCATCGGCTTCTCGCAATAGACGTCCTTGCCGGCCCGGATGGCATCCAGCGCTTGCGGAACATGAAGCCGGTCCGGAGTGGCGATGCAGACAGCGTCAACGTTCGGGTCCGCCAGCAAGTCCTTGTGCTTCCTGTAGGCCTTGGCGCCCGTCGGTTTGGCCGCTTCGTCCAACCGGTAGCGGTAGGCATCGTTCACCGCCACGACCTGCGCATTCTCGCCCTCCTTGATCAGCCGCTGCACAGTCCCAATATGACTGGAGCCGCGTCCCCCGACGCCGATGAACCCAACGCCGATTCGATCATTGGCACCAAGCACGCGCCCCCGCGCCACAAACGGAGCCGCGCTCAACAGGCCCAGAGAAGTGGCGGCTGCGGCAGTGGATTGGAGGAAGTCCCGGCGGTTCATACCTGGGGTTGGCTTGGTCTTCATAGTATTGCCAGCGTGCCCCGACCGTGGATGGCTTGCCAGCCTGAAATCCAGCGTAGCAGCCGGCGAGCGGGATTCCCTCCACTGCGTTCGCCTGGCGAATGGCCCACTTCAAGTTGGCCGCAGCGCTCCTGCGGCTTCCAGAACTCGTCCCAGTCCAATCCTCCCAGCCTCATTATCTACTTCCAATGCCCGGACTGGGCACCTATCCTCGTCGCATGACACTACTGCAGAGCGCTATCGAAGATGCCGTCGTTGTTACCCGTGCCCTGAGTGCTTTGGAGAAGCCGCTGAGCCGGGCGGTGAACCTGTTGGTGCGTTGCCTCACCACCGGGCACAAACTGCTGCTTTGCGGTAATGGCGGCAGCGCCACCGACGCCTCCCACGTGGCCACCGAATTCCTCTGCCGCTTCCGCGAGGACCGCCGGCCTTATCCCGCCATCTCGCTCACCGTCAACGGCGAATTCATGACCGCCGTCTGCAACGACTACCACGCCGATGAAATCTTCGCCCGCCAGGTCTGGGGCCTCGGGCAAAAAGGCGACCTCCTCATCGCCTTTACCAGTAGCGGCAAGTCCCGCAACATCCTGCGCGCGCTGGAAGAGGCCAACCGCAAGAAGATGCAAAGCGTCTGCTTCCTGGGCCGCGATGGCGGATTCACCAAAGGCGTCGCCACGCTCGACCTGCTGGCGCCCGGCACCAGTACCGCGCGTATTCAGGAAGCCCACACGCTGCTCTTCCACGTCCTTTGCGAAGCCGCCGACCGCCAACTCCCGAAGAAGTAGACGCCCGGCTATCCCAACCTCCAAGCCTCACACTGTCCAGAATTTGGACAGTGATGCTGCCTGCCTGCCTTCTCCAGACCCCGCCGACACCGGCACCCCTGGCTTGGCAATACGGTGACGGCACGTTGCTGCCACGGTGTGTATCCCATGGGGAGCGCTCCCCATGGGATACACACCGGGGCCGAGCCGCATTGGCACGCCATCCGCAAGCCAAAACCGGCGTGCGACCACTGTAACGGCACCATTCGCCGTCCAGCGGGGGTGCTGTAGGTAAGGGCTCCGGTCGTGCTACTGTCCCAACTCCGGCTTCTCCACAAAGGCGTAGCACGCCATGTGGCATACCCCCATCTGCGCGTCCTCCACCCGCCCGTAATGCGTATCGTTGAGGACGATGACCTGCTCCGCAATCTCTGCCATCCGTCCGCGCCGCGCCCCGACCAGTGCGACGGTGCGGAGGCCGTTCTTCTTTGCCCATTCCAGCGCCTTCACGCAGTTGGGTGAGTTGCCGCTGACGCTCAGTCCGAGCGCAAGGTCCCCCGGCTTGCCATAGTTCTGCAACTGGCCGACGAAGACGTCCTCGTAAGCGTAATCATTGGCCAGCGCCGTCAACCAGCCGACGTTGTCGTTGAGCGAGAGCACCCGAAACCGCTTCCCGACCTTGTCCGACGCCAGCTTGCCGAGGTCGGTCGCGAAGTGGGAGGCGTTGGCGGCGCTGCCGCCGTTGCCGAAGACGAAGATCTGCCGGTCCTCCTTGAGCGCCACGCGCAGCGTCTCAATAAGCTGCGCCACGGCCTCGACGGGAATGGAATCGTGCGCTGCCTTCTGCGCCCTGATGTAATCGGCAATCCACTGGTTCATGCCGCACATATTCCGATGCCCGGCAATCCTTGTCAGGACAATTTTAGCGCTCCTGCGGGCACGGCGTCCTCCCCCAGCCTCGATAACGTGATGCCCGGCCCGGGAGCGAATGCTTCCATCACGAACTGCCGCAGGGCGCCCTCGACTGCTGCCCGCAGCGGCTCACCAACCCTCGCCAGTCCTCCGCCCAGGATGACGATGGCCGGGTGAAACAAATGGACGACATGGGAGAGGCCAAACGCCAGATCCTCCGCTGTATCCCGCAATAGCCGTCCCGCCGCGGCATCCCCCCGCTCCAATGCCGCAGCCAGATGTTCCGCTTCCCCGCCCACCGATTGGCCGGCCAGCCGCGCGAGCAGGCTTTCCGGCTCCTTCAATTTCAACTCCCGTATCCGCGCGTCCACCGCCCAGCCTGAGCAGCACGCCTCAACAATCCTCCCACTCCGGTCGAGCCGCAGATGGCCGATCTCCGATTCACCGGGCTGCGCGCCATGGTAGATCCTGCCGTCCACCACCAGGCCGCCACCCACGCCACTGCCGAGCGTGACGTAGAAGACAGGGTTGAAACCCACACCCGCCCCGCCCAACGCTTCTCCCAGCGCAGCCACATTGGCGTCGTTATCCACCACCACCGGCGCGCCGGTCAGTTGGCGCAGCCAGCCGCCCAGGTCAAACTCCGACCAACCTTCAATCTGGTGCGACCGGCAGATCTTGCCTGTCCTCCAATCCACCGGCCCGCCGAACCCGACCCCGATTCCGCGAATCTGGCGGCCACGCAGCAACTCAGGAAGCGCCCCCTCGATCTGTGCCCGAATTCCAGCGGCGCCCTTCGCCGGCTCGACCGTCAGCCTGCGTCGCTCGCTGATCTTCCCCCCCTCGTCCCCCAGCACGAGCTGCAGCTTCGTCCCGCCGATTTCAACGCCGAGCTTCAGAAATACTCCGGCTCATTGCCCGGCTTCCATTTGATATTGCAGCCGATGCTTGGTTTCTGATTAGGCGCCACGGGCCTCCCGGAGAGCACCGCATCGAGCGCGGCACGCAGGTCTTTGCCCGTGACCGGAATGCCGTTGCCCGGCCGGCTGTCATCAAACTGGCCCCGATAGACCAGCCGCTGGTCCTTGTCGAACAGGTAAAGATCCGGCGTGCAAGCCGCCCGATACGCCTTGGCCACAGCCTGCGTCTCGTCATAGAGATACGGAAAAATGTAACCCGCCGACGCGGCCTCCTGGGCCATCTTCACCGGACTGTCGGCGGGGTAGTTGGCCACGTCGTTGGAGTTGATGCCCACCGTGGCCACGCCGCGAGGCCGGTAGTCGCGCGCCAGTTTGGCCAGCCCGTCGCGGATGTGCTTTACATAGGGACAGTGATTGCACATGAAGACGACCAGCAGCGCCGGGGCGCCCTGGAAGTCGGCCAATGCAACTACCTTCCCGCTCGGGTCCGGCAGCCGGAAGTCCGGCGCCCTGGTGCCCAGTGGCAACATGGTGGAATTGACGGCGACCATGCGAAGAACCTCTTACGTCCAATGCCCGTTGTCGAATGGAAAACCTCCCCGCCGGAACCGTTAAACCCCGTAAATGGGCAACGGCCGGGTGGTCTTCCACTTGCCACGAGTGAAGTCAGGGAACTCGACCGCCTTACCGCCATGGGCCACTGACTCCATCGAAAGCCCCACGACTGCCGACCACGTCGCGGCGTCATACACATTCTGCGGCGCAGGCACTTTGCGGCGGACGGCTTTCAGGAAGTCGTGGAACATCAGGTATTCGGCACCCTCATGGCCGCCGCTCTTGGTGGCTTCCGCGCCCAGGGCCTGCCACAACGGATGCGCGTATTTCTGCAAGTAGGGCCCGAAAGGTTCCCACTGCTCGGCGCCTTTCCCGACGCCCTCAAGGCTGATGCTGTTGTTGGTGTCGAGGTAGATGCCGTTGACGCCCTGCAGGCGCAGGATCAAGTCGTAGGGGCGGGGCGCGAGAGTGCTGTAATACAGCGTTACGGTGCAGCCGTTGGCCGTTCGAAGCAGTGTCGTATTGATGTCCCCCTGGGCATAGTCACGCCGGGCCAACTCATGATTCGGCCCGAGTTTTTCCGCCGCATACCGCTTCAATCCTCGCGAGGGCGTGCTTACACTTGTAAGTGACACAAAACGGTCACCGCGGTTGATGTTCATCCACTGCGCCACCGGGCCCAGGGGATGGGTGGGGTAGAGGTTGCCGTTTAGATTGACGGAGTGGCGGCCGCGCCAGGTGAGCTTGCCCTCGGCATCGAGCATCAGGAAGCGGCAGTCGTGCTGATAGCCGCCCTCGCAATGCAGCACCTCGCCAAACACCCCTTCGCGCACCATCCGCAACAGCGTCAGCACGCGCTGGAAGTAGCAGACATTCTCCAGCATCATGCACGGAATCCCGGTCCGCTCCGACGTGCGCACCAGGTCCCAGCATTCGCGAGTGCTGATCGCCGCCGGCACCTCCACGCCGGGATATTTGCCGGCGCGCATGGCAGCGCAGGCCATCCGCGCATGCCAGTCCCAGGGCGTGGCGATGATCACCGCATCGAGATCCGCTCGGGCCACCAGCTCCTCCCAAACGACTTCGCTGCCGGCATAAACCTCCGGGCGCCGCCCCGTTCGCTGCTCAACCACCTGGGCGGCGTTCTGACCACGGTCCCGCAGCAAGTCGCACACGGCGCGGATCTCCACCCCGGGAAACAGCAATAGTGTTCCCAAAAGGCCGCCGCCTCGCCCGCCCATTCCGATCATGCCCAGGCGGACAGGTTGGGCGGAGTGCTGGGCGGAGACATGGCCCAATGCCAGGGCGGTGGTCGCCACCACACTGGTTTTCAGGAAAGAACGGCGCGTGCGCCTGGAGCATTCATGCATAGTCCTCCCTCTAGCTGCCCGCGCCGCAAAAGTCCACCAGTCAATCGGGCACCAACCCCAATCCAGCAGATCTCGGCACTGCCGCCATTCCGGGGAGCAGCGGCAGGCATCCTGCCCGGCGGGATGGGCCTCCCGCAGCCGGGCAGAGCTGCTGCGGGCGTCAGGATGCCGCCCGGGGTCACGCGGCCCGCTGCCGGTGGTCGGCGTTCGCTTCCAGCCAGTGCCGCTTGAAGTGCCCCACCAAACTCATCAACTCCTCCAGAGAGTGTGGCTTGACAATATACGAATTGGCTCCCAGGCCGTAGGCCCGGTTGATATCCCGGGATTCGTTCGAGGCACTGAAGACGACCATCATCAGCGCGCTCAACTCCGGCTGCTGCCGCACCCATTCCAGCACGTCAAACCCATCCAACCGCGGCATCTTCAAGTCCAGCAGCACCAATTGCGGCAGGGGATGCCGCGCGCGGTCGGCGAACTGCCCTTTGCCCTGCAGGTAATCGAGCACTTCCTGCCCGTCCCGGACAAAATGCAGCGCGATCGGGATACCCGCGCGCTTGAAGGCGCGTTCCAGGAAATACGAATCCGTCGGGTCGTCTTCCGCAACCAGAATGTGTCCAACGTCGTTCATACCGTTGCCTGGAAGGGCACAGCAACTTAGGCCGCCCCGCTGCGGCTTTCAAGTCACCCCCCGCAACAGCCTACCAACCCGCGCCGCCTTGCAGAAAATCCAACTCCACCGCCGCCTCGACCTGCCGGCCGCTCCTGGATTCCAGGCGAATGGCCCGGTTCCCTTGCACCGCCCGGATCGCGGCCACCCGGTCAAAGCCCGCCGGGATCCTGGCCACCCCCATGATGTAAGGCACCACCAGCGGCCTCCTGGCGTCCAGCGCGAGACACGTTGGAAACCCCCGCTCCGAGATTGGATTCCGGCGGGCTGACTCCGCCAATCCGTAGTGGAAATAGGAAGTCACCTCCTCCAACCCCATCACGTTCACGTGGCGGCCGCTCCACGGCGGGTAATGCCGCCCGCCATTGGACAGCCAGAAAATCGTCTCACGCAGCACTCGCGGATCCTTCAACGCGAACCACACATACCGCTCCCGGGGAAACGCCACAGCCGTCCAGGCGAAAGGCGCCGTCGCCTCGCTCACCAGCATAACGAGCTCCTCAAAGCCGCGCCGGGCCGGATACCGGGTCAGGTCAGCCATCCCGCCGTCGAGCGTCGGGACTTTCTCCAGCGAATCAAACGCCGCCCCCGGCTTGAGCCAGGAATAGCCCCCCTGCTCCGGCCGCTCCAGCTCCCCGGGAAAGACCTGTCCGAATGCAAACCCGCTGGTGGACAGCCGCCCGCTGCCCGGCGTGTCCGGAAACCTCAGTATCGCATGATGCCCCAGGTTCATCGGCCCGCTCATGCCCGACACCACATGCTGCGAATAGACCACGTTCTGGCCGTCCACGACCCAAATCCGCTTGTCCACCTGCCCCGGCCGCGTCTTCGTCCTAAGGCTCAGGTGCAGGCAGCTGCGGCCCGCCCTGGTTTCCAACGACCGGAAGCGCCACCGGGCATTGGCGGTCTCCCCGTGCACCGGGTGCTTCTCGCCTCGAAAAGCGCCCGCATTGCCGCCGAACGGCAGACAGAAGAAGTCGCCGCGCAGGACCCGGATAATCGGCGGCATCGAAACCTTCACCGCTTCCTCAGTCCACGGCGCCACCGAGTAAGGCCGCACCTTCCTGCCCTTGCGCTCGAACGTCACCGGCCCCAGATGCCCGCCCGTCTCGGTGACAAAAGCCTCCACTTCCGTTGCAGCCAGCCGCCAGGAGGGCTGGCCGTAAATCACCCGCTTCTCGCCTCGCATCCGCGCCGTTGAGTTCATGGGCCCAGCCTAACAGAACCGCGACCCCATGTCACCGATGCAACACCTAAACCCAAACCAACCCGCCAGCCTCTCCCTGACCGCGCCACCAGGCGCCCCGCCGCAAGTCTGCTACAACCTCACGATCTGCTTGATGGCGTCCGTGGCGAGCCGCGACACCCGCTCGGGCGTCAAATTCGCAAGCGGCACCGAGGAGAAGTTCACCCGGCGCTCGACACCACCGCCCGCGGGATGCGCCACGACCACTTCCACACACAAATCGTTCCGGCGGCAGATGAAACTCACCGAAGCCCCGGCCAGCGTGTAGATGTAACCCAGGTCGGTCGGCGCGCAACGCTGGGGCGAGAAATGGAGAATCACGTAGGGAAAACTGTTCGGGTCAGAGCCGGCCTGCTGCGCGACCAATTCCACTGTGGCCCCGTAACCGTGCCGCTGCAGCGTCGCCGCCGTGGCATCCAGAACAGGTTTGAGCGTCGATTCCGCCGCGGCGAGAAACCGCGCCGGAAAGTCCGCCTGCTCCCTCCGCCGCACTTCGGTATCCTCTGACCGGGCGGCAGGTTTGTTCTTTGCCGCAGCAAAGAAACTATCAAGTTCCGAGTTCATTTAGTCCCGCTCCCGTCCGCCAGGCCCATTCAACCCGGCGACCTCAGAGCGCCCTGCAACCAAATGCTATGATAGCCCCCTCAACACGTCCACGATAAACTCCGGGAGAGCCCCGAACCCCATTTGCAGCGCACCCGCATCCGAGCCGTACCCCTCCCGGCCCCACAGGGAGTCCCTCCGTATCCGCACCGTATCCACACCGTATCCACACCGTAGGTTCACCTGCGTAACCCGTTGTAGCCGGTTCACTTACGCCAAATCAGCCCCCAACCCCGCCCAAAACATCAAAAGCAAGTGCGGCACAACGACTTACGGCGATTCCACTATTCTTGTGGACGCGCGGGCGCAGTATCCGACCTCGACGCGCTGGCCGATCTGTATGATCCGCTGACGATGCCCGGGCCGCTGCTGCGGGCGCACCAGGAGCTGGACCGGGCGGTGGACCGTTGTTACCGGCCCGAGCCCTTCCCCAGCGACCGGCACCGGGTGGGATATCTGTTTGCGCTGTATGAGCTGACGGCGCCGCTGGCCGCCGCCGCCAAACCGGGGCGGAAGAGGCGGAAGCTGCAAACGGCCCCTCCCCTAAACCCGCTCGTCCGGCCCATGGCGCTTCGACTTGTTCGAATGCTCTTGCAATGAACTGTGTCTTCGAGGCAGAGTCACGCAAGCGGGAATGCTACGCAATGGTGTGTCCATCGCCCGGGGATACAAGCTGATGTCAGACCGATTCAGATTTGCCGCGTGGAGTCAATGGGTCGTGATACTCTGTCCGATCCTTCTCTGGGGGCCGGCCCAAGGCGCGGTCCTCCTTTCCGAAGTGCTCGACCCCGTCGGGGACGGAAGTCCCGCGTATTGCGACATTGTCGCCGCGCGGGTCTGGCAGACCGATGTCAGCCATTACCAGGTCGAGATCGAGGTGGCGGGAGAGTTCCAGGAATACCCGACCGGAGGCGACCACATCAGGTTCCTTTGGTACCTCGACACCGATGAGAACAAGGACACGGGTCAGTCCCACGGGTCGGTGGGCTCGGAACTCAACGTGCGGTGTCGTCACACCGATGACCCGACCCAGCCCCACGGAGGGATTGATCCCCTGGGCGCGGCTTTTGGCATTGCAAAAGGCGGGGCGGTCACGAAGTTCATATCCGGCCGCAAAGCGGTGGTTCTCGTGCCGTTTGAGCGCATTGCCAACTTGACGCGCTTTAATTGGAGGTGCGAGATCCTAACGCAACCTGGAGGATTGCGGGACCAGGTGACAAACGCGGTGCTTGTGCCTGGGCCGACCAACTGCTTTGGGCCATCGACCCCGACGCGGCTGGTGGTGGAGGATACCATTTCGTTCATTGGCGGCATTACCTCGGCGGTTCCGGTCATCTACTGTCAAAACGCCGCCGGGGACCCCCTCCGGGTGGGCCCCTCTGCCGTGATCGAGTATCATCCCTATTTGCCGCGGGTCGGCATCAGCAACGGCGCCCTCCGGGCCATCCCGGGCGAGTTTCGCTCCTGCCCCGTGGCGGTGAGCGTGGACGGGCGGCTGTGCGAAAGCCGCGTCAACGTGGTGCCGGGGCATCTGGAGGTGGAACCTTTCATTGTGCATCTGGACGCTTCGGGCCACGGAGCGACGAACGCGACGCTCACGCTGCGGGCGCGGGATGCGTTTGATAATCCGGTGGACCCGACGGGACACCAGCTCACCTGGATAACGAAGTGGCCTCCAAACCAGCCCACTATTACGACGACAGCGACGCCGGGCATCATCGTTGTGGCCCCCGCGTCCTCGACAGCAACCGGGAAGTGGTACCTCATGCCCAGCCTGGACGGGGAGACAGAGCGAGGGAGCGCTATCGTGCGGGTCGTGTCCACGAACTACGCCTTGGGGACGCCGCACGTCTATGACACTCCTTGGGCCAGCTTCGGACTGCCGGGCGACCTGAGTCTTTCACTGACGGGCGAGACCATAGATGAGATGATGGCCAGCAGGCAAGTGGCACAAGTGGCCGAGGCGGCCATTCCCTTCCAACGCGCAATGATCGGCCAAGGCGGGTGCGGGGGAGACCGGCAGCTCTATGCCGGAGTTGTGAATGATGCAGACGGAGGAAATTACGCCCTTTCCGGGAACCCAGTAACCCTGGAGTTCAAACAAGGTGTCAGCTCCCAGTCAATCATACGTAACTACTTCACGGGTGAACCATGGTGGAGGGTCTATTTTCATGAATCCACTCACAATTGCCTCGGATCGCGTGTCAAGGCCGCGCTGGATGGGTCGGCGGTGGGGGATACCATGGGGGAAGCCCTCGCCAATGTGTGCTCCATCTATCTCATCCGGGAGCTGATTGCCCGGGCCTCCCCCTTAAGCCTGGCACCAACGACCGTCGCCAGTCTGCAAGGGGCTTTCGATGAAAAGCATGACGATGACCTGGCCGCCCTGGCGACATACGAGAGCCATCCCGCGGAGACCAACCTGGATGCCAATAACGTTGGCGGCATGTTGATATCGTTCTGCGACGCGCGTGGGTGGTGGCGCTTGCCCCGGTTCTTTTCCATCATGCTTTCGGATACGGACTTTTTCACCTTCGACACCCGGACTAACAATACGACATTCGTTGCGGCCTGCTGGGCGGCGGCTTTCGAGACCAACTCCCTTCCCCTGTGCCGCGACCGCTGGCAGTGGCCCATCGACGAGGCATATTACTACGCGCTCCTGCCCGAACTAACGCGTCTCGCCCGCCTGCGGGATGTCCCGCCCTGGAGGCTGGACGTCAAAGGCACGCAGGATGGCCAGGCGGTCTTGTCCTGGAACAGCCGCCCGCATGAGATCAGCACCCTTACCACCTCTCCCGATTTGCGGGCGCCAACCTGGACACCCGTGATGAGTGTCACCGGCCAAACATACCAGGCGATCATCGTCACCAACCTAGTCCCTGCGAGTGCGGCGTTTTACCGAATCGAGGGCAGTGCTGAGGGTGTCCTGCCGCCAGACTGGTAGCAGCGGCGGTGCTGGAGGCGCGGGCGCAGTATCTGACCTCGACGCTGGCCGATCTGTATGATCCGCTGACGATGCCCGGGCCGCTGCTGCGGGCGCACCAGGAGCTGGACCGGGCGGTGGACCGTTGTTACCGGCCCGAGCCCTTCCCCAGCGACCGGCACCGGGTGGAATACCTCTTTGCCCTCTACGAAAAGCTCACCGCCCCGCTGGTCGCCGGGGCCAAGCCGGCACGGAAGGGACGAAAAGCGCAGCGCGCCCCCAGTGGCACCGCTCAATCCTGAAAGGATTGAATCATTCAGCCCGGGGTTGGACCGCCAGGGCTGAGGGGGCGGTCCTACCCCGGGAAGGATCCCGCAAACACCCGCCAACCCTGAAAGGGTTGAATCAAACCCCAGGTTGGCCTCAGTCCCACACGTATCGCTCGTCGAAAGCAATTTCGTATCGCCGCAGCAGCGCCCGGAACTCGTCCTGAAACGAAGCTTTGCGGTGATGGGAGTCCTGCCCGGCAATGTAGTCCCGCACATCTTGGATCTGCGAGAAGCCGATGGAGAAGATGCCATAACCGCTCTGCCAGCAGAAATCCTGCAGCGTCTTGTCTCGTTCCTTGATCCAGAGCGAGGAACCCCGCTTCACCTCCTTCACCACCTCGGCCGGCTGGCAGGTCCGCGAGAGGGTTGATAGCAGATGCACGTGGTCCTCGACTCCGCCCGCAATGATGGGCTGACAACCGAGCTGGCTGAGGATGCCGCCCAGGTAGCGGTGGAGTTCCTCGCGCAAGGCCTGGTCGCGCAGGAAGGGTCGGCGATCTTTCGTGCTGAAGACGGTGTGGAGGATGATCTTGGCCAGCGATTGCGGCATGAGGTGAGAATGAACTCGATGAACGGAGGATGCAACCCTTTCAGGGTTGAGGACGCTTACTGAAAGGTTACCCGGGGTAGGACCGCCCCCTCAGCCCTGGCGGTCCAACCCCGGGCTGAATGATTCAATCCTTTCAGGATCAGGTCACTTTGGGAGCGTCAGGCCGCCGCTGAGGGCGGGCGCCCGTCGGCACCGCCGCCGTCCAGATCAATCAGGATGTCGCGCGGCTCGGCGCCTTTGCTGGGGCCGACGATGCCGCGGTTCTCCAGCTCGTCCATGATGCGGGCGGCGCGGCCATAGCCGAGACGCAGGCGGCGCTGGAGCAGCGAGACGCTGGCCTTTTGTTCGGTGCGGATGACTTGGATGCAGTCCTGGATGATCTCCTCGTCCTCGTCTATGCCGCCGTCGTCCTCGGAGCCGCTGTCGGGGCGGGAGAGCTGCTGGTGGATTTCGAGCTCGTAGCTGGGCTTGGCCTGCTTGGCGATGAAATCCACGATGCTCTGGATTTCCTGGTCGGTGATGAGCGAGCCCTGGGCGCGGATGAGCTTGGCCGAGCCGGGCGGCAGGTAGAGCAGGTCGCCTTTGCCGAGCAGCTTGTCGGCGCCCATCGCGTCGAGGATGGTGCGCGAATCCACCTTGGCCGCGACCTGGAAGGCGATGCGCGCGGGGATGTTGGCCTTGATGACGCCGGTGACGACATCCACGCTCGGGCGCTGGGTGGCCACGATGCAGTGGATGCCGGCCGCGCGCGCCATCTGGGTGATCCGGGCGATGGCCATTTCCACGTCCGCCGGCGCCACCAGCATCAGGTCGGCCAGCTCGTCAATGATGACCACGATGTAGCTCAGCTTGTCGGGGATGACGATGTCCTCCTCGCGCGGCACCACGATCTCGTCGTCCACTTCCACGGCAAATCCGTCGGCGCCCGGCTCCACCTTCTCCTTCTTGGCCGTGAGCGGCAGTTCGGGTTCGCGGGGCGGCAGGGGCTTGTTCTTCGGGCGCGAATTGAAGGAGAGGATGTTGCGCGCGCCGACCCGGGCGAAGATCTGGTAGCGCTTCTCCATCTCGTTGACCACCCAGCGCAGGGCCAGGATGACCTTCTTGGGGTCCGTGACGACCGGCACGACCAGGTGCGGCAGAATGTTGTATTGCTGCAGCTCGACAACCTTGGGGTCAATCATCACAAAGCGCAGTTGGTCGGGCGAGAAGCGATACAGCAGCGAGGTGATGATGGCGTTGATGCAAACGGACTTGCCCGCGCCCGTGCTCCCGGCGATGAGCAGGTGCGGCATCTCGGACAGGTCCGCGATAATCGGGTGGCCGTAAACGTCCTTCCCCAGCGCCAGCGGGATGCGGGCCTTGGAGCTGCGCCATTCATCCGACTCCAGCAAATCGCGGATAATGACGGTCGTCTTGACCGGGTTGGGGACCTCCACGCCGACGGAGCTTTTGCCGGGCACCGGGGCAAGAATATGGATGCGCTCGGCCTTGAGGGCGGCGGCGAGGTTGTTGTTGAGCGCGGTGATCTTCTCCAGCTTCACGCCTGGCGCCGGATGCAGCTCGTAACGCGTGATGGTGGGGCCCTTGGTGATGTCGCCCAGCTCGACCGGGATCTCGAACTGCGCCAGGGTCTGCTGCATGAGCCGGGCATTGGCCAGCAATTCCTCCTTGGACTCGGTGGGCTTCAGGTTCGGGTCCGGGACCTGCAGGAAGTCCAGGGGCGGCAACTGGTAGTTGCCGATCATGGGCGTAGCGGCGACGGCGATGGGCTTGGGTTTTCGCCTGGGCTTGGCCGGCGCGGCGGCGGGCAGGCCGTGAATGACCACCTCCCGCTCGCTCTTCGGCTCGGCCTGCTTGCCCTCGGCGGCGGCCTTCTCAGCGGCTGGAGGCTCCGCCTTGGCTTCGGCGGGCTTGGTCTCGGCGGCTGCTCCGGCGGGCTGCGGCTTCCTGCCCAGAATGTCCTCGGTAGTGGCGGCGGCCAGCTCGCGGGCGGGAATGACTTCGCCCTCATCCGCCGGCGCGGGCTCCCTGACGGGCTCCAGGGCGGCCGCCTTGCGGGCGCGCGCCGCCCGGCCCGGTTCCGGCACGCTGAGGTCGCGCACGGTCGGGCGCGGCACGGGTTTGAGATCGGGCCCCAGCCCGGAGCGTTCCACTTCATCCTGCAGCAATCGGGCCTGCTTCTCCAGGTCGCGCTTCCGCAGTTCGAGCGCCGCTTCATCCGCGGCCCGCCGGCCGGCGGTGGCGGTCCGCCAGCCCCAAACCGCGCGCACCCAATCGCCCAGCTGGAAATTGGTGAGGAACAGCAGGCTGACGAAGTAGAGCATCAGGTAAATGATCGTGGCGCCCGCGGCCCCAAAGCACTCGCTGAAGAAATGCTGGTTCAAGTTGCGCCCCAGGACACCGCCGGCCGTGACGCCCAGATTCCTTTCCAGGTTGCCCAGATAGTGCCGGTAAACGTCCAGCAGTCCCATGCAGCAAATCATCAGGACCAGCGCCCAGAACCAGCGCCGGCGCAGGTAGGCAAAGGATTCAAAGAAACAGCCCAGCCCGACGAAGAACACCACCACCGGCAGCACGAAAGCCGCCGCCCCGGCCGTCAGGAAGCACCCGTAAGCAACCCACGCCCCGGCCGGGCCAATCCAGTTTCGCGCCGGCTGGTTATGGGGCACGGCATTGGCCGAAACATCGCGCGGGTGATAGGAAAGGAGCGCCGCCAGCAACAGCACCGCCAGGCACATCAGCACGACGCCGATGATATCGTTGAATCCGCGGGAGGATTCGGAGCTTCCTGATGCCTTGCGAGCCATGCCCGCAGATTACCAGTTCCAAGTGCCGAGTGACAAGAGACGAGTGTCTGGCGCCGGCCTCCAGCCTGACTGGCCGACTTTACTTTGCGCTGGATTACTCCGGGCCGCGCCCGCAATCTCCGGACATAGGAATGGCCAGGAAAGGCGAACACAGATGAAGACTCTCATTGCCGATAAATTCTCCGAGGCGCACATCCAACGTCTTAACCGGTTCGGCTGCGAAGTGACCTACAACCCCGCCGTCAAAGCCGAGGACCTGCCCGAGCTGATCGCGCCCTACAAGATCCTGGTCGTGCGCGGCAAGCAGGTCACCGCCGACACCCTCAAGGCCTCCAGCCAACTGGCCCTGGTGTTGCGCGCCGGCGCGGGCGTCAACACCATTGACGTCCAGGCCGCCAGCGCCCGCGGCGTCTTCGTCAGCAATTGCCCCGGCAAGAACTCCATCGCCGTGGCCGAGCTGGTGTTCGCCCTGCTGCTGGCCATTGACCGCCGCATCCCCGAAAACGCCGCCGCCCTGCGCGCCCATAAATGGAACAAGAAGGAGTTCTCCAAAGCCGAAGGCGTCTTTGGCAAGACACTCGGCGTGGTCGGCACCGGCCAGATCGGTCGCGAAGTCATCACTCGCGCGCGGGCCTTCGGGCTGCGCGTCGTTGCCTGGTCCCGGTCGCTCACGCCCGAGAAGGCGAAACAGCTTGGCGTCGAACGGTGCGATACCGTGGACGAGGTGTTACGCCAGGCCGACATCGTCACGCTGCATCTCGCGCTGAAGCCCGATACCCGCAAGTTCATCAGCGCCGACCGCCTGGCCCTGCTCAAACCCAACGCCATCCTCATCAACACCGCTCGCGGTGAAGTGGTTGACCAGGCCGCCCTGCGCGCCGCCCTGGAAGCGGGCAGGCTCCGCGCCGGGCTGGATGTCTTTGACCCCGAGCCAGCCGAGGCCGCCGCCGAGTTCAACGACCCGATCCTCGACCTGCCCAACCTCTGCGGCACCCACCACATCGGGGCTTCCACCGGGCAAGCGCAGGAGGCCATTGCCGAGGAAGCCCTCCGCATCATCGAAACCTACGTCAAGACTGGCGTGGTGTTGAACTGCGTCAACCTCACCACGCGCACCCCGGCCAATTGGCAGCTCGTGGTCCGCCATTACGACCGCGTCGGGGTGCTGGCCTTCGTCATGGACCAGATCCGCCGCGCGGGCATCAACATCGAGGAAGTCCAGAACGTCATCTTCGAGGGCGCGACGGCGGCCTGTTGCCGCATCCAGCTTGACGCCGAACCCGGCCCTGACCTGCTCGCCGCCCTCAAGGCCGGTAACCCGGATATCCTCGGCCTCGAACTGATGCGGATTGTGAAGTAGTGCAGGGCGCAATATCACCGTGCCTCGGCGGTCGGTTTCATTCAGTGCTGCCCGAGCCGGCCCAGCGAGGAGTGTGCGGCGTGCAGCTTGGCCGCGCCGGAGCCTTCTGCCGCCGTGCCGGCTAGCGCGCGGCTTTCCTGCGCTTCTTCGGTTCGGGCGCGGCGGCGGGATTGTAGTCCGGGTTCGGCGCGGGCAGGTCGGCGCGGATGCTCTGGCGCCAGTCCTGAAGCAGCTTGCGCAGCGCGACCGTCTTCTCGGGCATCTGCGCCGCCAGGTCATGCCGTTCGCTCAGATCCTCGCGCAGGTTAAACAGCTCGACGCGGCTGTCTTCAAACCACTCGATCAGCTTGAAATCCCCCAAACGCACAGCGCTGCCGGGACCGCCGCCCTGGTTGCTGTAATGCGGGTAATGCCAAAAGAGCGGGCGCTCGGGGCGCGTGCCGCCTTTGAGGAGCGGCACGAGGCTTGCGCCATCCGCGTGCTGCTGGGGTCGCAGCGGCAGCCCCGCCATTTCCAGGAAGGTGGGGTAGTAATCGGTGCTGGTTATCGGCGCCTGGCATACGCTGCCCGGCCTGGTAACGCCCGGCCAGCGGATGAGAACGGGCTCGCGCACCCCGCCTTCGTAGAGCCAGCCCTTGCCCGCGCGAAGCGGGGCATTGGACGTCGGGAATCCTTCCGAGGTCGAGACCCCGCCGTTGTCTGAGGTAAAGACGACGACCGTGTTTTCTTCGATGCCCAACTGGGCAAGTTTCTGCATCACGCGTCCGACACTCTCATCCAGGCCCTGCACCATGGCCGCATAGACCGGCTGGTTTTGAATCTGCCGGGTCTTCCTCTTGCCTTCCGGCAGGAACTCCGCGTCGGCGGACGACGGCGACCGGGCGGCCTTCGATTCATACTTGGCGACCAACTCGGGCTTTGCCTGCAAGGGGACGTGGACGGCGTGATGAGAGAGATAAAGCAGGAACGGCCTTCCCTTGGCGCCGTCCATAAACTGCAGCGCCTCATCGGTCAGGCGATCCGTCAGGTACTCGCCTTTCGGCCCATCCCGCAAAGTAGGAATCCGGTAAGGGCTGAAGTAGGACGGCGGGGAACCCTTCTGACAGCCGGCGATATTCAGGTCGAAGCCCTGCCTCTCAGGGAAATAGTTGGTGCCGCCGAGATGCCACTTGCCGATAAGTGCCGTCCGGTAGCCTGCCTCCCGAAGCGCCTCGGCCAGTATAACTTCCTCCAGCGGCAGTTGCTGCAGCATAACAGGCCGCCGCAGCTTCTGATCGGGCCGATCAGTCCGGCCCGGCAGCCAGTCAGTGAGGCGAAGCCGGGCAGGGTATTTGCCGGTGAGAATGCTGGCGCGTGTCGGCGAGCACACTGGGCAGGCAGCGTAGGCGTCCGTAAAACGCATGCCTTGGGCGGCCAGGCGGTCGAGGTGCGGCGTTTCGTAGAAGGTGCTGCCGTAACAGCCCAAGTCGTTCCTGCCGAGATCATCGGCAAGGATGAACACGAAGTTGGGCTTGGCCGGGGCTGGCGACGCCACCAGCGGCAAAAGCGTCAGCCACAGAAACAGGATTCGGTTCATAAGCATAACGACAGCGCGAACTCGACCCTCGACTACTCTGTGCCGGCCTTCTTTTTCTTCTTCTTGCCGGCCTTCCTGGCCGCGGGCTGGTCGCCCTTGACTGGCTTGTCGGCGTAGTCGGGGACGCGGTATTGGGTGAGCTTCGCCTGCTGGTCCAACTCGGCTTGCATTTTGGCGAGCAGGGCTTTGTGGGCAGGGTCAGCGGCCAGGTTCTTCGTCTCGTAGGGGTCCTTGGCCAGGTCAAACAGCTCGGTCCATTCATCGTGGCCGGAATACTTGATGAGTTTGGCATCGGCAGTGCGGACCGCGACGAGGGTCGGCGTGCCAGGGAACTGGTTTTCCATGAAGTATTCCGCGAGGAAGGACTTGCGCCAGCCCGAGGGTTTGCCGCCGAGCAGCGGACGCCAGCTCCGGCCCTGCATTTCGGGCGGAACAGGAACTCCGGCCAGGTCGAGGAACGTGGGCGCCAGATCAATGTTGAGCACCATCTCGTCCAGGAGCTTGCTCTTCTGCACCAGCCTGGGATAGCGCAGGAGCAACGGGATGCGGAGCGACTCTTCGTACGCCGAGCGCTTGTCGCCCAGGCCGTGCTCACCTTTGTAGTAGCCGTTGTCGCTGGCGAAGACGACGACGGTGTCCTGGGCCAGCTCAAGCTCGTCGAGGGTCTTGAGCAGGCGGCCGAGATTATCGTCGGCTGCGGAGATGCAGCGGAAGTAGCCGACCCCGGTGGTCAATGCCTTGGCGAAGGTGCCGTCCACCTGGGCCTTGGCGGCGGGTTCGTTCTCGGGGAGGCGATAAATGGGACGGACATCCAGGTTGGGCACGGGACGCGCGGTAGTGTCGGGGAATCGGTCCTTGGCGCGGGTCGGGGGCTCATTAGGTCCATGACAGGCTTTGAAGCCAACGACCACGGAGAATGGTTGGTTGCGATGCGCTTTGATGAACTGGATGGCATAGTCGGTGGACACGTCGTCCACCCAGCCAGTGGTGGGGGTAGTCTGCCCGTTGATCTCGAAGGGGCAATCCCAATACCGGCCCTGGCCAATGAAACTGGCGGAGTAGCCGAAGCCCGGACGCTGCCCGCGCTGGCCGCCCATGTGCCACTTGCCGATGTAGGCGGTGGCGTAACCGGCGGCGCGCATCAGGCTGGCGTGGGTGACGTTATTTGTCGGAAAGGGCACCCGATTGCCCGCAACACCATTAAGATGATTGTAGCGGCCGGTGAGGAAGGCAGCGCGACTGGGGGCGCAAAGTGGAAGGGTGACGAACGCGTTGCGGAAGCGCACCCCCTCGGCAGCCAGGCGGTCCATATTCGGCGTCTGGAACCAGGGGAAACGGGCGCGTTCTCCCTGCTCGCGCTGCACAACGCTCATGGCGTCCCAGCGCTGGTCGTCAGTGTAGACAAACAGGAAGTTCGGTTTGCGCTCCGCAGCCAGCATGGCCAGCGGGAGGAGGGCGAGCAGTGTCGTGATGGTCTTTCTCATAATCACAGTGGGTGATTAGTCAGTTGGCGAGGTTTTCTGTCAAGAGCTGGATTGGCGGGCACGCCTAAGTCTTTGGGGCTGGCTGGTCCCGGCAGGCTTTAACAGCCCCACTATCGTGAGACGTTCCTGCATTGGCGGAAGTACAACTGCCGGCGCATTAGCACTCATCTTGGCCAACGCTCACGTGCGACTGCTCCGCTGCCGACCGCTTTCATAGCAGGGTCTGGGAGATTTACTGGCCGCCTGTTCACCTCATTTCACCCTGGGCCGGATGGACTCCAAAGCCGGGAATGGCTCGCCTTCTTTCCACCCCAGGAACACCTGCTGCACCAGCAATTTCTGCACCGCCGTCCAATAGTCCCATTCGGCGTCCCAGCGATAGAGCGCGCTCTGCAGCCGGAACGGGGTGGCTTCGTCGAGCCATGCCTGGCGGTATTCTTCGCGCAATTCGCTTATCATCTCCCGCAGGTCGGTCAGCATTCCATAGGTCGTGGAGTTCATCTGGTTGCCGCAGTAGAGCTGGACCAGTTCCTTCTTCGGATTCTCTCTTAGCTGGCGGAAGTACTCGGCCCATTCCAGGACGTAGAGGCTCTTCATGCCCAGGTAGCCGAACTGGCGCGCCGCCACCAGCAGGCTCTTGAGCGTTGGGTCGGAACACTTGCGCAAAGCGCGCTGGATGCGCTCCTGCGCGCTCTCGGCCAGCAGGCGCGCCCGGCGCACCTCCGTTTCGCCGGCCTGGAGACTCTTAAGATGGTCCGGCGCCAGCGGGTCGGCCCAGAAGCGGCCCCAGGTATTGCCTTGCAGGACTTTCTGGAAGATCTCCTCCACGGTGGACAGTTCTTCCAGGGCGGCCGCGACGTCGGAAGCGACCGAGGCGGGATATACTATGGCGCAATACTCGCTGAAGAAGGAGTTGGTAACCACCCGCTCAGATTGCCACGATGCCGCGCCGCCAAACGCGATCCCCGGGTAAACCAGCCGGTAGATGGTCTGCCGACTGTCCGTCCAGGTGGTGTTAAGGATGCCCAGGGTGCCGAACTTCCTTCCCGTCGCGGTCAACTCGTTAAGGTTGTAGAATGACCGGTGGTAATCAGGGAAAAGCTCGTTCCAGCCCCAGACGCCAGGGGTGACCACGGTCGGGACGCCCCGGTTGGCCAGCGGTTCCACAAAGGGCGCGTAATTGGTCCTGACCTCGTAAATCCACGGATAGGCAATGACCCCCGCCGGCACGTCCGCCAGCAACTCGGGGTGCTTCGAGAGCGTGCTGGCGCCTTGCTCTATGTCCGCAAAGAAGCCGATGCGTTTGCCGTGGCTCCCGGCTTTCTCGGAAATATGCCGGAGAACCCCCATGAAGGTCTTGAACGGGTCTTTGCCAGGAACGACGCCAATCTTGCCCAGCGACCACGGCTCATCGAACCCGACATGATACCATGGACTGGGAAACAGCCTGGCCGTCTGCTCGATCCAGTCGTCGAGCACCGCATACATGCGTGGGTTGCGCGGGTCGAATTCCCCGCCATAGCGCGGCAGCGCTAGGTCGGCGTACTTCTCATAGCGGAACAGGTTGTGCATGTGGCCGTAAAGTTCCATGCAGGGGACGACGTCTATGTGCCGCTGGCGCGCGTATTCAATCACGTGCCGGACCTCCTCTCGCGTGTAGCGGCCGTTGGGATTGACCACGTCGTAGCCCTCGAACTCGATGCTGGCCTCGGAGTAGAAATAGTACTGGTTGATCTTGAAGCGGGCCATCAAGTCTATTTGCCGCTCGGCCTCCGATACCCGGATCAATTCACCCTCGCTGAAGTCTATCATGACCCCGCGATAGGCCAGCGCAGGCCAGTCCTTGACCTCCGCTACGGGCAGCGCGGCCGCAGCCCCATTGCCCTCGACCATTTGCAGCAAAGTCTGCACGCCATAGAATATGCCCGCCGAGCCGCGCGCCCGGATCTCAGCTCCTCTCGGCGTCACCTGGAGCGTATAGGCCTCCCGCGAGTCCGGCCCGGGGCTTTCCATGTCTGCCGGCAGAGCGCCGCCGTCTCCCGTCCGGTTCAACAGGATGCGACGGCTGGAGGACTTGCCTTTCCTAATCCCGACCTTCGTCTGGCCGATAGCCGAAAGCCCGGACGCTAATTGCTCCGCGGCGAATCGGTCTTCGGCGCTCGGCGGCGACGCGAAGCGGATGGACAGGCCTTGCAACTTCAGGGCGCCGATCCCATATCGCACCTGCTGCGGGCGTGGCAGCAGGGCATTGTGACCCGCCAATGCGGTGGCAACCGGGATCATCGTCAGGCAGAGCAAGAGGCGTTTCATGCGCGAGTTCGAATCGTAGCTTGCACACCTCCAGTTTGCACACGCAAATCTCGGACCGCCATATGGGGCTTGCGTGCCGATTGCGGCTGAACGACCCGCGCTACGGGGACCGCGACACCTGGCAAAAGGGATTAATCCGCGATCAGGCAGGCCGGAACGTGCCGTTCTGACTACCGGGGATAGTCCGCGCCGTTGAGGCTGCCCGCCACGGACTTCAGCCACGCGTCCAGTTGCTTCCGCATCGCGGCAGTGCGGGAGGCTTCCTGGGGCGCCCGGTCATTGGCTTCCTTGGGGTCGTCCGCCAGGTTGTAGAGTTCCCATTTCACCGTGCGGGCCTTCTTGTCCTCGACGCGGTGCAGCTTCCACCCGTTATCCAGCCAGGCGGCATGGCCCGGGAACTTGTCGAGAGGGACTTTGCCCTTGATCTGGCTGGCGTCGCTGAAGAGCCGCTGCGGGTCGGCGGGCTCGCGCCCGGCCTGCTGGTCGGCGTAAAGTTCGTCCATCCATTGCTTGGCAGGCGTTCGGATGCCGCCCGAGGGGTAATCCCAGAAGCCCATGGGCTTGGGCCGGTGATTCATCTTGCCGTCGAGCAGCGGCACGAGGCTGAGGCCGTCCAGCTGCGGCTGCTTATCCACGGTCACGCCCGCCAACTCCAGCAGCGTGGGGTAGATGTCATAGGTGGCGCAGGGAACGGTGACGACGCGGGGCTGGGGCACACGGGCGGGCCATTCGAGCAGGGCGGGCACGAGCAGGCCGCCTTCGTAGATCTGGCCTTTGTTGCCGCGGCGTCCGCCCGCGGAGCCGACCTTGGGCAGGGCGCCGTTGTCGCTGCAATACCAGAGAACGGTCTGGTCGCGCAGGCCAAGCTCGCCAAGCGTGTGGCGCAATTTGCCGAAGGCGCGGTCCATGGCGGTGATCTCGGCGCAGAAATGCTGCTTTTCCCTGGGCAGGTCGGGGTACAAGGCAGCGTCCGCAGGGAGCGCCTGGTGCGGCCCGTGCGGCGAGCCGAACCAGACGACAGCCAGGAAGCGCTGCTGCTGCCGCGCGCACTCGCGGATGAACTTGAGGGCGAGGTCCACGGTGATGTCCGAGCTGTCGCCTTTGAACGGCACGGCTTTGCCCTGGTCGCTCAGGATGGGATCGAGGTCGAAGAAGTTGGGCGCCGAGACCCAGGTGTCGAAGCCGCTGGTGCCTGGGTTGACGGGGCTGTTCTTCTGGACAGAGCCGAGGTGCCATTTGCCGAAGTGGCCGGTGCGATAGCCGGCCGGCTTAAGCGCCTCGGCGATGGTGGTCTCCTGCGGACGCAGCGGGCAGCCCCAGGAAAAGCAGCCGAAGCGGTTGGGCGTGCGGCCAGTCATCACGCTGCCGCGGGTCGGAGAGCAGACGGGCGCGGCCGCGTGGAAGTTGTCGAATCGGAGGCCTTCGCGAGCGAGGGCGTCGAAATTGGGCGTCTTGAGTCCCGGATAGCCGGTGTAACCCATGTCGCCCCAGCCCTGGTCGTCGGCCATCACGAGAACAAAGTTGGGCGGCGCCGCGGCACCGGCGAATGCGAGTGAAAGACTGCAGCAGAGGAGGGAGATAACAAGCGAGCATCGGCTATTCATAACGTGAGTGGTGCCGCCGCGTTTGGAGTTACCCGGGCCACAAAGCGGTGTCGGCGCTGCGCTCTGCCACCGCAGTCCAAGTTTGCTTGCTGCCGACGCATGATGCAGCCGTTCGCACTTCGGTTACCTCACGCCGGAGCCTTTAGCGGCGGGCGGTAGTCGTAGCGCAGGAGCTTGTTGGCCGCGGGGTTGTTGGTGAACCTCTCGGCCCGGGCGTCCCATTCCAGGTGCGCCTTCGTCTGCAGGGCGATATTGGCGATGAGCGTCGCGCAGGTGCTGCGGTGGGCACTTTCCATGTCCGAGTTGCAGGTGGCCCGGCTCCTGACGCAGTCGAGGAAGTTGCGGGCGTGATCGGCGGTATCCCCGCGGCCGGTGACTTTCTTGGCCTCGATCATCGGGGCTTCGCCCGTGCGCCAGCCGCGCTCGATGCTGCGGTTGTTAGGCATGCGGCAGGGAAACTCGTTGGGCGTGATGTTCTCCGGCACCACCTCCCAGCCATTGCCCCGGAAGTAAAGGGTGCCCTTGGTGCCGCGAAACTCGATCTCGCAGGGTTTGGCCGCCGCGCCCGCGCCGTTCCCGTTGAACTGGGTGTAGTTCACCAGCGTATCGCCCGGATAATGCCAGAGGGCCTCCATGGTGTCGGGCACGTCGCGGTTGTCGTTGACGGCGAATTTGCCGCCCATGGCGGTGACGGCCAGCGGGGCATCCTGCCCCAGGGCCCATTGAATCAGGTCGAGGTAATGGATGCCGTTGTTGGTGATCTGGCCGCCGCTGTAGTCGAAGAACCAACGAAACTGGTAGAGGCCCCGATTGCGGTTGTAGGGCACTTTGGGCGCCGGGCCGAGCCACGCTTCCCAATCCAGGCCGGGCGGCGGCTGGGTGTCGGGCGGATTGCCGATGCCCTTGGGCCATTCGTTCTGAATGTGAAAACAGCGCACGCCCGTGACCTTGCCCAGGCCGCCGGCGCGGACGAACTCCGCCATCTGGCGGCACACGATCGAGGAACGCCGGTGCAGCCCGGACTGGCAAACCCGCCCGTGGCGTTTCACCGCCGCAACCATCGCGCGGCCTTCGGCGACGCGCAGTGAGGTCGGCTTCTCCACATAGACATCCTTCCCCGCCTCACAGGCGTGGATGGTCTGCAGCGCATGCCAGTGGTCGGGCGTCGAGATGACCACGGCGTCAACGTCTTTGAGCTCTAGCACCTTCCGGTAGTCTTTGAACCGCTTGAGGCTCGTGCCGATCTTCTGCGCCGCAAAGTCGAGGTAGGGCTCGTAGATGTCGCAGATGGCGACGACTTCGGCGTCGCTCTGCTTGAGAAAGGCGTCGAGCACCTGGTCGCCGCGGTTGCCCAAGCCGATGAAGCCGAGGCGGACGCGGTCGTTGGCGCCGAGAACCCGAACGGAGGACATGACGGCCGTGGTGCCGACAGCGGCGAGGGTGCGAGTGAATTCCCGGCGAGTGATGGGTTTCATAGGTATTGGGTCAAACTGGATTCGGTCGAGCAGCGTTCACTTCAAGCGCGTGAATACGACCTCATAGGTTTGTTGCTGGGCGGCTTGAAAGTACTGCCCGAAGAGCTGGTCGCTCTGCGGGTTGTGCTCCAGCGTGTAGGTGCAACCGGGATAGCCCACGTCGTTCAACTCGACGACAATTTTGCTGGCCCCCTTGTCCCGCCAGGCAGCGGCCCGGGAGACGTTGATCGGGTTGGGGTTGAAGTAGGCCGCCTCCACCTTGCCGCTGGCGTCTATGCTCTTGATGTCGAGCACATAGCCGCCGTCCGGGCGCTCCCACTGGCCAACGAGCTTCGCCAGCTCGGGCGACAGAGCCGCCGCGGCGGGCGCCGCATTGGTCCGCGGGGCGGGTGGCAGGGGAGGCGATTCGGTCTTGTTGCCGCAGGACGCCAGCAGGCCGCAAACGACCGCGGTGCCAAGAACCGGCAGGCGGCGCAGGTGAAGAAACAAATCGGCGCAGGTCTTCATAATGTCGAAGGCAGAGTAATGGCACCTGCCGGGCGTCACAATCCCCAAACCGCTGCCCAAGCCATTCTCGACGACTTTGCGGTTCATGAGGGAATATGAGGGTGGTTCTCCTGAAGCCCGCGTTACGTTGCCGGCGGCAAGCCAGACTTGCCGGGGAGGCCCAACAGCATTACAACTCCCGGCGTGTCAACCAATACGTTAACGGAGATCAGGAAGGTTCGGCTGGGCAAGGCCGAGGCCCTGCGCAAGCTGGGGCTGAACCCTTATCCTTCGCGCAGCGGGCGCACGCACTACGCCCAGGCAATACTCAACGACTTTGCCGGGCACGAAGGCAAGGAAGTGACGGTGGCAGGGCGGCTGATGTCATGGCGCAAGCAGGGAGCGCTAGCCTTCGGGCATGTGCAGGACCAGACAGGACGGATTCAGTTGTTCCTGCGGCGGCAACTGGTGCAGGCGACTGCCGCGGCGGAAAGCATCTTGGGCTACAGCGACCTGAACCTGCTGGACCTGGGGGACGTGGTGGAAGCGACCGGTAAGGTGGTAAGGACCGAGCGCGGTGAGATTAGCGTGCTGGTGGAGCGCCTGCGGCTGCTGACCAAGTCCGTCCGGCCCCTGCCGGACCAGTGGTCCGGGTTGAAGGACCGGGAGCTGGTGCTGCGGAAGCGTTACCTGGACCTGATCCTGGACCGGCAGCCGCATGAGCGGTTTGCGGCGGTGAGCAAAATGGTGGCAGCAATCCGCGGCTTCCTGAACGGGCGCGGGTTTCTGGAGTTCAACACGCCCGTCATTCAGGCGCAGTATGGCGGCGGGACGGCGAAGCCGTTCAAGACGCACGTCAACGCGCTGGGGTGCGACATGTACCTGGCGATCTCGCACGAGCTTTACCTTAAGCGGCTGATCGTGGCGGGCTTTGACAAGGTCTATACCATCGGCCGGTATTTCCGGAACGAGGGCATTGACCGGAGCCACCACCCTGAGTTCTCGATGGTCGAGACCATGACCGCCTACGAAAACTACGAGTACAACATGAACCTGATCGAGGACATGTTCCGGCACGTGGCGACGACCGTGTTCGGGCGGACGGAGTTCAAGGTCAAGGGCCATGTCATTGACTTCAGCAAGCCGTGGCGGCGGGTGACGATGGCCGAGGCGGTGAAGGAGAAGACGGGGGTGGACTTCCGCGAGATCAAGACGGTGGCGGAGGCCAATGCGAAGCTGGCGGCGCTGGGCATTACCGAGGCGCAGCCCAGTGTGGGCGAGGCGCTGGTGAAGGCGTTCGAGGGGGTGGAGCCAGACCTGATCCAGCCGACGCTGGTCTATGGGCACCCGGTGGAGATTTCGCCCCTGGCCAAGCCGCTGGCCGCGGACCCGCGGTTTGCGGAGCGGTTCGAGATCTTCATTGCCGGCATGGAGTGCGGGGACAACTGGTCGGAGCAGAACGACCCGGTGCACCTGCTGGAGACCTGGCGGAAGGCCTACCGCGCGGACGAAAGGGACAGTGGCAAGTTCCATACGCTGGACTTCGATTTCATCGAAGCGCTGGAATACGGCATGCCGCCTACCACGGGCATCGGGCCGGGGGTCGAGCGCATGGCCATGATCTTCACGGAACAGGAGATCATTGACGACGTCATCTTCTTCCCGATGATGCGGCCCTCGGTGTCGCCGTTGAACGCCTCGATATACGGCCTGGCGGAGCCGGCACTGGCGCCGGTGGAAGACCTGGCGCTGCCGGTGGAGGATTTCGAAGCCCTGTGCCGGGAAGGTGTGCTGAAGCCACACGCAAAACACCTGATCCTGAAGCCGCACGTGCGCCTGTGGAACGCAGCGGGGCACAAGTCGCGCGCATCGGGCCACGTGGAGATCGAAGGCTTCCTGCCCGGCAGCGTGCTGCGCCTGGCGGGTTACAAGCTGAGCGCTGACGAGGCGCTGTCCGAAGACGAGGAGAAGAAACGGGTGCTGGGAACGATTGAGCTTACGCTGGTGAGGTTCCTGCGAGAGGGATTCCCCGAGTGCCAGGTCACGGTGTCCCCGGCGACGCTGCTGCGGCAGGGGTGAAGCGGAGTGGTGGACTGGTGGAGGCGGGAGGCGGAAGACTGCAGGCTGGAAGGTGGAGGGTGAAGTGGTGGACGAACGGAGTGATAGAGTGATGGAGTGATGGGGAGGGGTGGGCAGAGAAGCGGCGAATTGTCCAGAAAGAGGGCGCAAAGGACTCATGGATGCTGGACACGGAAACGGCGCAGATGTCTGGCCCAACGGCTCCACGCATCACGTCGAGGAGGCGCAGGCTGGGACGGCACGATGGGCGGCGAAGCGAAATCCGGGGGTGACGAGGGTGGAGGTAAGGTTGGAGGAGGCAGGTTGCCCTTGGATTCGGCAGGCCCAGCCTGGAGGAGTCCGGAGCCTGGGGCCTGACTCGACTGCTGCGCCGGGGATGCGGGCGGTGAGGCGGCGCCGGGCGATGCCGAATCACACTGGTGTCCGTAAGCCCGCTTGAGATCGGCCCGGGCTGCGTCGTAATTGTCGGACTCGGGCTCCGGCTGGCTGGGGTCGAAACCACATGCGAGACGGCCGAACTCGAAGCCGATGTCGAGCAAACGGGCCAGCCGGCTCAAATCCATCAGGTCATGGGGACGCCGTTGCTGGTAGCGGTCCATGGCCATCCGCCCGGCGCTCATCCAGAACGCCCAGGCCGCCAGCTCGCGCTCCACCACCCGCTGCGTTTGCGCTGGCGGCAGGGGCGGCAGGTCAAGTCCCGGATTGCGCGGCTCGGGCTCACAGCCATAGACCCGGGCCAGGACGGGTTCCCACTCGGCCATCCAGCGCTGGCGGGCCTCGCGCTCGCGGCGCTCGCGCTCGACGATCACAGAGTCGAAGAAGCGAGGGGCAAGCCGGGCGAGGCGGTGATGGCAGCGGAGGGCGCGGCGAAAGGCGGACAGGGCGACCCGCAAGTCGTCCGGCGCGCGCCAGCGCACGCGGAAAGCGGCGCGGGTGGCATGCCGGACGGTGGAGTGCGCCGAAGGCCGGCAGGTATGGCGGCGTTTGAGCATAGTCAGGCAGCCAAGTACTTTACCTTTTCTTTACCATTTCTTTACCGCCATTCAGCCCTGCCAGTCCTGGACCTGGTCGTGGTATTCGCCGGACGGAATTTCGGACACCGGGGTAGTGAACCGCATCGGGCCGGTCGCCGCCTCGATCTGGCGGCGCAGGCTGCGGGCCAGCGAGTAGAGCTGGGCGGTGGAGAGATCCTTCACATCCCGGCCGGCGAGTTCGGTCTGGACGCGGCGCAGTTGCTCGCCGAGAGCGCTGACGCGATCGGAAACGGAGGCGAGCCATTTCTCGGCCAGAGCCTCCAGCTCGATGGCCCGGAGGTTCTGGATCTGGAACTGGTATTTGCGGCTCCACCCGATGAGGGTGGGCTTGGAGACATGCAACTCGGCCATGAGCTGCTGGTAGGTCCACCCCTGGGAGCGGAGTTCTATGAAACGCTGAACGGTTTTTTCGTCGTGCATATACGGTCCTATCCGGCCGGAGGCAGGGCGAGGGGTGAAATCCGAAAACCGAAGCTCGAAGCCCGAAACAAATCCGAGGCCCGAAACCCGAAACCGATTCACCGATTGCCGACATCCGGCGCTGTACGGGGGATTTGTCCCCGAACACTATTGTTCTCAACCGAGTTGTTGTTCGGACGACGCTCTCGCGCGTCCGACCGAACCCCTCCTCACCGAGAAAGGACCAAACCGAGTTTGGAAGCAGCCACACAGCCTGACCTGCAAGCCCCGCCCGCAACTCGCCGCGAACACCGTCCGCGGCTGACTGTGTTTTTGCCGGTCAACCCACACCGCACCGCGGCGCGATTGACGAGGGGAAGGCTAAATCACAGGGAGGGGAACGGCGACTAGGCTTTTCCCAGGGGGCCGGGGAGGGGGAACAACAACGACGCGGAGTTCCCTTCCCCCCATTTTTTGGACACCGTGTACTTGCGTCCGCTTCACGTTAGTTATTTTGATTTTCGAAGTCCACAGGTGATTGATACCCCAGAGCGCTGTGGAGCCTGCTCCGGTTGTAATCGCCT
>Ga0209507_1000615_pt1 | contig 36606 bp, 48 predicted proteins | sample AD_UKC028_MetaG_FD_184414 | JGI IMG/M metagenome (GOLD analysis project Ga0209507, IMG submission 184414) | Active sludge microbial communities of municipal wastewater-treating anaerobic digesters from USA - AD_UKC028_MetaG (SPAdes) (version 2) | ecosystem: Engineered > Bioreactor > Anaerobic >...
CAACGCAACGACTGGCCGCAGAATTGGCGCATAGGGGATTGGGCAAATAGGGTAAAAGCTCAGAAAAGCGTTTTTGTCGGAAATGCCCAAGCGCGGGGCGATAGGTGCCTCGACGATGGCGAGACTTGGCGGGGAAGTTTGCGATTTTGTGGCCAGAGAACGCAAGAAGCCACTTGATGCTGAAATACGAGGTGCTAAGTTACAAGCTAGATAACTGCACTTGAGGGCAAACTGTATGCGCGGACGAAAACCAAAACCTACCAATCTGAAAATTCTTGAAGGGAACCCAGGCAAGCGTGCGCTGCCGAAGAACGAACCAAAACTGGGGCTTGACTCGACAGAACCTCCAGCCGACTTGACCGACACGAAGAATGCGATAGGGCTGGCAGAGTGGAAGAGGATTGCTCATATCCTGGCAAGCGCGGGAGTTCTGACCGAGGGGGACAAAACGGCTCTGATGGCTTACTGTCTCTGTTTCCAGCGTTGGATCGATGCTGAGGCCAAGGTCAGAGAGCATGGAGTTTTCCAGGAAACGCCGAATGGATACCTCCAAATCAACCCCTACATGACCGTCGTGAGCCGTTGCATGGAGCAAATGAAATCGTTCATGGTGGAATTCGGCCTCACACCATCAAGCCGTGTTAGGTTATCGGGCGCAACTTCAACCAAGGACAAAGTAGATCCTTTGATGGATTTTATTCATGACGCAAAAAAGCGCGGCTAGAATTACTCGTGATTATTGCGACAGTGTGCTCTCTGAGAAAATTGTCGCAGGTAAGCATATCAAGTTGGCATGTGAGCGGCACCTGAGAGACCTTGAGACAGCGGGCGATAGGGGGTTTTATTATTCAGAGGTTGCCGCACAACACATCGTCGATTTTTTCGAAAAGTTCTTGCGACACTCCAAGGGCGAGTGGGCTGGACAGCCTTTCAAGTTGCAGCCTTGGCAGATATTTCTGCTCGCGGTCGAGTTTGGTTGGCTTCGAATAGCTGACAAACTGCGACGATTCAGGGTTAGTTGGAACGAATTCCCGCGCAAAAACGGGAAATCGACTTTATCGGCTGGTAAGGGGCTTTATTTGCTAACTGCTGACGCGGAAGCTGGAGCCGAGGTATATACGGCAGCGACTAAGCGAGACCAGGCAAAAATTATTTGGTCTGAGGCAGCTAGGATGGTTAAAAGTTCGCCGTATCTCTCGAAGCTTGTCACCGCACATCATTCGAGCCTAAGCATTGCCATGTTCTCATCCAAATTTGAGCCACTAGGCGCTGATAGTAACACGATGGATGGGCTAAATGTGCATGGCGGACTAATCGACGAGATACACGCGCATAGGTCAAGGGGAGTATATGACCTTTTGGAAACCGCGACTGTTGCGCGAAGACAACCACTCATCGATATTACGACTACAGCTGGCAGTGACCGACATTCCATTGCATACGAATTGCATGATTATGCACAGAAAATTCTTGAGGGCATTTTGGAAGACGATACTTTTTTTGCCATTGTTGCTGCTGCTGATAATGCTGATGATTGGCGCTTAGAAACTACTTGGAAAAAAGCCAATCCAAATATCGACGTATCAATAAAATCATCCGACCTAGGGGCGAAAGCGAAGAGAGCTGGTGACATGCCAGGATATGAGAACACTTTTAAGCGCCTCCATCTCAACATCTGGACCGAACAAGCGGTTCGTTGGCTGAACATGGACAAGTGGGACGCTTGCGCAGGCGAAATTGACATTAATGCACTCAATGGTATGACGTGCTGGGCTGGCTTGGACCTATCAACTACAACTGATATCTCTGCTTACATTCTTGTGTTCAATGTTTTTGGGCAAACAGTAGCGTTACCTTATTTTTTTGTGCCAGAAGAGAACGCGATAGAGCGAGCCAAAACTGACCGCGTGCCATATGACCGCTGGATTCGAGATGGTCATATCATCGCCACTCCAGGAAACGTTATCGATTATGAATTCATTAGAAAAACCATCAACGATACCGCTGAAAGATTTGACATCAAAGAAATTGCGCTAGACCGCTGGAATGGAACACAACTTGGCGTGCAATTGAAGGATGATGGGCGAAACATTGTTCCATTTGGGCAGGGGTTCGCTTCGATGAATCATCCAACCAAGGAACTTGAAGCATTGGTTGTTTCACAACGCCTAGTTCATTATGGCAATCCGGTTTTACGTTGGATGGCCTCCAATGTGGCAGTGAAAACCGATGCTGCGGGCAATCTGAAGCCGGTGAAAGACCAATCGACAGGCAGAATTGATGGCATCGTGGCTCTCATCATGGCAATCGGCGCAAGAGCATTAGCTCCGTCTGACGGAAATTTTGTTTATAATTCGAGGGGTATTTACATAGGATGAGAGCTTGGTAAAGTGGAAACGGAGCACTAAGCGAGCTAGGAGAACAAAGTGGGAATATTTTCAAAGTTTAGTAAACGCCAAGAACGCGGAAATGCGGCCATGGATGATAAGTTTTGGGGAGGCATTCTCCAAAGTGCATCCGTTGGAGGGCAAAGAGTTAATGCCTCCACCGCCGAACAGATTGCCGCTGTTTATGCGTGCAAAACTGCGATATGCGAGAGCATCTCCATGTTGCCGTGTTCTGTTTACTCCGAATCAGACGAGCGCCGAAAAGTTAAGCTTAAAGACCATCCTTTGTATGGGCTATTGCGCACAGCTCCAAATCCCTGGATGGACAGTTTTGAGTTTTTTGAGTGCTTGCAAACCTCGCTCCTCGATTTCGGAAATGCGTTTTGCTTCATTACTCGGGCGCGTTCGGGCGCGATCATTCAGCTGACACCACTGGACGCTAGCCGAATGTCAGTTGTGATGACGCCTGATAACCGACTTAGATATGATTACCTAGACGCCAACGGAACGCGACTCGAATACGACCAGAAAGACATATTCCATGTGAAATACAGGTCAAAGGATGGGATTCTCGGAAGGTCCCCAATTGCCGTGGCGGCGAACTCGATCGGTTTTTCTATAGCGCTCCAGACTCACGGCAATAAAGTTTTCGAAAATGGTGCCTTCCTAAGTGGGTTCTTGGCTGCTCCGTTTAAGTTCGAAAATGATGAGCGACGTGAACAATTCATGAACAGTTTTAAGCGATTGCTCGGTGCTAGCAACGCTGGCAAGTTCGGATTACTTGAACAGGGTGTTGACTTTAAGCCGTTTGCACAGAACAACCGCGATGCGCAATTTCTGGAGGCAAAGCAGTTTGGGGTAATTGAGATTGCGAGAATATACCGAATGCCTCCACACATGATCCAAGTTCTAGAAAAAGGAGCTTCATTTGCTTCCATCGAACAAATGTCAATGAACTACGTTCAACATACCATCCAACCGTGGGCCACACGAATTGAACGAGCTATCAAGCGTCAATTGCTATCTGGCCCTGGAGAGCAAGAGCTTTTTGTGCGGTTCAATTTAGCCGCGTTGATTAGAGGCGATTTGGCGAGTAGAACTCAATCTGTTGTTCAACAATTGCAGTATGGTCTTAAAACCATCAACGAAGCTCGGACGTTATTGGATGATAACGCTGTGGAAAGCCCAATTGGTGACGAAATACTGCTATCACACAATCTTAGACCTGCATCTGTTGTGCTAGCGGAAGCCTCCACTAGTCCCGATGATAAGCCTAAAGATGCGATTGAGCCACAAAAAGAGGACACCACGGACGAATCAGAACGATCCATGCCACTACTCACCGAGTTATGGGGCAGGGTAGTTAGACGGGAGATAAGGCTTGTTACTGATGCCCGAGCAAAGCCAAATTTCAGAGAATGGTTGGAGGCATGGGTGCCCAAACACCGAGAATTCTTATCTGAGACGTTCAGAGCGACTTGTGTTGCCTTCGGCATCATCGACCCGAAGCCCGTTGAAGAATTCTTTGATGGATACATGCAGTATAGAGTTAATCTCATAACTAACGAAAATCTTATTTTCGCCGATGATAGTCAAGTCTGGGCAAATCAATCATTTAACATGCTAAAAAGAGGGAAAGATGGAAAGGAATAATGCTCAAATTCGTAGACTAAGAATCGATACACCAAATTTTAGAGTCGAAGATTCGACCGATAGCACACAATTACCCGCACTCATCGGATATGCTGCACTGTTTGATGTGGTAACAGATTTGGGGTTTTGCACAGAATCAGTAGCACCAGGCGCTTTTACAGAATCGATTCAACGTGATGACGTTAGAGCACTTTTCAACCATGACCCGAATTACGTTTTAGGGCGCAATACCGCAGGAACCTTAGACTTGGCGGAGGACGATAAAGGGCTTTTGGCGACTATTCGCCCTCCCGATAATTCCCTTGGAAAGGACATCGTTACTTTAATTAAGCGCAAAGACGTGAGCCAAATGTCATTTGGGTTTTACGTAGAGGAGGAGGAGGGAAGGTTCGAAGAGAACAAGAAACCGCATTTCCTTTTGAAGAAAGTTCGACTCTTTGACGTATCTCCGGTCACCTTTCCGGCTTATGAAGAAACTGAAATCGACGTAAAGCGGGCTGTTCGCTACCGCCAGGATTATATCGATGCCAGAGCAGAATTTGAAAAAAGAAAAAGAGAGATAAAATTGCTAACTCTATGTTGACGTGGAATTCAATATTGAGATTATCAAGCTGATAACACAACGTTACTCAATGATTACCAGAGCGGCGGGCTTCACAACGATTGCCTTAAACTCAAATGATTATTTATTAAAGTTTAGGAGATTGAAATGAATTTAGAACAATTGAGGAAATTGCTTGCCGACATAGTATCGCGTATGCAGGCGTTAAATTCCAAAGTAATTAGCGAGAAAGGCGAAGTCAGAAGCTTTACCCCCGAAGAATCAACCGAATATGCAGATCTCGAATCGAAGGTTGCAGTAACAAGAGATGCTATTAAGCGACTAGAAGCTGTGCAAGAAAGCGCAGATGAGCTAGTCAGACTTGGCGCTCCTGTTGCTCGTGAGCCTAGAATTGATGTTGTTCGCGAAGAAAACTGTGATAATAATGGGCAATATCGCGGATTTAAGTATTTTGGCGAGCAATTGCAATCGGTCTATCGTGCTGCTACCACAGGTAAAATTGACGACCGACTCTATAAAATCAGAGCAGCCTCTGGAATGAATGAAACAAACCTGTCGGAAGGTGGATTCCTCGTGCAATCGGATTTCATGGTTGATTTGCAACGGGATACCTATGACGCTGGTGCTTTGGCTTCGTTGTGCCGTCGTATTCCGCTAGGACCAAACAGTAACACTCTTGAATATGTGCGAATTGACGAATCAAGCCGTGTAGATGGTTCTAGGTTTGGTGGGGTGCGAGCATATTGGCGTTCTGAGGCGGCAACTGTCTCTGCGTCAAAGCCTAAGTTGACGACTTCTCGTATTACCGTCGAAGATATGATGGCAATTTGTTATGTTACAGACCAGGCACTTCAGGATGCTTCGTCTCTTGGCGCTCTTGTAAGGGAAGCTTTTAGCGAGGAAATGTCATTTGTGCTCGATGCTTCTATCATCGAAGGCGATGGGGCTGGGAAACCGCTTGGATTATTGAAATCTCCCGCTTTGACTAGCATTGCGAAGGAAAATAACCAAACAGCCGATACCCTAGTATGGGCCAACGTTTCTAAAATGCGTCAAGCTATGACTCGTAGAGGTAGAGCTAATGCTGTTTGGCTCATCAACGATGAGTTACTGCCGCAACTAGAGTCATTGTATGTGCCTTTGGGAACTGCTACGGGATTGCCGGTTTTCTCCCCTGCTGGACAGTTTGGGAATAAGACAGAGTTACTTTACAATCGACCGATTGTGGAGGCTGAAGCATGTTCGGCCATTGGCGACAAAGGAGATATTTTCTTTGCTGACTTGAGCGAATACCTCCTTGTCGAAAAGGGAACCATCGACGCGCAAACATCGATTCACGTGCGATTCGACTATGGCGAAACATGTTTTCGCTTTACGATGCGCGTAAATGGACAGCCTCGCGTAGATAAGGCGTTGACTCCATATAAAGCGACCTCTGGTGCGAAGCGTTCACCATATGTGACGTTAGATGCTCGATAGTTCGTTTGAGTGACTGCCCCTGGCAACGTTGCTAGGGGCGATTTTTAATTTCAGAGAATGAGGAAAATAAAATGTTATCCGAGAATGTTAAATTGATTAAAGGGTTAGCGCCGGCTGCGGACAGATTCAACACATCTCCCTCCACAGACGTTGTTAGCCTCGCCAATGCTGAGAAAGCTACTTTTATTCTGTATCACGATGGTGGAACAACGGGGAAAGGAACTTTGACCGTGGAAGCATGTGACGATGTAACCCCCAGCAATACAACTGCTGTGGCGTTTCGTTATCGACGTGTCACCACTGGTGCGAGCGATGAAATAGGAGCTATATCGACTGCAACAACTGCTGGTATTGATACTGTGCCAGGTGAGACCACTCTCATAGAGATTGAAGTTAAGGCAGACGAGCTGCCCGCAGGAAAACCTTTCGTGAGACTTAAATGCACTGAGGCTGTTAATGACCCTGTTAATGGAGCAGTTCTGATTATCCTATCTGGCCTGAGATACGGTGGAGCCAGTCAACCAACTGCGTTAGCATAGGCTAGGAAGAATGAAGAAAAGTGCGGCTAATATCGCAAAGAAGATGAAATGGATATTTATGCCATATGCGGATGATGGGTTGAATGATATTAGCCGCACTTTCCTTACTGGTTTTGGGCGACAAAGTAGGATTAAGGAACAACCCCGCACTCAAGCGTATAAACAACCGAGAAAGGTGAAGTAATGCCAATAACTGTTACAGTTGATGCAGGTGTTGAGCCTATCTCGTTACTTGAGGCAAAGGAGCATCTCAATGTTACCTCTGACGTTGATGATACCTATATCCTGTCGTTGATAGGAGTCGCTCGCAAAGCAGTCGAGATAATGACCCAACGGAGTCTCATTACGAAGACTTTGCAGCTTTCGTTGGATAAATTCCCATCGGAACGGGAAATCAGGTTGCCTTGGTCTAGTACACAGTCTGTAACGTCGGTAAAATATTACGATGAGTCAGGAGTGTTACAAACCTTTGCCTCTGGTAGTTATTGGGTGGATACTCAGTCAATACCTGGGCGGATTGTGCTCAAGGAGGGGTATACATGGCCGGAGACTCAAATCTCAAGGCCAAATTCTGCCGTTATTGAATATGACGTTGGATATGGGGAACCAACAGAGGTACCTAGTGATTTGAAACACGCTATCAAGCTGCTGGTTGGACATTGGTATGCTAACAGGGAGGATGTATCGTCTGTGCCGTATCCGCATGCGGTAGTGCCCAAAGCGGCTGAATATTTGGCGATGCCTTATCGAGTTTGGTGATATGTTACAAGCTGGGAAACTAGATCGCCAGATTACGATAGAGAGAGTGACTCAAGGCACTCAAAACGCGATTGGAACTCCAGCGCAAACTTGGACGACAGTATATACTCCTCGGGCGCAGGTAATACCGATAAGTGGTGCCGAAGTCGTTAAATCTGGAGCCGAAAGGGCAGTAAGATTAGCGCGATTTATCGTGCGCTGGTCGAGTTTGGATCTTAAAGATAGAGTTGTTTACGAGGGGTTGACTTGGAATATCATTCATCTGCGTGAGATGGGCAGAAGAGAGGGCGTTGAGATACTGGCACAGGTGACGAAATGAGCGATGAGGTTACATTTTCTGTTGAGGGTATTGAGGAAATCATAAAAAAGCTTGAAGCTTTGCCGGAAGACATGAGAGCCAGAACAGGCAAACGAGCAATGCAAGCTAGCACTACCGTTGTAGCGAATGTTGCGACGGCTAGCGCGCCTATCGGTCCGAAGCATTCGAAGAGAACCAAAGCTGGTGGCCTTTTGAAAACCTCAATAAAGCAGGTAATAAAAACCAGAGATAATGGCATCATTGGGAACGTGAAGGCAACCGCACCTCATGCGCATTTAGTTGAATATGGCTTTGTATGGAAACCTAACAGGCGTCAAAAACATGGAGATTTGACGCCTAGGAGAGTCGAGCCAAAAGTTAAAGGCGGCTGGTTGCGGAATGCTCTATATAGGAACGCTGACAAAATTAGGGCAGAGTTTGCAAAATCTGTTGAAGACTCGCTAAAAAAACTTGGGCGCGAATGATTGATGAGGCTATATATTCTATTTTGACCTGCGATGTTGGAGTATCTGCTCTCGTAGGGGCTCGGGTATATCCGATAATAATGCCGCAAGATGGAACGTTACCGGCAATAGTTTTTAGTAGGATAGCGACGGATCGAGAGCTATCTCACTCTGGTTCGATTGATGTAACTAAAGGGGTTTTCCAAATATCGTGTTTTAGTGAAACGCCTTTTGGAGCAAAGCAGTTAGCGAAGGCCGTATATTCTGCCATGCATGGTTATGCAGGAACGGTTGGAACTGAGCATGTATTTATGTGTAAATGTATAAATGAAGTTGATGCGTTCGAGCAAGACACAGATGTATTTCACGTGCCGCTCGATATGTTAGTAACCTATAAAGATACCTAATGGAGGAATGAAATGACTTGGAGTGCAAGTGCGGCGCATGGCGTCAAAATAAAAATCGGGAGTGGCACCTCTGTTGAGACGTTTACGGAGATTTCTGGCGTTCATAATGGCCCTAGTGGACCAGGTTTTGAACCGCAAATGATCGAACAGAGGCATCATGGTTCAAACGATCCGGTGCAAAAGCCAACAATCGTAAAGAAAACACCGGTAACCTTTGATATTCTTTACGATAGCGGAGATACGCATCATGGTCTCTTAATATCGGCAGCGAAGGACCTAACAAGGAAGAACTTCCAAATGGTTCTCACTGATACTGGTGCTGAGCAGTATGCTTTTGCAGCATATGTGCAAGCTGCGTTTAAGGGAGAGGTTGAAGGATTCAATGTTTACTCGATTACCCTGAACATTGATGGCGCTATAACTATTACATAATTGAAGAAGGAGACAACGATGGAGCACGTTGACAAGATTAATTCTGGTGTCTTGGTTGAACTAGGCGGAGAAACTCGCAAGCTCGAATTTACCATGCATTCAGTTGTACAGTATAAGCTTTTGACTGGTAAGAACCTTTTTAAGGGCGAACTCGACACAGGGGAGCCGGAAGAAATAACCGCACTCGTTTGGGCTGGGCTTATCAGCAACGATGAAAGTTTTGATGGAGATATCGACTCCACCGGAAAGGCAGATGATAATATCAGGGCTGCACTACGCCGAATTGCTAAATGGCTGACGTTCCAAAAAATTGCTGAGGTTGGAAATGCCATCCAACTCGCGTTCAACCAGGCCGCCCCCGTTAAAAAAAAGGGATAAGAGACTCGCGACACAGGGATGAACCTGAAAGTATCTTGGCAATTTGGGCGAACGCTCGCATTGCTCTCGGCCTCAGTGAACAAGAGTTTTGGAGGCTTACCCCTGCGAAATTAACCGCGATGGTTGACGTAGTGAATGATTTGACGAAGCTTGAGGATTATCGAGCTGATGTCATCGTTACTGTTATACGTCGAATAGTTGGCGACAAAAAAGCACAGATGTGGGATTTTTTTCCCCAACATAAAACCAAGCGCGAACCGAAGGTAGTAACTGCTGACGAAGTAAGGGCAAACATGAAGGCTTTTATCGAAATGCAAAAACTACAGGGGGCAAAGTGAGCGAAGTACGCGCCGGTGGTATACGTATCGATATCAGCTTAAAGCTTGCTACGCTCCAGAAGGACGTAAAAAAAGCCACTAAAGAGCTTGACACGCTCAAGAAGTCTTTTATCAACCTCGGCAAAGACATCGGCAAAATATTGACAGTGCCTTTTGCCGGTGTCGGAGCCGCTTCTTTTGCCGCTGCTAAGAGCTATAGCTCTGCATTTAGGGAAATTCAGAGAACGACAGGTGCTACTGGTGCAGAGCTTAAAAGCCTTGGAGACAGTTTTAGAAACGTTTTTGTTAAAAGCAATAAAGGACCAGATGAGGTTGCGCACGCTCTTACTAGGGTAGCAGTTGAATCCAAAGCAACCGGCAAGACACTCGAAGATGTTACTTCGACCATTATTAATCTGTCTACTATCACTAATTCTGACCTCAATACCACACTTCAAGTTACCTTAGATATGCTTGACAATTGGGGCATTTCTAATGAACAAGCTACTAATAAACTGAACGTGCTTTATGCAGTAAGCCAAAAAACTGGTGTAGCTGTTAATGACCTATCCGATAAACTAAAAATTGGTGGCCCAACTCTGAGGGCGTATGGAGTTGGATTTGAAGAGGCAGCCTCGATGGTTGGCGTGCTTGCCGACAAGGGACTCGATGTCGATAAGTTTTTTGCATCTCTTGAAAAGCTTCCGAAAAAAATTGCGGACACTCATGACCTCGGAGTTGCATTAGATTCGCTTATAGCCGCTGCGGGAAATACCGATACCGGAAATATGTTGTCGCAGGTAATTGAAGGGTTTGGCGGTAGAGGGGCCATACAATTTACTGAGGCATTAAAAACAATTCGTTCTGAATATAAAACCACTGCTACCGACGTAGCTAAGAGTGGTGCCGATATTAACGATACCATGGCGAAGACTGCTAGTATCGGCGACAAGTTCATGAATCTTAAAAACATAGTTACCGACGCTTTGGTTCCAATAGGAAACATAATCGCTACTGCCATTAAGCCCGCGATAGAGGCTATTAAACCTTACCTCGAAAGTTTTGCAGCTTATATTAGTTCTATTAATCCCACAACACTAAAATGGGCTGTTGCAATTGCCTCTGTTGTAGCCGCAATATCTCCCCTCATCATTGCCTTGGGTGGCGTTGTAGGTGGCTTAAAAAACTTGTACATCGCTTATGCTGCGTTGAAAGCGTTTTTCTTTACGTCTAAATTTATCAGTTTGCAAACCGTAGAATTCTTTGCCCTTGGCGTAGCTGTATTTGCTCTTTTGAAGACTTGCAGGGAATTTGCACCTGTTTTTGTTGGATTCCTTGATGCCGCTTTTTCCTCTGGCGCTCAAGTACTGTTAGAGTTCGAGCTTGTTTTAGCGAAATTAGGCGTTAAGATTGCGGAGTGGGTCGATGCTGCCACAGAGAAGTTCCGAAATTTCTGGAGGGATACTGCGCTCGGTTTTGCATTTCTGAAAGAGAAACTTGGACTTGCAGAATCTGGTAGTAGTAGGCAGTTGTGGGAAGGTCAACAAAAGCCATCTGAAAACCAGTCCTATACGACTGCTACACTTGAGCATATAGCAGATATGCAATCTCGCATATCAGAGATGTCGTCTGAAGTAGCAAACAAAAACAACGTGCTGACCAAAAGCATGAACGATTTCGGTACGTCGATGTCTGATTTGTTCTCGCCTGTAACCAAGCTGATATCGGGGGAAAAAACACTCGGCGAAGTTATTAAGGACGCTACGCCTGAAGTGTTGAAGAGCAATAAGGCAACGAAAGAATCAAAGGAAGAGGCTGATAAAGCTGCTTTGGGCCTATCGAATTTTAATAATTATCTGAAATCAACTGAGGATGACGCGAAAAAAGCAGCAGAAGCGGTTGATAATTTGCGGGAAAAGCTTGCTGATACCATTAACGAATCGACTGCCAATCAATTGAAAGACGATTTGTCTAAAGCGATTGAGAATGTCGATCCCGCTGCGTTTGAAAAGTTAAAAGGGCAATACTTAACTAACGTCCGTGATGGCGTATTACTCGGGTTGAAGGAATCAATTGATAAGGAAGGGATTCAAGGGCAACAAATTGCCCAACAAATCGCAGACCAGAAAGTGTTTGACGAACGTCGCAAACTTGAGGAGCAGTTTGCCAAAAACCTCGAAGAGCAACACAAAAAAGCGTATGAGGAGTCTATCGAATTTTGGCGAAATACGTTTCGGAACGCGATTACCGGCGAAACTTTTAATCTTAAAGATACACTGAAGCAGGTTGCTGTAGGGTTTGGAGCCGAGCTTGCTGCTAGCATGTCGCAAGGAGCGAGCGACGGTGCGGGATTGATGAGTCAACTGCTAAAAGGGAGTAAGTCCCCACAAGATATTGGGGGAAACCTTGCAAAGTATCTCTTTGGCGGAGGTGGAAAATCAGGCATTTTTTCCAACATTGATTTTAGTTCATTTGATTCTGCTTGGAACGGCAGTGAGTTTTCGCCTGGCGGGATATGGCCTGAAGATACCGTGGTAAAGACACAAGGTTTATCTGATGCGCTCGATAAATTAAGTACTGATGTATTTGCAGGCGCGAATACTATGGAAGCTTATACCAGTGCAGGAATTGCTTCCATTGGGAGTCTAAAAAAACTTACACAGGGAACACAAGAAGCTGCTGATGGAATAACGGAAATGGCTTTTAGCGCAGCTGGAGCATATTTTGGCGGCCCCATTGGTGCTCAACTCGGTCATATAGTCGGCGATTTTGTTGGAGATTGGGTTGGGGGACAATTTGCGGCCAGACGTGACCCCGAGGCAATCGCTAGGCTTGAGATTACAGGGAAACTTGAAGAACTTATCGATAAAGTTGGTGGCATGCAGTTTTTTGACCAGGGCGGGAATGCCCAGAGTATCACCGATATAAAGTTAGGTGATTCGAATCGCTTCAATACTGCCGGTTGGGCCGAGAATATGTTCACCGAATTTGGAGATAATGCAACGCAGGCTTTTGTTGGCGTGGGCACTGCAATTACCTCGTTGTTGGGTATTACTGAAGATGTGGGTGCCCAAATTGGCAACATACTAATAGAGCAGTTCAATGGAGATACTGAAGCACTAAAGGCATTGGTCCAAACTGCTGGTTTAACCTATGACCAATTTGTTGAATTTCTGGTTGAGCGTGGAAAAAAAGGCCAAGAGACATGGCTCGCTATTATCGGAGAAGTGAACGCAGGGGCGGAAGCGTTCAAAGAAGGGCTGACTGGGCAAGGTCAATATGTTCAGGCATTTGAGAATTTGCTCAACACTGCCGGCAGAGGGCAGCTTGCACTTAATCAATTGCGTAATATTGCGATTGAGGGCGCAGAAGCAGGAGTTACTAGTCTTGAGCAGTTACGACAGATGTTGATCGAGTCTGGTGGTTTCACCGCTAAGGAAATTGATGCTTTGTTTGCCGCTTTTAATAGTATTGGCCTTGATAGTTTGGACAAATTGCGGGGAGCCACTGATTTGGAGCTGGCTAGAATTGTTGCGAGCATGGATGCTTTTTTTCAGGACCATGGGAGCCAGTGGAGCAAAGCAACTGGTGATGTGCAGAATTACGAGAATCAGTTGAATAAACTGAATGGTAAAAAAATCGATATCTCTTTAAATTTTAACACTAATTTCGATAAGAACACCCAAGAGGCGATAGAGCAAGGATTAATCGATAAGGCAGACATCAACGTTTCTAAAGTCGTGAAGTCTCAATTAGTAGAACGCAAAGGTGCCCTCGGTGGCGTGCTTACTGGTCCGAGGTTCGTTGCTCCAGGAACGTTGGCTGGCGAAGCAGGTCCCGAGGGCCTTTTACCCTTAAAGCTGATGTCAAATGGGAGACTAGGCGTTCATGCCGATTTTGGCGACGGCAAGGGATTTGGAGGGACTAACATCTATGTTGATGCGCGAGGGGCTGATAACGGTGTGGAACAGCGTCTAAATTCTCTTTTCTCGACGATGGAAGATAGAATTATGGAGAGAACTGTTTCCGTGATTCTGGAGAGTGGACAACGTGGTGGGCTGAGGGGGTTTTTCTAATGACAATTTCATATCCGGTTACTCCACCAAGTAGTCCAACACCATCTAGCGTTAAATGGACAGAATTAAACGTCGTAGGCGTCGCAGCTTCCCCTTATACGTTGCAAAGGCAAGTATTCGAATGGGACGGTGGAGCTTGGGGGCTTGATGTCTCATTCGACCCCATGGACCGAGCGCAAGCTCAACCATGGATAGCATTTCTGTCGAGTTTACGAGGTCCCGTGGGCACATTTTATTTCGGGGACGAGTTGCTCAAGACTCCTCTTGGCGCTAGCGGCGGCACGCCAAAGGTTAAAGGCGCGAGTCAAACTGGCTATACTCTCGACACCGACGGCTGGCCCAATAGCACGTTGGTGCTCAAAGCAGGGGACATGTTCCAGATTGACAATGCTCTTTATCGCAATGTGAAGGATGCTACGACTAACAGTTCGGGCGAAGTGACCCTCGATGTATGGCCATATTTGCGGACTCATTCTGATAATGCAAATATCATTACCAGTTCGCCAAAAGGTGTTTTTAGGTTGACCGATAACGCAATCGAAACGCAGGACGCTGGCCGCGATATGTTGTGGCGCATCGATTTCAAGGCGATTGAGGCTAGATGACCAGGACATTAACTACCGCTGCCAAAAACGCGCTTGATGACATTCTTATTAGGCCATTTTACCTTTTTTATGTCGAATTTGAGGGCACCACACTTCGTTTATTTTCTGGCGACAGAGACTTGTTTTACGGCGGCTATTCTTGGCTCGGTAATGGTTGGTTCCGTGGGCTGAGTTCTATACGCGAAACCGGAGATATTCAATCGACAGGTTTGGATATAACTTTGTCAGGTGTACCAGATACGATGTTATCATTAGTGTTGACATATGCACGCCAAAACCTGCCAGGCCGATTATACCTCGGTGTGTTTGATTCGAGTTATTCTGTTATTGCCGACCCGATCTTATTGTATGAGGGTGGATTCGACGTAGCGAAGATAAGTCGGTCAATCGGAGATTTGACTATAGCTTTGTCGTTTGAGTCGAATTTGGCATCTTTGAGGCGCAAGCGTGAAATTCGCTTCACCGACCAACAGCAAAAACTATGGTATCCGAGCGACAAAGGGTTTGAGTATGTCGATTCGTTGGCGGAGTGGACAGGCTTTTGGGGGAACAAAGAAACAAAACCTGGAGCATAAATCATGACCGTTCCAACGAAGCTCCCCACCGTTTCTGTTAGTGATAGTGAGATATTTAGTTACCTCCGAAAGATAAAATTACCCCGTACCGCTGTCAATATCGCATCCGCACGGAGTAGACTTGAAGCCCAAAAGCAGCAGGATGCGTTACCAAAAGGCAGAGACGTTTCAGTCGTTAAAAGCGACGCTGCTAGACGTGTAATATACGGAGAGGTGTTAGTTGGCGGCGTTATTACGTTTGTCGCGGTTTCTGATAATAACCAACAATTGCATCTGATTGTTACTTTTGCAGGGCATGAATGTAATGATATTACAGCGTTATATTTAGATGACTGTCGAGTAAATTTCAGCTCAACTCCTGGTTGGAATAACTCGCTTATCAAGCCAGATGGTAGTTCGATCGCCAACACCGATGTATACTTGCAGAAGAATCTAGGCGCGGACGACCAGGAAGCCGCGTCTGCCCTTGTAGCGAAAAATATTGGTTGGACAACTGAGCATCGTCAACGAGGTTGTTGTCATGCCTACATTTGCCTCAAGTGGAATAATGCCATTTTTGGGGATGGGTTACCTGACATAAGAGCTGTAGTGCAGGGGAAAAAGGTGTATGACCCACGGCTTGGAAATTCATGGTATACAGCAAATTGGGCTCTTTGTGTTGCTGATTTTCTATATGATTCTCGATATGGACTTGGTGCTACCTCCAGCCGAGTATATAACACGAGTCTAACTGATGCCGCTAATTGCTGCGACGAAACCGTTACTCTCTTGAGTGGAGGAACTGAGTATCGGTATACTCTCAATGGTTCTTTCGAAGCTACAACCACAGTCGAAGATGTTCTAAAAAAAATGGCACAGGCGGCGGCAGGAAGAATTACCTATTCTCAGGGAGAATGGCGCATACTGCCTGCGAAATGGCGCAGTCCTTCGTTGGCACTGACTCAGAACGACATTTTGAGCGACGTGCGCATAGAAACATCGGTATCGCGTAAAGAGCTATTCAACCGAGTTAGAGGTACTTTTAATAATTCTGCTGAAATGTATGCAAGCACTAATTACCCTATAGTGACCAACTCCCTATATCTGTCGCAGGACCAAAACGAGGAATTGTACCTTGAGTTGAATCAAGATTTTGTCACAACATCTGCCAAGTGTCAGAGATTGGCAAAAATTGAACTTGAACGTATACGCCAAAGCTTGCAAGTAACCGCAACGTTCGGATTGAAGGCATATCAATGTGCTATTGGCGATAATGTGCAACTCACGATTACCGAATTAGGATGGAACGCAAAGGAGTTTGAAATTGTTGACCTTGATTTTGTTGAACAAGGCGGGAAGGAGGGAGCTACCCTTGGCGTTCAACTTGTTTTACGTGAAACGGCGTCTGGTGTTTTTGATTGGAATAGCGGGCACGAGACAGCACATGATATAGCTCCAAATTCCTCGTTGCCTAACCCTAGGAACGTCTCAGTGCCAAACAATCTGGCGCTATCTAGCGGCACCTCAGTATTGTACCAGAAATCAGACGGCACCGTTGTGAGTCGTCTTAAAGCTTCCTGGAGTGATATAACTGATGGTTTTGTTACATCTGGCGGAAAGGTTGTATGTGAATACAAGAAAAGTGCTGATTCTAAGTGGCGGTCACTGGGAGAGTATGCGCCTGATACTTCGGAGGTATATATATGGGATGTCGTTGATGGTGTTGCTTATGATTTTCGTGTTTGCTGTCGCAATGCTCTTGGCATCCACGGTGAATGGGCGACCGCAACTGGGCATGTTGTCGTAGGCAAGAGTCAACCCCCATCCGATGTGAGTGGTTTTGTAGGCTCGGTCGCAAGTTTTGGGATTGCTCTCGATTGGGAGGACATTACAGACCTTGATTTGTCCCAATATGAGGTCAGGGAGGGCGCATCGTGGGGTGCTGGCTCACTCGTCGCTAAGACAAAAGCATCAAAACTCGATTTGCCAATTCGCGCATCTGGTTCCCATATCTTCCAAATTAAGGCTGTTGATACATCGCGGAATTATTCGACGAATTCCGCTAGTGTAACAGTAACCATAAGTAATCCGATTCTTGCGAATTTATCGTCAAATATTGATGGTTCCGAGGTCTTAATAAGCTGGACATCAACACCAGGTTCTTTTGCGATTGAGGATTATGTCATTCTGCAAGGTTCCACCTACGAAACTGGGTCTCTGATTGGATACACAAAGGCGACATCGTATCGGCTCGGTGCAACATGGTCAGGAGCCAGGCAATTGTGGATAGCGGCTAGAGACGTGGCTGGAAATATCGGCACACCTGTAACCATATCACCAACTATTGTGGCACCAGGTCAAATTGTCACTCCTACAACTGAAATAGTTGATAATTTTGTGCTGTTCCGCTGGACCGCTCCAAGTTCTGGTTCCTTGCCGTTGAGAGGTACCAAATTGTATAAAGTTGTTGGTGGTTCTGATGTTCTGATAGGAGAGACATCTGGCACTTTTTTTGCTTTCTTCGAAACCGAAGGGGGCACATATACGTATAAACTGGCTGCTGTCGATATCGCTGGAAACGAAGGCACATCAAAGTCGTTAAGTGCCACAGTTAATCAGCCCAGAGATTACGTGTTTCAATCGAGTAACGTTCTAGATCCTGCTAGCGCTTCGACCAAGACGAACCTGTTCATTAGTGGTTATACGATGACATTACCGATAGATTCCACCGAGGCGTATCAAGACCATTTCATCGATAATTCTTGGTCAACTCCACAGGACCAGGTGACCGCCGGATATACGCGAGTATGTCAACCAACGCCAAGTACCGCTCAATACATCCAAACGTTAGATATTGGGGCACTCGTCGGATACGGCTGCTTAATCTCCGTATCGTTAGCTAAAACCGAGGTTGTAGCTGGGGTAACGATAGCTACCCAAATTAGCGTTAGCGCTGATAATAGTTCGTGGACTGATTACGCCAATAAAACCCAAATTTATGCGTCTGGTTTTAGATACATCAAAGTGCAACTTGACGTAAGCGGAGGGGGAACAGCAGTCGATCAGATAGATGAGGTGCGGATTACCGTCGCAAAGCAAGAGTTGAGAGACGAAGGTTCGGGGACGGCCAATGGCAGCGATTCTGGTGGCACCACTGTTAATTTTAATAAGACGTTTGTTGACGTGGAATCTATAACTGTTAGTGCTAAGTATCAGTCTGGTGAGACGAAAGGGATAACCGCCGTGTACGATTTTGTCGATGTTGGGAATCCTGAATCGTTCAAGGTGTTATTATATTCGAATAATACCGGTAATAGAATTAGCGGCGATTTTTCGTGGCATGCTACAGGGAGCTAAATAATGGCAGATTGGAATAAACCGGCTTTAACTGATACCTATGCGAATTTTCTCTCGCTTCTGAAGGATTTGGCGACTGACGCAGCAACGTTATTCAATTCCACTCCATCAAATACACCATCCAACGCGATTAAATTCAATCGGTCGAATTCGCTGTTTCAGGAGTGGGTCACTGGCGCTTGGCAAGATAAGGTGTTAGCTCTTGCTGGAGGAGGCACGGGCGCTGCTACTGCTGCTGGGGCAAGGTCAAATCTTGGCCTAGGTGCGCTCGCTTTGCTCGGGTCTATCTCTAATGATAATTGGTCTGGCGCTGATTTAGCTCTGACAAACGGCGGCACTGGCGCTAGCGATGCATCGGGAGCCAGGTCTAACCTCGGGTTGGGAGCGTTAGCAGTGCTAGGCGCGATTAACAACGATTACTGGTCAGGAACGGATTTGTCAGTGGCCAACGGTGGGACAGGAGCTTCTAGCGCATCGGACGCACGTTCTAACCTTGGGGCGGCTGCCTCTGGTTCGAATTCTGATATTACCGCTCTAACAGGTATCGCCAGTGCAACGTGGACGCCATCTGTTGCCGGTGGAGGCAGTATGACCGTATCGAGTATGAGTGTCAGACAGGCACGATATGCTCGTATTGGTCCATTTGTTATGTTTCACTTATGTGTGACATTCACTCTTGGCGGTACTGCCTCCAATACGATCACCGTCTCTGTGCCTGTTTCTGGGCAAGCGAATCACGTTAATTGCGCGTTTGCATGCGCTGCCGACGAAAATGGAAGTGGTATCGCTGATGCGCGGTGGCGGCTTAGTACCTCCGATCAAATTGTAGTGTTCAAGGCCGGAGCGGGGAATTTTACCCTTGGGGCGAATGCCTCAATTAATATTGACAGTATTTATAGAGTTAACTAGTTATGGCGACTTTACAAGAAATTTACGATGTTCGTTATGCCTCTAATACACTTCGGTGCCGAGTTATTGGCGCTATCCTTGTTGCGGCCAACGACATTTTGAACAACATTAACGAGACTGACAAAAGGAAACGATGGGCTAAAGCCTCCCTCAGAAACCCTGAAGCGAAGATTGATGCATTTCTGTTGCGCTGCGCACTCAACCCCACCATTGCCGCTGCGGGAGATGCCGCAACGGATGATGATATTAAATTTGTTGTGAATGGCGCTATCGATGCGCTGAATGACGAATAATCGTCTATTGCTTTGGAAATGGAAATGCTTAGAATGTTGCATAGGGGCGTCTTAAATCTTTTGGAGCAGATATGAGATTAACTAACTATACGTTGTTTTTATGTGGCCTTGTGATCCTCGGCTGTGGTGACGGCGATAGGTCAGTCACGGAAAATTTTGTTAATGTTAATTGTAACACGAATATCTTCACTTCGACAGTTCCAGCAAGTAAGGCGGCTGAAAAGATGGCTAGTTTGGAGGATGCTGGAGCTGACGTTTTGAGAATTGACGATTTGCCTGGTGGCGACGTATCGATTACTTATGCTGTTGAGCAGTGCAACGGCAATGGTAATATTGATCAAAGTAAGCCAGGAGACACTCATATTGAGACGCACGAGCAATGAGTTTAACCAGTGATACCTTAGTAGTTACTTGGCGTGTCGTCGTTACGACACAGTTAGTTGGGTATGTCAAATTGAGATATGCGCCTAAATAAGGATTACGCGATGGAGCCAAACGAGCACATTAATCGATGTTACCAGGTGCTAGAGGAGCTGACACCAGCACAGCTGGCCATTTTATGGAATGGAGTAGGCTCATCTCAGCCTGTCATCTCATGCTTTAAGCCGCCGCGCTGGATAATGGAGTTGTTCGCTGAGGCCAGTAAGTTTCACGATGTAGCGTATTATATTGGAGGTACAGATGAGCACCAGGAACTTGTTGATCGCGAGTTCGCGGAAAGATGCTTCGGGCGAACAATGAACCTGGGATGGCTTAAAAGGTGGCGTGCATTATGGTGGGTAAAAACCGATGATGACATCCTGCGGAATTTTGGTAGTCTCGCGTTTACGCGAAGGGACAGACCTTGTTATGATATTACACAACTATTGTTAGAGGCTAGTTAATGGACGTTGGACCAACTTTTACAATTGGTGAGATTGTACCTACTTTGGCGGCTTTGATAGGAGTCGGCATATCGTGGGGTTCGTTGTCGAGCAAAATCGATAACGAAAAGGAACGACACAACGAGGTGATAAAAAGGGTCGAGCAGAAAATTGAAGTGCTTGAGCGGGACCAGGTTGGTATAATTAAAGATTTTCAGGACATCCGCTCTAAAATTGACGCGATACATGAACGCATTGTAAGTCTTAAAATATGTAGGCCCGATTGTTTTTTTCGCTCCGAATACGAACGCAACAGAAACTCGCACGAGGATTGATATGTTTGGAATCATATTAGCCATCAATATTATGTTCACCTGGCAGCATACTGGAGAACTCGTCGATGGCTACAATTTGTACAAGGGGAAGACCGGTGACAAATTGGTGAAAGTAGCGACTGTTGAAGGGGCGCAAAACAAGAGTGTTGTCTACGAGATGCAAGATTCCAGCCCACAAGTTTTTGGAATTTCTGCTTATAACAAATTTGGAGAAAGTGTTATCACCACCACAGATAACGGAGGTGCACTCGTTAAACTGGGAAAGCCCGAATCGCCAAGCGTCTTTGGGTATGCGGTGAAATAAATCATGTTAAAAAAGCTCAACTGTTATTGAAACAATTTAATAAAAAATAGGAGGAATAAATGGCTGACTGTAAATTATCTAACGCCGCGGCGAAAGCCGCTTGTGATGCAATCGTTGATTTGCTTGATGGGGGAGCAGGGGCTGGAACGCTAAAAATATACACTGGTTCCGCACCTGCAAACGTTGACGATGCTGCAACTGGTACTCTGTTAGGAACTCTGACCTTGAGCGATCCTGCATTTGGAGCTGCTGCGGACGCGAACCCAGGCGGGAGAGCCACGGCATCGACTATTACTGGAGACACCAGTGCAGACAACACAGGAACCGCCGGTTATTTTCGCGCATTAGATTCCAATGGCGTCGCAGTTATCCAGGGCACGATTACCGCCACTGGGGGCGGAGGAGACTTAGAATTGAATTCCACCTCGATATCGGCTGGGGTCGCAATTAATGTAACAAGTTGGACATTCACCGTACCTGAGGGCTGATGTGCACCATCGTAGTATTTGCTGCGGCTGACAATACCCACGCCGATCCGATTAAGGACCAGCGTGGGTGCTGGAAACGCGGTATGATAGTGCAGGTTTTGGAAGATGGGGTTTGCACTGAATCGCCTAGCCCGAACAGTAAGTTTGTTTTTGTGCATATCGCTGGGCTTTCCGCTAGCAAGGTCATAAAATACTTGAAACAGTCCGATACCAGGCGCCGCATCTATAAAATTGATTGGACAACATTACCTGCAGCTGTAAAAACTGCATTGGTTGATAATCGGGAAGTTAGTGTAACTTTAACTCAGGTCAAAAAGTATATAAGAAATCTTGTGACTAATAACCTGGAGGGTTGATGGCAGCAGTTACTCGTTACGTAAACACTAACTCGACTCCAGGTGGCGATGGCACAACTAATGGCACTAGTGGTGCAACTCGCGCATACGCATCTCTGGCGGAAGCCGAGTCAGCTATGCAGGGGTCGTATTCCGATCTGGTTGAAATCGTTTGTTCTGGGACCGTCGCTGATGCTCAATGCACTATCGACGGTTGGACTATTACCGGCTCTGGATATCTGCTCGTGCGTGGTGCCTCGACGAGCTCCGGTAAGTGGGACACATCTAAGTATCGCATCGAATCAACTGATTCTCATGCCCTTTTTATAAAAGAGTCGCCTTTACGTTTCCGCGACTTGCAAGTTGGCATTAAAACTGAATCTGATTCCCCTTTATACTGCATGCAGTTTTATAGCGGCATAGCTAGCGGCGAAGCTGTTTATGTCGAGCGCTGCATTTTTCGCAATATCACGGCAACAACTGGTGTTAGGAGTGGAATATATTGGTATACGTCCGATGGAACTTACAATATCGGCAACAATGTTTTCTATGACATGGTTGGGAATAATTCGTCGTCTGGTTTGCGCATATCAGACTCTTTGACGGCCTATATCTACCATAACACATTTTGTAACTGTCGTTATGGCGTATATGCGCCAAGCTCCCCTGCCAATGTGCGACTTAAGAATAACATCTTCCAGGACAATGTTTATTCCCTGTATAATAATTCTGGTAGCAATTTTAACTCAGCGTCTAACTACAACGTTGCAGATGACGCTGGAACCGGCAATTACCTAATTCCAGGCGCAAATAACACGTTATCGACAGAAATTACTTTCGTAGATGAAGCCGGTGATGACTTCCACGTAAACGACGCTAACGCCAAGGTTGCCAACAACCTATACTCCGATTCCTCTTATGCAATTACCGTTGATATAGACAATCAATCGAGGCCAAGCTCGGGAAATGTATACGCGGGCGCTGATGAAGTTATCTCCTCAGATGTTACTGGCACAAGCGGACAAACACAAGATGAAGCTGTCCAAAGTGCAGCGGGAACCCTTACAAATACAGGGACCAGTGCGCAAACTGGAGATGAGGCTCTCCAGGCTGGCGCAGGTTCCGTTGCCTTCATTGGCACTGCAACTCAAACCGCAGATGATGCTTCCCAATCTGTTACTGGCACCGTTAGTAATACGGGAACGATAGCAAATACAATTGACGAAGTTAATCAAACATTGGCCGGTGCTCTTACTGTCACTGGCACGCTTACCAATGCCGTAGACGAAGCTCAGCAAAGTATATCAGGGGCAATCACGAATGAAGGTGTTATCGGCTCCAACCAAGATGAAGCTGCCCAAACTGTAGCGGGAGGGCTAACTGTTACCGGTGCAATCACCTCGCAAAACGATGAAAGTATCCAAAGTGCATCCGCAGAGTTAGCTGTTATTGGTACAAGTAGCCAAGTAATCAATCATACTATTACTACTATTATCAGCGAACTTGTTAATACAGGAGAGGCCGCTCAAACTGCTGAGATTCCTACTCAAGAGGCAATCGGTTCTATCCCCTTACCTGTCGATGGCACAATAACGCAAAATGCAGATACGGCTAACCAATCTATTGCCGGTGAGGTCTTAAATAGTGGAGAGGCATCTCAAGCGATTGCTCATGCTGTCCAGTCAGCTTCAGGCAGTGTCGGCAATGCTGCGGTGGATGGCACCATTACCTCCAGCACTGACGCCGATACTCAGGCGGCTATTGGGTCTGTCGTTGTGGTTGGTCAGTTAGCACAAGTTGGCGACGCTACTGCACAAGCTGGTACAGGAAAAATTAGCGTTGACGGCGTAGCAGACCAGGAAATTGATACAACAACTCAAACTGTTGCTGGCCTTGTTTCTATCGAAGGCACTTCTCAGCAGGTTTTTGATGCCGCGTATCAATCTGCTGTTGGGGCTTTTGAAATCCTTGGAACTGCATCTCAAACTGCGGATGATAATTCCCAAAATGCTGTCGGCGCGGTTGTTATACATGGAGCCATAGTGCAAGCCTCTGAGTCAGCTCGGCAGGCAATGATTGACCGTATCTATATGGCTATGTATACAACAAATGTGGAGAAAAATTTCAGTCAAAGTGTAGCAAAGCAATTTATTACTATCGTTGGAGATTAAAATCGTGACACCCGTTAAACAATTATATGCCGGAGAAACACAAGTTCATGCTTTCGATTTTACATCCGCTGTTCCGCCTGGGGCGACCACTATTTCTTCTGCTACTTTGCAAGCGTTCAAGATGGAAAGCGGAGATGTATACGGGGTCGTTGGGGACGATGTTACCACTGACTTTTTAGAGTCATCTGCTGGCGTTATTAATGGTTATCGTGTTTACTATCAATTCAAGGATATCGTCGGTGCCGGACTGTATAAGGTATTGTGCACTGCTACTTTTAACGATGGGCAGACTGTCGCCGCGCCTTGCGTGTATTATCAGGTCTGATTACCTGATATCAGTTTTTTTAATTAATCAATTTTTCTCTTGACAAACCTATCATGTTGGGTTATGCTATATTTATAAGTTGTCAATATCAATCTAATGTTTATGTAGGTAATTATATGATTGAAATTACATTGAAAGAGCACCTCAGCCAAATTGGGAAGATAAAAACGCAAAAAAAAGCAGCATCGAGCAAATCAAATGGCAGGAAAGGTGGCCGCCCCCTTTCCTGTTATATGCATGTGGAGACTGGCAGCATTGATAACAAAGATGGGTGGATACTTTCCTACGCGGGCGAGGAATTAGAAGAAAGGAACGTAACAGCTGAAACTGCTTTTGCGGCAGACCTCAAGGCAAAAAAATTCATTCCTTGCAGTTCTAGGCGAGTAAAAAAACAACAAAAAGGATAAGAAATTGCTATTTCCAACAGAGATTTGCAACGCGCAAAACATTCAAGGTCGAAAAAAGTTAATTGTCCCCAATAAGTTTTGAAAAATGCTCCAATCCCGCACGTTCAACATTCGCATTTAATCGAGCATAGATGTGGGTGACGTAGGTATTGCTATGTCCGAGTATCGCCGCGATAATTGGCAGCGAGACACCATCCTGGACCAAGAGACTCCCCACTGTCCGTCTTAGGTCGTGTATGCGCAAGTTTGTCAAATTGGCTAGCCGACAAACTCGCTTCCAGGTTCGACGAATTTCATGAAGCGGTTTGTCTCCTGTGGGAGCCGGAAAGCACCACTGACATTTTTTTGGTAATTGTGCGAGGACTTCTAACGCAGGGGTTGTTAGTGGCACAGTCCTGGGCTTGCCGTTCTTAGTCCGCTGTAGATACAGCTCCGCACGCTCGATGTTTACTTGGTCCCATCTGAGGGATAGAATCTCCCCACGACGGCAACCAGTATATAAAAGCAATAATATAGCTGTTTTTTGCTCAATGGCTTTAATGCTCTTCACTGCTTCGATTAGTCGATTTACTTCTTCTCTTGTTAAATACCTGCATCTGGATTCCTCGCGGTATGGACGCACCCCTTTGCATGGATTTTGCCCAACATAGGTTCCAATATGGGCGACATGTGAATAAATCGCGCTCAGAACTTTTAACAGCCTATTCGCCGCATATGGCTTTGTTAATTTAGAATGATAATTGGCAATTTCCGAGGTCGTTAAACTCGCTAAGGAATAATTACCAAAATGAGGTATTATATGGTTTTTGATGTAATATTCATCGTCTTTCCATGTCCTTTTGTGTAGGATCGCGTGCTGAGTTAAATAATTTTCTGCGGCTTGGGAGATATTACAAATATTTTGTGAATCTTTCAGATTAATTTTTGATTTGATGTCCAGAGCTATCGACCGTGCATTCTCCAGCGATATCTCTTTTGCATTTCCTATTGATTTATATATTTTTTTAGATCCTTGGCGTGAATAAATAATCCATGTTCGAGCGCCGCCCGCATAAACACGTAGTCCGAATCCTGATATCGCATCGTCAAAATAATATTTTGGTTTGAGATTCGCTAAGTTACAAAACTTCTGAGTTAATTTCATTCGAGTAACCGCCAAGTAACCACATCCATCTCGGCTGCCTCTACCGCTACCACTTATTGCATAGTTATAGCCCTGTTTTTGGCGAAAGTAACCTTAATTGCCCCCATAAAGTGAGCGGCATCTGCTTGCCAAGCAGAAGGTCGTGGGTTCAAGTCCCATCGCCCGCTCCAATGATTTCAAGGGGTTAGGTGTGCGTAGGTGCATGTTGAGTAACCAAGCGAGTAACCAAGATGCTAATGTCGATGCTGATGTCACATCGTGAGGACAGAAAAGACAGGGAAGCGTTTATGAACTTTGCCAAATCGATAGCGAAGGCGTATCAAAATGTCCTTGATAAGAAGTATACCGAAACAGTAAATCTCAACGAACTTGAGCAAGACGAAGCCGAGGCTTTGAGATTCGGTATTAAAAATGGGCATATTAACTTCAAAGGAGATGCCTCTTCCCATTCTGGGGATTATTATATCGGATTGTCTCTCTCTGAGGCTGGTATAGCTTTTCTTAAAGAGCAGCTCAAGGAGCTCCAAGACGATCAACGTAGTTCAGTGGTCCCTGCTATGATGTTTTTAGGTAAGCATGTTTGGACAATCGTAGCCGCTGCAATAGGAGGGGTTTTGGCAGCTTGGATATCGTACTCTTGGTTTTTTAGCTCCTCGCCGCAAGTTTGCATTTCCTCCTCAAATGAATTGAAAGAAAGCTTAGGGCAGGCAAAATGATACTCGTTTTTATGTTGTTGCCACTCGCAATCTTTCTTAACCTCGCAGGCTTTAGAAGACTGAGAGCACATATTACGCACCTGCTCTATCTCCCTTTGGATGGGACTAATCGTCATATATTGTTGAACTACTATAACAATAACTATGCCGCGAAGCGCTGCCCAATCAGCGTAATTCATTCCCAACATTGTGCTTCTCCTTGCCCCCAAAATCATACTATCGCTAACGCTTGGGTTAATCAATCACTATTTGGTTTGTTTGGGTGAGAGGTTATGAACAAGTTGATAAATTTGCAATCACGGGAAAAGGAGAGGCTTAACAATTCGCAAGAGGATGATACCGGTATCGAGTCCAAGAAAGAAAGCAACGATAGCAAGAATGTCGGTATTACTGAACATGTAAAAACTCCTAGCGTTAACACTGTTCGTTTTGTGGCAAAACGTGAATATGACGTTTATTATAGACTGTTTACGGGCTATTACAAGACGATAAAACCAAACCTATCAGCGTTCGAGGAGGAAGTGCTTGTTCGTGGAATTAAGGACGGCACTATAATCGCTCGACGATTTCTCCAGACTAGCACCGGAGTGCATATGGAAGGTCTATCTCTTTCTCAGTCGGGCGTGCAGCTCATGAACGCGCTAGCTGTAGCAAAGACTCATTCTTTCCTTAAACTTGCCTTTGCTTACATTCTTGGTGCGCTATCCCCACTTACTGTTGGTTTACTCTTAGAATATCTCAAAAGGTTTCTACCATGAGCAAGTTGACAACCTCCTCACCAATTCTTAGCTGCTCTTGCTGTTCCTATGATGATTTGACAGAGAAGGCAAAGAAGGAAATAGAACTGGAATGTGAAAACGGCAATAACAATAGTAAATACAATCATCTCATTCAGATTCAGAAATGCACGACAAAAGAACGTGGACTTATTCCTAATTCCGTCTTCTTCACAGTTTTCTCATTCCATATCCCAATTTTCAAAATTTATGATGTTCTATATCGCCGCAATGACGAATTAGAATTCCTGTATAAGCTATATCATTACGGAAATGCCATTAGTCTTGAGCACAATAATATATCAGCACATCAGCATGAGATTCTCGAAAGGTTATACAACAGCAATTTCATTACTTGTCAACAAGAAAAGATAGCCGATGTCGATGAACATAGCTGTACCAGCAATTCTGGCGCAGTATTTTCTCAAGAACAAATAGAGCTAAAATTTGGCTTGACTTTTAGAGAAAGGAATGAAATTTGGGACATCTACGCTTGTCGAGGCATAGATGCCGCAATTTGACGTAAGGTATGCCCGAAAAGAAGACGCAAGTGTGCGAACTCGGCAGGGACTTTGGGATGCGAGGGACACTTGGTGACAGAAAAGGCTAAACGGTGACTGGGGAATTCACATCCGGAGGGTGGAGGCAGTGTGTCAACAGTTGCTCCCAAGATGAGAAGATAAAACTGGTAAAGAATACTCTCATTCGCTCCCATAGCATTCTTTGAGACCATCGCGCCCGAGCTTGTTGATAGAGAGTATCTGTAAGCTCAAATACTTGGTGAAATAGGAAAGCGAGGAGTGTCAGGATATAGAAGTTAAATGATAGGTATTGGGAACCATGCCCAAAGTTGTGTTCGAGGCAATATCCCCTGTTTTTGAGATTGTTAAAACATTGGTTTTCGATTTTCCATCGGGTGCGAGCTGCGGCGGTCATTTTCTCGATGTTTGCCTCAGCTAAAGTTAGGTTGGTTACCCAGGACGAACGATAGGTGCAAGTTGGCTCTTTTGTTTTCTTGTCTGGAGAGAAGATTTTTAGTTCGAAGAAATTAACGTAAGACTTCTCAGCACTCTCAAGTGGGGCATTCTCAGCCCAACGATAGACATGCTCAGCGCCTTTGTCTTTAGTGACTCTTAGTTCCTTGATGTTGCTTTGGTGATTTTCGATCCACTTAAACAAATACGTATGATCGCCCGGTTTGGCCGTGAAAATAAAGTCCATCCCTTGTGCTTTAACCATTTCGATCATGGGGTGATTTGAGAACAGACCATCGGCCAAGAGAATTATATCCAACTGTGGATGTTGTTTCTTTAGTTCCGGTATGAGGCGCTTAGCCGCGTTAATTTCGCAGTCTTGCTTTTTAGTCCCATCCTCGTTGCGAATATCTTCTACCCCTATGGGAATTGCTTGCTTGATCTTTGGATGCACAAGCGCCGCTTGTAGTGCATTGTGATGGAATGTTGTTTCCCCGCTCTTATGTTTTTTTGTGAGGCAGTGCTCGCAGGAGATTTCCTTAGATGAAAAGTATTGTGTGCCATCTATGGAAATTAAATATTTGCCCCTAATTGATTGGAACTGTTCAAGGTGTTTGCCTCGCTGCAATCGCGTAAACACCTCCTTAAACATCGGCTTTAGTTCCTCAGACGGAACCACATCTAGGACATCTCTTAGTTGCGTGCTTTCAGGAATACGTTCAACCCCAAAAAGAGTGTTAAAATTAAAACGCTCCTTTTGGTCTTGCATACGTTTCTGGAAGGCGAGCAGCGATGGGTCTTGAAAAAACATGCACGCAAATGCACTTAAACCAACATCAGCCAGCTCATACTGAATCCTATGGCTTTGGCGTTTGTCCTCCACGCTTTCTAGTCGATCGCGCAACGCTCCAACGAGGCTGCCAAAACTGAGATGTTTTTTAGGTCTTTGCATTAACTCCGGTCCTCACTTTGACCGGATTATGCACTATTTTTATAATTTGTACAACCTACTAAAAAGATCGGAAAGGCGAAAAATGGGCGTTTTTAAGCCCTTTTTTAAAAAATATTCAACTTTTTCAAAAAAATTGCACGAAAAGTTTTTTTCTCAGCCTAATATTCCTCGCATTTTAGCGCTTGCCCAGAACTGCTGTAGCTGTACAGGGATGGGTCTCATAATGAAAACAAACTGGCTTCATATTCGCATCTCTGATGCTGGCTTAAACAGACTTAATGAATTGAAAAGATGCTTTATGCGGCCAACTATCAGGTTTTTGCAGACATATCTTCCGTCTGGAATCATTGGCGCCGTTATTGGTCATTTTGTTGAGAAATGTTTTCAGTGAGAGGAGGCAGGAGTCTATGAATATCTCGTCTAATTTCTTTGATTACAGGAATCGTTTTTATCAAAATGACCAATATCACCCAGAGCAGAACATCAACCATAAAATTGCTTTTTATCATAATCTTCTCCTTTTGCTGACACTATCACAAACAAGGAAATTGTGCCATGACTAAGTTGACAACCTCCGCACATTCTATGCATAATAACGACAGGGGCGCACCTAGCCCAACACCTCGTGAAATGGACGATAGACTTAATCAGCTTTGCAAAGAAAATAATCTAATAAAGGGCAGATTACTCGAAGCGATTGGTAGCAGTAGATATCGCTATGCGTCGAAAATGAAACATAATGGGCTGTCGATAGACGAGTTTCTCTCTCTGAGACGTACACTTGCCGAATTATCGCACAAAGCAAAAGCATATTCAGAACAAATAATGACAATGACAGATCATTACGAGGGGTTAAATAAAATCGCACAAGACTTGTTGTTGGAAAAGCAAGTATTTGTGACGGCCATGGGCAAGCACAGAAGCTATATTTCTGAAACGTTGCGAAAAAAGCGCAAACTCGAAGAAGAAGAAAAGAAAAAAATATCTATTGAGTTAATCAATCTTTCGGAAAAGTTAAAGTTGCAAACTGAGACTAATTTCCGAAACAACGTAGCTGGAGATGCATAAAATCTCAGCTTGGTCTTAAATAAATAGTTGTGGGGAACTGGTAATCGAAAGGAGATTCCAATATGAAATATTGTTTATGCATTGTTTTGCTTTGCGCAAGTGCATGTTCGAGTTTGTTTCACGCCGTAAATTATGAAACCATAGGAAGTCCTGCAAAATGCGAGACCGAAGTTTTTGTAATGAAAATTGCACCCTATGATTGCTGGAGGGAGGGTTGTAGCGCTTTTGATATGACAGTTAGAAATAAGTTGGAAACCGAAATAGCCATCGATTGGGATAAAACATTATGGGCATATGAGGGGAACACTAATGGACGACTTGTCAAGGCAGGAACAAGGATCAAAAACATTGGAGAAGCAGATCCAATAACAGTCATTTTCGCAAAATCAGAATTCTCAGCTAACGTTGCGCCAGCGGATAAAATGAAATTTTTTGGTGGCGGATTGATAAACGATTTTAGATATGGTTGGGCACCAGCTGCTTTGCCCAGTGGCGCAAATGGCGTATATTTAACGGTGACATCCCAGGGTAAATCATATCAATGTCTCGCACAATACACCTTAGTCTACACTCCAAAGTAAGCAGTCAAGTCCATAAATCCCTAAATAAATCTTAAAAAACCTTTAGACTTCAACGCCTTAAAAAAAATAATTAATACGGCTTTTTTTGCTTTACGGCCTCACGTATTTGTTGTAAACTTAGACTATAACATAGTGGTAAGGCAATAGCGCCCCTGCCAAACCTTACCCCGCTGGTAGGCCGGTCGTCTACCAATTTTTTTTAAGGTTCCTGTTGTTTTGGGAGCTGAAATTTAACCAAAACAAAAAGGAGCCGATATGAGTGCGTGCAAAAATAAATACATTACCTTAGTAAGCTATTTAGAAACTCTTGACCCTGAAGTTGTAGAAACCGCCGAAAAAAGGGAAATTCTCATCGATAATATAGAGATGCTTGATGATACCGATATCAAGCTTGAGGATGCGCTCCATTCGATACGTAAAGCAGTAGTGGGAGTGCACTAAGATGAAGCTCCCAGGAAACCCTATATGCTTGATTGACGACGTAGCCAACAATCGTGATGAATGGCTCCGCCTACGCCAGGGCAAAATAAGCGCCACCAAAATTGGCGTTATTCTCGGCGTTAATCGCTATAAGTCGCCCTTGCAACTTTGGGCAGAAGAAACCGGCAAAGTTACCGACTATTTTACCGGCAATTGGTCAACTAAGCTCGGACTCCTCCTGGAGCCGTTTGTTGCCGAGCTGCTGCAAGATACCCTCGGGACAAATCGATGCTACATCAAGTTAGCTAATGCTCTGTACCAGCATAAAGAGCTTGATTGGGCGATTGCCTCGCCTGATGCTTTTGTAGTTTTTCCCGACGATCTCAAACTCGCAGAATTGAAAACCGCTAACTACCGCAATTGGAAGGATTGGGATGATGGAGCTATTCCCGAAGCATATGAATTGCAGTTGCAGTGGCAAATGGGAGTGACTGGAATTCAATCTGGCTATCTTGCTTGTATGGTTGGCGGCAACCCCAATGAGTTCTACTACCCTTTTCTAGAGTTCGATAATGAGATATGGAATATCATGTTGGATGCTGCTGTCGATTTCCGCGATTGTGTGCAGAGAGATGTTCCCCCTGAACCTGGACCTGGAGATGCCACATTAATCGAGAAAATTCTTTCTCGTTATGACTCAGATCGGATGTTGCCTGAGGCTGAACTCATCGAAGCAGAGACCTTGATACCAATGCTGCTTGCTCTCAGAAATAAAAAGAAAGAGCTACAAGATGCTGTTGACCAAGAGAGCGACGAAATCAAAACCATAGAAAACAAACTCCGGCTAATTCTCGGAGCTTCCACCGCTGCGAGTGCGGCAGGTTATCGTTTTGAGGTGCAAACCGTCAACGTAGCGGAGCGGGTATCTCCTGCATACGCTTATACCAAATTAAAATTGAGCAAGCGTAAATATAATTAACAGAGGTGATATGAATCAATTCACAGAGAACAATCAGGCTATTTCAGTTCGCGAAGTTGGAGCAATAAGCGCCATGTCACGGGAACAAGCGGATATTCAATCAGCTATCGTGACCGCTAAGCAATTCCCTCGGTCTGAAGCGCAAGCGTTCGATAAAGCGATTCGCAGTTTTTCGCGAAAAAGCTTGGCGGAAGCGGCTACCTACAAGTTCCCACGTGGTGGCCAAAATATTACAGGTCCGAGCGTTGATTGCGCGAGAGAGCTGGCTCGGTGTTGGGGCAATATTCGATATGGGCTTGGTATCGTATCGATGGATGAGGAATATGTTCACATCCAGGGCTGGGCTTGCGATATGGAGACCAATAATAAAGTTGTTGTCGAGGATAAGTTTAAGAAGAAGATTCAGCGGAAACGGGATGGGGTGACCATTTGGTTAGAGCCAGATGAGAGGGATTTACGGGAACTCATTAATAGGCGTGGAGCAATCTGTGTGCGCAATGCCATTTTGCAGCTTCTACCCCCTGATTTAGTCGAAGATGCGCTGAAGCAGGCAAATGTAACAATGGTGCTGGCCGCGAAGGATTCGCTAGCTAAAAGTCGTGATGAGGTGTTGAAGGATGTCGTTCTTGCTTTTACCAAAATTGGCATAACTCCTGACATAATTGAAAAAAGACTCAGGCATCCAATGGCACATATCGATGAAAACGAGTTGGCTGATTTACGCACAATATACAAGTCAATCCAGGACGGACAAGGCAAACGAGAGGAGTATTTCGATTTCGGTTCACCTGCCGAAAAAGAATCACTTAAAGAGAAACTGATTAAAAAAACTGCGAGCAAGGAAATGCCCCTGGCTTCGCAGATGGATGTGGTTACGGTGGATGGTAGTAAAGTTGAGTAGTGTCACTGAGGAGCTTTGCGGGCTAGCTGATATCGTCTTGCTCTATTTTGCCGCATTAGAGGCATTTAATAGGTCAAAACAATTAGCTGACCGCAACTCGTTAGTGAAGATTAGAGAGCAGTTGGAGAAAGTTTCGCGGGAGGTTTTACGCGATTATCGAGGCGAGCAAACTTGCCTTTTTAACAATGAGAATAAAAACACCTAAGTGGAGGTTTTAACCATGAAACTTAAAGCAGCTGATATATACATAGACGCCAAAACTCCAGAACAAAGACTGTGCAGGGCGACAATCTGTCGTGCTCTGTTAGACTTGCTGAGCTGTAACGAGCAAGCAACCGACGCACAAAAGGACGATGCGCTACGGTGGTTGAAGAGTTCTGACGATTCTATTGGTAGTTTCAATTACTGTTGTGAGCAAGTCGATTTAGATCCCGAGCCAATGCGGGATTGGGTGCTACGTGCTCTCAAACATGGTGCTGTAGTTACGCATGGCCGCGGCAGAGAATACATACAATAGGAGCAGCCATGACCAATTACATCGTAGAAATGAATGATGGTAGCCGAGTTAGAATACTAGCCTGTAGTGCTCGCGAAGCCGATTTAGTCGGGACCAAGCTAGCAAAGGCGATTGAGGGATGGTTTGTCGTATCTGTTTCTATCGAAGCACCCGAAAAAATCAAAAAACCAATAGTGAACTTAAATGAAATCAATGTGGAGGCAGCATGAATAATACAGAACCAAAATATATTGAGTTAAAAGATGTATATGACGAGCAGCGGCGGAATTGGATAAAGAATGAGCAAATGCAGGATAAAGACCATCGTGCAGCAACCTTCTTAGCAGCGGTGATACTTGGAATTTTGTTTGGGTTTGTCCTGATGATGATGAGTGCTTGTCAGATGTCAGTCAGGGTTGACCCTATTCGCTTCGCTCCGTACGATGCGATTGATGGAGGGCAAGAACCTCTCGGATGGGAAGACGGAGATGCTCTTGAGCGGGAGTTAAATAAGTAAGTATATAGACCCGAAGTCGAAAGTCTTCGGGTTTTTTTACCTAATACATGGAGGCCATTATGAATAAATTAATTGCTGGATGTGTTGTGGTGGTTTTGGGGTGGGTTAAACAGACTATCAGATTACTGGAATGGGTTTTGAGAAGACTACTTTTTGGCATGTTCCTATCAATCAGTGTTTGTATTATAGCCATTTTGTGCGGATATACCGAACCGAAGGTCGAGGCGAAGATAAGACACGCAACTCAGGCGCAGGCTACAGAGCCGATTTCTACCCCACCGTCTTTTGCTTCGTTCGGCAAACTCGATACGCGAACAATCAAATACATTTGCGAGCAAGCTGAATCACGTCGCATCGCTTGCCCCATTGCGCTTGCGCTAGTCCAGCAAGAGAGTAGCGGAGACCCCTGGCTGACCAGTTCCGCTGGGGCAATAGGACTGATGCAGGTTATGCCTCAGACCGCACGTTCTCAATGCAAGGAAGTCAAATCGCCCCAAATGTTGTGGGACACTTTAACAAATATACGATGCGGCCTAACCGTTCTGCGTAATTGCCTCAATGACTATAAGGAGGACGTGTTCAAAGCGTTGTACTGCTACAACGGGTCTACCGCATGCGCCGAGACCTGCCGCACCGAATCAAACGCTATTGTCTGCGTCAATCGATGCCCCGAAACATATCGATACGCAAGGCAAGTAGTCGCAAGAATAAATCAAGTAGAAAAAGAAAATTACTAAGAAAAGGAGAGGGTATGGAATTACAAAGCATTAAAGAACTTTCAGAGGATGTAGTAAATGAGTCAAGAGAGGAGTTCAAAGAGTTAATTCGTGGTTGGATTAAGCAGGGGCTAAAAGAACACTTGACAAGCAGTTATAGTTCGCCGTTTGTCTATGCTTTTAGGGGAATAATGGAGGATGTTTTCACTGACGAATACAAGGCACAAGTAGCCTCTGAAATAAAAACAGAACTAGAAGCTCATAAGCCGCAGCTTTTGGCACTCAGCAGAAAGGCAATGGAAGCACATATCATTTCTTTGCATGAGGGACTACTCAAAGAATTTTTGCGCGTAATGACGGATGACTACCACCGCGAAGTTTTCTTCAACAAAATATTTGGTAACGCCCAATAATAAGTAGCTGTAACTATTAACTTTATTTCACTTTGTGACACTAAAGTGAAATAAGAAAAAAGGAAAAACATTATGGTAAAATACAAAAACCAAAGCAAGTTGTTCGAAAACCAATATAGCAGCGAGGAACATGAAGATGATGTTGAGTTGCTCCTTAGCGAAAAACGACCAAGCAAATTCGATTTTAGACTGGACCTGAAATTAAAAGCTGGCAATCTTAATCATAGCGTGCCCATCGCCGCTGGTCGCTGTTACGGCGATAGAATCGAGGAGATACTAGAGAAAACCCTCAATTCCGATTGGTTCAAGGAGCGACTCAGAGCAATCGTTGGTTCTCCCCTCCATTAGGTTTATTGATTAAAGTTATTCTTTCCAAGAGATATATGGCGAAAAATACAGACATTAGGCTTGCAACTGGATGGCATCATCATCCAAAAATTAGAATGCTAGAGATAAAGCTTGGAGAGGGTGCCGTTCTTTCGCTGCTTAAACTTTGGACATTTTGCGGAGACAGCAAACCAAGTGGTGTGCTGGATGGAATGGATATTGATTACATCGAAATGGCCGCTGAATGGAGAGGAGAAGAGGGCGTGTTTGTTAAGACGCTAACCGCGTGTCGGTTGTTAGATTTGCTTGAGAACGGCGATTATCAGATCCATGATTGGGCAGATAACAACCCATGGGCTTTTGGAGCAGATAACCGTTCTGAGATGGCAAAGAAAGCAGCAACTAATAGGTGGTCTAATACTGGAGTCGATAAAAACACTAGGTCGCAGAGACTTGTCGAAGCAAAACGCATTGCTAATCATACCGAAAATGAGTGGAAAGAAATGAAAGATTTCTTTGGAACCTGTGTTAAGTGCGAAGGGGAAAGCCACCTCGATAAGGTTGATCGCGATCATATCGTGCCTATATATCAGGGTGGGAGTCACGGTATATCTAATATCCAGCCGCTTTGTGCTAAATGTAACGCGAGCAAAGGTGCTGATAACACAGATTGGAGAATTGATTTTTGTAGTCGTCATGGAATTAGGATGCCGGCAAAATGGCTGCCGAACGCCTGCACGACTACTGCCGAACGCCTGCCGAACGCCTGCCGAACGCCTGCGAACGCCTGCACGACTACTGCCCCATCTCCATCTCCATCTCCATCTCCATCTCCATCTCCATCTCCATCTCCAGTACCAGTACAAAAACCGCACAGCAAACCGGAACTATCGCCGGTGTTACCTGGTTGTGAATATTTCAGAGCCACT